>RRZT010562284.1_pt1 | contig 33646 bp, 37 predicted proteins | sample 2165551 | NCBI WGS metagenome assembly RRZT01 (sample SAMN10456910, study PRJNA506462) | wastewater metagenome | biome: wastewater; feature: sludge; material: wastewater sludge; isolation source: wastewater sludge with Escherichia coli K12::gfp cells carrying plasmid... | place: USA: Moscow, Idaho...
CCGTGCAGCGTGGCGCCCTGCGCCTCGAGCAGCTCGCCGATGGCCCCGTCGGGGTGGGTGTGCGTGCCCTCGTCGACGGCGTGCAGCGCGACGGTGGCGACCCCCTCCAGCGCCTTCGGCTCGGCCGCGAGGGGGGTGGGGAGCAGCACCTCGAAGGTCGCGATGTGCTGTCCCGGTAGCCGGAACAGCCACGCGGTGGCGCCGTTGGCCAGCGCGCGGATCTCCGGCACGGGGAAGGCCCAGGGGGAGGCGGCGGTCACGGTGGGGCGGGTCATCGGGCGTCCTCGGCGAGGTAGTGGAGCTGGTGGGCGGAGTCCGGCGCGAGCCATCGCGCGGCGGCCGCGCGGACGTCGTCGGCGGTGACGGCCAGCACCTCGGCGAGGTGCGTGTTGACGCGATCGGGGGCGCCGAACAGGAGCCAGGACTCGTTGATGGCGTCGGCGCGGCCGCCGACGGTGGCGAGCTCCCAGAGCCAGTCGCGCTCGTACTGGGCGGCGGCCCGGGAGAGTTCCTCGTCGGTGGGGCCGCCCGCGACGAAGTCGTCGAGCTCGGCGAGGATCGCCGCCGCGAGCTGGTCGGTCCCGGCCGTCTCCGCGGGGCGGCCGAGGATGGTCGCGACGGACGACGAGGAGCGATTGGTCAGCGCGGCGCCGTGCACCTCGTGGGCGAGGTCGCCGCGGCGCACCAGCGCGCGGTGGAGGCGCGAGGAGCCGCCGTCGGCCAGCACCGAGAGCGCCAGCGAGAGCGCGGGATGGTCCGGGTGCGCGGCGGGCGGCAGGGCCCAGGAGAGGTAGGCGAGGCTGTGGGGCACGTCGCGGCGCACCACGGTCGACCGCGGAGCGAGGAGGCCGCCAGCGGGCATCGCGGCGCGCGAGGGCTTCTCCCTGCGGGGGAGCGCGCCGAAGTGCCGCTCAGCGAGGGCGAGGCCCTCGTCCGGGGTGACCGGACCGCAGAGGACGAGGCGGACGTTGCCCGCGCGGTACCAGGCGTCGAAGAAGCCGGCCACGTCGCCGAGCGAGGCCTCGTCGAGGTCGGCCATGGAGCCGATCGTCAGGTGGCCGTACGGGTGCTCGGGCGCGAAGTGCTGCGCGGTGAGGAGCTGGAGCAGGTCGCCGTAGGGCTGGTTGTCGTAGCGCTGACGCTTCTCCTCCTTGACCACTTGGCGCTGCGCCTCGAAGTTCTCGGGCGTGATGGCGAGGCTCGCGAAGCGGTCGGCCTCCAGCCACAACGCGAGGTCGAGCGCGCCGCGCGGCACGGTCTCGAAGTAGTTGGTGCGGTCGCTGGAGGTGGTCGCGTTGACCGTGCCGCCGACGGCCTCGATGGTGGCCATGTGCTCGCCCGAGGCCACCCGGGAGGAGCCTTGGAACATCAGGTGCTCGAAGAGGTGCGCGAACCCGGTGCGGCCCGCGACCTCGTCGGCCGAGCCGACCTCCACCCACAGGTTCACGGCGACGCCCGGCGCGCCGGAATCGGGGGAGACGACGACGCTCAGTCCGTTGTCAAGGGTGGCTGAGGCCAGCTCGTAGCGCAGGTGGTCCGACGTCATGGGAAGTGACCCTACTGGGTAGGCTCTGGGACATGTTGTATCGCTACCTCGGCAACTCCGGACTGAAGATCACCGAAATCACCTACGGCAACTGGCTGACACACGGCTCGCAGGTCGAGAACGACGCGGCCAAGGCCTGCGTGCGCGCCGCGCTCGACGCCGGCATCACGTCGTTCGACACCGCCGACGCCTACGCCAACACCGTCGCGGAGGAGGTGCTCGGCGACGCGCTGAAGGGGGAGCGGCGCGAGTCATTGGAGATCTTCACGAAGGTGTTCTGGCCGATCGGACCCAAGGGGGCCAACGACGTCGGCCTCTCCCGGAAGCACATCATGGAGGGCCTCAACGGGTCGCTTCGTCGCTTGGGAACCGACTACGTCGACCTCTACCAGGCGCATCGCTACGACGTCGAGACCCCGCTCGAGGAGACGATGTCCGCGTTCGCCGACATCGTTCACCAGGGCAAGGCCCTCTACATCGGCGTGTCCGAGTGGACGGCGGACCAGATCCGCGAGGGGGCACGGCTCGCCAAGGAGTTGCGGATTCCGTTCGTGTCCAATCAGCCCCAGTACTCGATGCTCTGGCGCGTGATCGAGGACCAGGTGGTCCCGGCGTCGGAGGAGGCGGGCCTCTCCCAGATCGTGTGGTCGCCGGTGGCGCAGGGCGTGCTCACCGGCAAGTACCTCCCGGGTCGGCCGGTTCCCGAGGGATCGCGCGCGACGGACGCAAAGGGCGGCAAAAACACGATCAGCCGCTTGATGACCGACGACGTGCTTACCCGGGTGCAGAACCTCCGCCCGATCGCCGACGAGCTGGACCTCACCCTCGCACAGCTGGCGGTCGCCTGGGTGCTGCAGAACCGCAACGTCGCCGCGGCGATCATCGGAGCCTCGCGGCCCGAGCAGATCGCCGAGAACGTCAAGGCCAGCGGCGTGGAGATCCCCGCCGAGCTGATGTCGCGCATCGACGAAGCCCTCGGCGACATCGTCGAACGCGACCCCGCCAAGACCCAGTCGCCGGACACCCGCCCGTAGCGCTGGCCAGACGCCCCGCTGTTCTTGGGTGTGAGCTTTTCGGTCAGTACTGACCGAAAAGCTCACACTTAAGGCGTTCCGCCCCTCTCGATTTGGGCTTCTGGGAAGGGTCGGGTAGTGTTGGCGAAGCCGACGCGGGATGGAGCAGCTCGGTAGCTCGCTGGGCTCATAACCCAGAGGTCACAGGTTCAAATCCTGTTCCCGCTACTACTACGCAAAGCATGGCCCCGGAGTTCAGCTCCGGGGCCATCCTTGTTTGTCTGGCGTTGAACGGAGTGGAGATGGGCGAAGGCGACACCGCCGTCCGGGGGAGCGGCATGCGTTGGTTAGCCCCGGTCCTCGCGGCCGCCCTGCTGCTCGGCGGTTGCGTCTCGCGGCCGGAGCCCGCCCCCGCGGTGATGCGGGAGAGCGCCCCCCCGTGGGACGCGCCGCGCGACGCCATCAGCCACATCCGGGCGGCGGGGGCGCCCGAACTCGGCCTCGGAGACGACGCCGATCCCTGGATCCTGCGCGTCGAGGTCACCGTCGACGGCGCCCCGGTCGAGGTCCCGGCCCACATCGGCGTCGATCGCCTGCGCGCCGTCCAGGCGCCCGTCCACACCCACGAGGCCGGGGGAGAGGTCTGGCTGGAGGGCGAGGGCAACCGCGACACGACCCTCGGTCAGTTCTTCACGCTTTGGGGGGTCCGCTTCGACGAAGACTGCCTCGGTGCCGCCTGCGGGGGTGTGACCGTCCTGGCCGACGGCGAGAGGGTCGACGACCCCGCCGCGCTGATCCTGCGCGGAAACCAACTCGTCGAGGTGTCCGTCGGCTAGCCAGGAGTTGGGGGGCCGGTCGGCGCTCTGGCAGGCTGGTGCCCCATGACGCACATGCACATCGCGGGGTCGATCCACGCCGACGCCGCGCAGGGCGGGCCGACCTGGCTGGAGCTGCCCGACGACCTCAACGCGCTGGATCTGCGGCTCTGGCCACAGGGCACGTACCGCGACGACGACGGCGTGGTCGTCGTGGGCGGCGCGCGGCTCACCGACGTCGCCGAGGAGCACGGCACGCCCACCTACCTGATCGACGAGGCGGACTTCCGGGCCCGCGCCGCGGCGTTCCGCGACGCCTTCCCCGGCTGGTCCGTCTACTACGCGGGCAAGGCGCTGCTGACGCGCCGGGTGGCGCGCTGGGCGGCAGAGGAGGGGCTCAACCTCGACGTCACCACCATGGGCGAGATGCGCATCGCGCTCGCGGGCGGGATGCCCGCGGCGCGCCTGGGGCTGCACGGCAACAACAAGTCGGAGGAGGAGATCGCGTTCGCGCTCGAGCAGGGCGTCGGGCGGATCATCGTGGACTCCTTCGACGAGATCAACAGGATCGAGGCGGCCTGCGTCGCGGGCGGACACCGGGCGTCGGTCCTCGTGCGCGTCACCACGGGCGTCGAGGCCCACACGCACGAGTACATCGCCACCGCCCACGAGGACCAGAAGTTCGGGCTCAGCATCATGGGCGGACAGGCGCTGACGGCGCTGGTGCGCTGCCACGCGTCGCAGTACCTGGACCTTCGCGGAATCCACAGCCACATCGGCTCGCAGATCTTCGAGACGTTCGGATTCGAGGTGGCCATCCGCCGCACGCTCAAGCTCGCCTCGCAGTTCCGCACGGCGACCGGCGTCGAGCTGCCCGAGCTGGACCTCGGCGGCGGCTTCGGCATCTCCTACATCAGCGCCGACTCGCCCCTGGGCGCCGCCGACCTCGCCGCCGCGTTCGAGGAGATGATCGACCACGAGTGCCGCGGTTTCGGGCTCTCCCGCCCACACCTCAGCATCGAGCCTGGCCGCGCCATCTGCGGCCCCGCGGGCGTGGCGCTGTACCGCGTCGGCACCATCAAGCTCGTCGAGCTGGAGGGCGGCAAGTCCCGCCTGTACGTGAGCGTCGACGGCGGCATGAGCGACAACATCCGCCCCGCCCTCTACGCGGCCGAGTACTCGGGGACCATCGCGAACCGGACCTCCGCGCAGCCGCCCGTCCTGAGCCGCGTCGTCGGCAAGCACTGCGAGGGCGGCGACATCCTGATCCGAGACGTGTTCCTGCCCGCGGACATCGCCATCGGCGACCTCATCGCGGTGCCGGGCTCGGGCGCCTACGCCCGCAGCATGGCGAGTAACTACAATCAGGTTCCCAAGCCCCCGGTGGTCAGCGTGTTGGGCGGCGTCACCTCGACGATGCTGCGGCGCGAGACCCTGGAGGACCTCATGAGATTGGACGTGGGAGAGTGAGCAAGCCGCTGAAGGTCGCCCTGTTGGGCGCCGGCGTCGTCGGGTCGCAGGTGGCGAGGATCATCCTCGCCGAGGGCGACACGCTCGAGTCGCGCATCGGGCGCAGGCTGGAGCTGGTCGGCATCGGCGTGCGCCGCCAGGACGCGGAGCGCGACGGCGTCGACCCCGCGCTGTTCACCACGGACGTCGAGGGCCTCGTCAGCCGGGGTGACCTCGACGTCGTGGTCGAGCTGATCGGCGGCATCGAGCCCGCGGGTTCGCTGCTCGCGACCGCCATCGAGCACGGCGCCTCCGTCGTCACGGCCAACAAGGCGCTGCTCGCCAACGAGCTGGGCGCGCTGTCGAGGGCCGCCGAGGCCAAGGGCGTCGACCTGTACTACGAGGCCGCCGTCGCGGGCGCCATCCCGATCATCCGGCCGCTGCGCGAGTCGCTCGTCGGCGACGAGATCACCGAGGTGATGGGCATCGTCAACGGCACCACCAACTTCATCCTCGACAAGATGGTCACCGACGGCGTGGGCTTCGAGGAGGCGCTCGCCGAGGCGCAGGCGCTGGGCTACGCCGAGGCCGACCCCACGGCCGACGTCGAGGGGCACGACGCCGCGGCGAAGGCGGCGATCCTCGCCGGGCTCGCCTTCCACACCGAGGTGACACTGGACGAGGTCAGCTGCGAGGGGATCACCGGCGTGACCGCGGACGACATCGCGGCGGCAGAGCAGATGGGTTGCACCGTCAAGCTGCTCGCCATCGCGAAGCTGACCGACGACAAGGAGCGGGTCATCGTCAAGGTGCACCCCGCGATGGTTGCCAACAAGCACCCGCTCGCCAGCGTCTCCGGCGCGCGCAACGCGATCTTCGTGAACTCCCGCGAGGCGGGCGAGCTCATGTTCCTTGGCCAGGGCGCGGGCGGCGCGCCGACGGCCAGCGCCGTCATGGGCGACGTCGTCACGGCGGCCCGCAACCGGGCCCGCGGCACCCGGGGCCACTCGGGAGCCGGGTACACCGCCCGCCCCGTCGCCCCCGTCGGCGAGTCGACGGCGCAGTTCTACGTCACGCTCGAGGTCGTCGACCGGCCGGGCGTCCTCGCGCGCTGCGCGGCGGTGTTCGGCAGCCACGACGTGTCGCTGCGCGTCGTGCAGCAGAGCTCCCAGGAGGACGCCGACGGCGCGGAGGAGCGCCCGGCTCGGCTCGGGATCATGACCCACGCCACCTCGGAGGCCAACCTGGAGAGGGTCGTCGCGGAGCTGCGCGAGGCGGACTTCGTCACCTCGCCGGTGCGCGTCATGCGCGTCGAGGGCTTCTGAGATGGGCCGACGGCTCGCCGTCCGGGTCCCGGCCACCACGGCCAACCTCGGCTCGGGCTTCGACTGCGTCGGGATGGCTTTCGACTGGTACGACGAGCTGACCGTCGAGGTCCTCGAGAACCCGGGAGTCGTGGTCGAGGTGACCGGCGAGGGCGCGGGCCAGGTGCCGCGCGACGAGCGGCACCTCGTCGTCTCCTCGATCCTGCGCGGCCTCGGCGCGTTCGGCGTCGAGCCGCCCGGAATGCGCCTGACGAGCCACAACACCATCCCGCACTCGAGAGGCCTCGGCTCCTCGGCGGCGGCGATCGTCGCCGGGCTCGCCCTCGCGTGGGGGATCGCCAAGCCGGGCGAACCGCTCGACCCCGCCGTGCTCACGCGGCTCGCCACCGATGTCGAGGGACACCCCGACAACGCGGGCGCGGCGGCGTGGGGCGGGGCGATCCTCGCCTGGTCGCGCGAGGGGCGGGTGTCGCTGGTGCAGCTGCCGCTGCCCGACGACTTCGAGGCCGTCTCGTTCGTGCCCGACGTCGAGTGCTCGACCGACGAGGCCCGCGCGCTGCTTCCCGCGCAGGTGTCGCGGCAGGACGCCGTCGCCCAGGCGGTCACCGCCGCGGTGCTGCCGCTCGCGCTGACGCTCCGGCCCGACCTGCTCTTCGATGCGACCGCAGACCGGCTGCACCAGCAGTACCGCGCGCCGCTGATGCCGGAGTCCTACGACCTGATGCTGCGGCTGCGCGCCGCGGGCGTGCCCGCGGCCATCTCCGGCGCGGGCCCCACCGTCATCGCCGTCGGCCCCGCCGCGCAGCTGGCGGGCGCGCTCGACGTCCCCGCCGACGGTTTCGCGGTCCGCAGGATGCGCCCCGCCGCGGGCGTCACGTTGACCGAGCTGCCCTGATTACGCGGTTTTCTTTGCCTGCGCCCGCCGCCTTGCTAGGATTGCCTCGGTTTTGACCGACGCGCCGCTGGAGGCCGTTGCCCCGGAGGGCGGACGCGGCTCGGAAATCACCTCATCTTCACCCGCCGATGGTTTGCGCCTTCGTACCTAGACCCGCGCACATCGGCACCATGGAAGGACATTCGTTGAGCGAATCCCCGAACCTCGCCAGCATGAAGCTGGTCGAGTTGAAGTCCCTTGCCGGCTCGCTCGGCATCAAGGGCACGTCCGCGATGCGCAAGGGCGACCTCGTGACCGCGATCCAGTCGGCCGGCAGCCAGGGCTCGGCCCCCGCCGCCGAGCGCCCGCGTCGTCGGGCGCAGCGCCCCGCGGGCGATACCGCGCAGGAGGCCCTCGTCGCCGACAAGCCCAAGGCCGAGGAGAACACCAAGAGGGAGCGCCCGGCCAAGGCCGAGTCCCCGCGCGAGGCCAAGGCCGATGCGCCCGCCGAACCCGCCCGCGAGGCCAAGGCCGTCCGCCAGACCGCGGAGCCCGCCGACGGCGCCGCCACGGGGGAGCGCCCCGCCCAGGAGGGCCAGGGCGACGGGCAGCCGCGCAACCGCCGTCGCCGCGGGCGTGACCGCGAGCGCGGCGCCCCGCCGGAGGTCGCCAGCGAGGTCGGCGAGCTGCTCGACGCCGCGATGGGCACCCAAGGCGTCGTGCCTCCCACCAAGCCAATCCCGCAGCACCAGTCGGAGCCCATGGGCTACGACGACGGCGACCGCCGCGGCCGCCGTCGCCGCAACCGCGACCGCAACGCCAACCGCCGCACCGGCAGGGGCGGGCAGGGCCTCGAGCGCATGGAGGCCGAGCCGACCGTCTCCGAGGACGACGTCCTCGCCGGCATCTCCGGCATCGTCGACATCCTCGACAACTACGCGTTCATCCGCACCACCGGCTACCTCCCCGGCCCGTCTGACGCCTACGTGTCGATGTCGACGGTGCGCCGCTACGGCCTGCGCCGCGGCGACGTGATCACCGGCGCGATCCGGACCCAGCGGGAGGGCGAGCGCAAGGAGAAGTTCAACCCCCTCGTGCGCCTCGACTCGGTCAACGGCGACGACCCGGAGAAGGCGAAGGGCCGCCCCGAGTTCGCGAAGCTGACCCCGCTGTACCCGCAGGAGCGGCTGCGCATCGAGACGGTGCAGAACCAGATCACGGGCCGCATCATCGACCTCGTCGCCCCCATCGGCAAGGGCCAGCGCGGCCTCATCGTCTCGCCGCCCAAGGCGGGCAAGACGATGGTGATGCAAGCCATCTCGAACGCGATCGCGGCCAACCATCCGGAGGTCCACCTCATGGTCGTGCTGGTCGACGAGCGCCCCGAGGAGGTCACCGACTTCCAGCGCACGGTCTCCGGCGAGGTCATCGCGTCCACGTTCGACCGCCCCGCGGAGGACCACACCACGATCTCGGAGCTGGCCATCGAGCGCGCCAAGAGGCTCGTCGAGCTCGGCCACGACGTCGTCGTGCTCCTCGACGGCATCACGCGCCTCGGCCGCGCCTACAACCTGGCGGCCCCAGCGTCCGGCCGCATCCTGTCCGGCGGCGTCGACTCCGCGGCGCTGTACCCGCCGAAGAAGTTCTTCGGAGCCGCCCGCAACATCGAGAACGGCGGCTCGCTCACCATCCTCGCGACGGCCCTCATCGAGACCGGATCCAAGATGGACGAGGTGATCTTCGAGGAGTTCAAGGGCACCGGCAACATGGAGCTGCGCCTGCGCCGAGAGCTGGCGGACAAGCGCATCTTCCCGGCCATCGACGTCGACGCCTCCAGCACGCGCCGCGAGGACCTGCTGCTGGGCCGCGACGAGCTGAACATCATCTGGAAGCTGCGCCGGGCGCTCTCGGGCCTCGACGACCAGTCGGCGCTCGAGACGCTCAAGTCGCGGATGGCCAAGACCGCGAACAACCACGACTTCCTGCTGAGCGTCCTCAAGACGACGCCCGCCCAGGAGGGATAGCCGCGAACTTGGTTTCGCCGTCGATTCGCGGCAGAATGACCCATTGCGCCGGTTCACGCCGCCCAGGCGACCCGGGCAACCAGGAATAAGGAGATCCATCATGAAGCAGGGCATCCACCCTGACTACGTGGAGACCGAGGTGCACTGCACCTGCGGCAACACGTTCACCACCCGTAGCACCCTGAAGAAGGGCTCGATGAGCGCCGACGTGTGCTCCGAGTGCCACCCGTTCTACACGGGCAAGCAGAAGATCCTCGACACCGGCGGCCGCGTCGCACGGTTCGAGCGTCGCTACGCCAAGAAGTAGCTACTTCCACGAACGCCTGGCTGGGTTTGACCCCGGCCGGGCGTTCGTATTTCTACCCCAAGAGAGACCCCATGTTCGACAACGCCCAACCGCTGATCGACGAGTTCCACGACCTCGAGACCCAGCTGGCAGACCCCGCGCTGCACGCCGACCTGGCGCGCTCGCGCAAGGTCGGGCGCCGGTACGCGGCGCTGCGGCCCGTCGTCGAGGGCATCGAGGAGTACCGCAGGCTGACCGGCGACAGGGAGGCCGCCGCGGAACTGGCGGCTGAGGACGCGTCCTTCGCCGAGGAGGTCGGCGAGATCGACGCCCGCCTCGCGACGGCGACCGAGCGCCTCACCCGGCTGCTCGCTCCGCGCGACCCCAACGACGACGCGGACGCGCTCGTCGAGATCAAGTCGGGCGAGGGAGGCGACGAGTCCGCGCTGTTCGCGGGCGACCTGCTGAAGATGTACACCCGCTACGCCGAGCAGGTGGGGTGGAAGGTCGAGGTGCTCGACGAGCAGTCGACCGACCTCGGCGGCTACAAGTCGGTCACCGTCGCGGTGAAGGCCACGGGGGGCCAGGAGTTCGGGCCGTACGGGCGGCTCAAGTTCGAGGGCGGCGTGCACCGCGTGCAGCGCGTCCCCGTCACCGAGTCGCAGGGCCGCATCCACACGTCGGCCGCGGGCGTGCTCGTCATGCCCGACGTCGAGGCCGACGAGGTCGAGATCAACGACGACGACCTCCGCATCGACGTCTTCCGCGCCTCCGGGCCCGGAGGCCAGGGCGTCAACACCACCGACTCCGCCGTGCGCATCACGCACCTGCCCTCGGGCGTCGTCGTCAGCTGCCAGAACGAGCGCTCGCAGCTGCAGAACCGCGAGTCGGCCATGCGCATGCTCCGCGCGCGCCTGATCCAGGTCGCGGAGGAGAAGGCGGCCGCGGCGGCCTCCGACGCGCGCAAGTCGCAGGTTCGCACCGTCGACCGCTCGGAGCGCATCCGCACCTACAACTTCCCGGAGAACCGGATCACGGACCACAGGATCGGCTTCAAGGCGCACAACCTCGACGCCGTGCTCGACGGATCGCTGACCGCCGTCCTCGACGCGCTGGCGGAGCAGGACCTGGCCGAGCGGCTCGCCGGCGTCGGCTCGTGAGCGAGGCCGCCCACGAGGTGGCGCGGCGCCTCGCGTCGTCCGGCTCGCCCAGCCCCGGGCCGGAGGCGCGGCAGCTCGTCGCCCACGTGCTGGGGGTCGAGGTCTCACGCCTGATCGCCGCGCCCCCGCCGACGCCCGATCAGCGCGCGGAGATCGACCGGCTCGTCGCGCGGCGGGCGGCGGGGGAGCCGCTGCAGCACCTCACCGGGGTCGCCTACTTCCGCCACGAGGAGCTCGCGGTGGGGCCGGGCGTGTTCATCCCTCGGCCCGAGACCGAGGAGATGGTCGGCTGGGCGCTGAGGGCGCTGGCCGAGCGGCCGGTCGGGAGCCGCCGGGTCGTCGAGCTGTGCGCCGGGTCCGGCGCCATCACCGCGGCGCTGTCCACGGAGCTGGGCGGCGTCGAGCTGAGCGCGGTGGAGCTCTCGCCGGAGGCCAACGCCTACCTGGAGCGCAACCTCGCCGGGCGCGGCGTCCGGATCGAGCTCGGCGACATGGCCGACGCCCTCCCGGACCTGGATGGCGCCGTCGACCTCGTGATCGTCAACCCGCCCTACATCCCGACCGGGCACCTGCCGTTCCTGCCGAGCGACGTCGTCGACCACGAGCCGGGCCTCGCGCTGTTCTCCGGCGCCGACGGCCTGGAGGCGATCCGCGTCGTGGCCGGCGCGGCGAGGCGCCTGCTCCGGCCCGGCGGCCTGCTCGCCACAGAGCACGACGACTCGCACCAGGATCAGGTGATCGCCCTGCTCTCGGCGGCGGGCTTCGACGATGTCGTCGGACATCCCGACCTGACGGGCCGCCCGCGCTTCGTGACGGCGAGGCTTGGCGCACCAGTAGGATCGACCCGTGACTGACACCGCCCGCGTCTTCGAGCTGGACACAGACCCGGAGGCAGGCCTCGCCGAGGCCGCCGCCGCCGTCGCGAACGGTGAGTGCGTCGTCCTCCCCACCGACACGGTCTACGGGATCGGCGCCAACGCCTTCGACAAGGCCGCCGTGCAGCGCCTGCTCGACGCCAAGGAGCGCGGCCGCGACATGCCGCCGCCGGTGTTGATCGCCGAGCCCTCCATGCTGCGCGCCGTCGGCGACGACGTGCCCGACTCGGCAAAGGCGCTCGCGCACGCGTTCTGGCCGGGAGCCCTCACCCTGATCCTCAAGGCCCAGCCCAAGTCGGGGATGGAGCTGGGGGAGACGCGCGGCACCGTCGCCGTCCGCGTGCCCGATCACGACGGCGCCCGGGCGCTGCTGCGGCGCACCGGCCCGCTCGCCGTGAGCTCCGCCAACGTCTCGGGGCAGCCGCCGGCGGTCACCGTCGCCGAGGCCCTCGCCCAGCTCGGCGACCGCGTCTCGGTCTACCTCGACGGCGGGACCGCGCCGGGCGGCGTCGCCTCGACCATCGTCGACTTCGCGAGCACGCCCGACGGCGTGGTCCTGCGCGACGGCGCCCTCTCGCTGGAGATGCTCCGGGAGCACGCGCCGACGGTCGCGCCCAAGGCCGAGCAGCCCGACGCCTGATGCGCGAGTATCTCCTCGTGCTGCTGGTGGCGGCGGGCGTGACCCATCTGCTGGCAGGACTCTGCCGCAGCCTCGCCGTGCGGACGGGAATGCTGGCGCCGGTGCGCAGCAGGGACGTGCACACGTTCCCCATCCCCTACCTCGGCGGGGTGGCGATGCTCGGCGGCCTCGCGGTCGCCTTCCTGCTCGCCCTCGAGATGCCCTTCCTCGGGCGATACGCCCGCGTCGCGCACGACGCGTACGCGGTGCTGTGGGCGGGGCTCGTGATCTGCGTGGTCGGGGTGCTCGACGACAAGTACGACCTGCCCCCCTGGGCGAAGTTCGCGGGACAGATCACGGCCGCGGGCGTGGCCGTCGCCGGGGGCGTGCGGCTCTACTGGATCCCGCTGCCGGACCGGATCGTGGGGCTCGACCCGGCGAGCAGCATCATGATCACCGTCGTGGTGATCGCGCTCTGCGTGAACGCCGTCAACATGGTCGACGGCCTCGACGGGCTGGCCGCCGGCGTGGTGGCGATCGGGTCCGGGGCCTTCTTCGTCTACACCTACGTGCTGGCCTACGAGCAGGAGCTCATCCGCTCGACGACGGCGAGCCTCGTCACGGTGGCGACCTGCGGGATCGCGCTCGGCTTCCTCCTCCACAACTGGCACCCGGCCAAGATGTTCATGGGCGACACCGGCGCGATGCTGCTCGGCCTCCTCATGGCCTTGAGCGCGATCTCCTTCACCGGCCAGCTCGACTCCGGGGCGGTCGCGGCGGGCAGCGACGTCATCCCCGCGATGCTGCCGATCCTGCTCCCGGTGGCGGCGCTCGCGCTGCCGCTGCTCGACCTCGTGCTCGCCTGGGTGCGCCGGGCGTCGCGTGGCCAGCACCCGTTCTCCGCCGACAAGCAGCACCTGCACCACCGGCTGCTCGAGCGCGGGCATTCCCACCGCGGGGCGGTGCTGCTGATGTACGCCTGGACGGCCGCCGTCTCGTTCGGCCTCGTCGCGATCGCGTTGACGCACCAGGTCATGGTGGCCGCCCTCGTGCTGCTTGCCGTGGTGCTGCTCGCCTTTCTCACGCGGCGTCCCGTCCGGCCGATCCTGGAGGAGAGCCGTGGCTGAGCGGAGGGTGACGGCGGCCACCCTGCGGGCGCGCCAGATGATGATGGGCGGGGTCGTCCTCGGCCACGTCGTCGGGTTCACGGTGATCGGGCTGGCGCTCGCGATGGGCGGGCCCGGCGCCGCGCTCACGGCCGCGCTCGGGTTCGCCGCCGTCGTCGTCTTCTACGGCATCGGGCAGGCGCTGGAGGTCGTCGCCTCCGAGCTGGAGCCGGCGCGCGGCCTCATCCTCGTGCTGGTGAGCTACGCCGTGCGGGTGATCGGCATAGCCGCCGGTCTGTGGCTGCTGCTCGGCCTCCCGCAGGTCGCGCCCCTCGTCTCGCCACCCTGGCTGGTGGCGAGCGTCGCGGGAACGGTGTTCGCCTGGGTGACCGGCGTGGTGCTCGTCGCCGCGCGGCAGAGGGTGCCGGTGTACGACACCGAGTACGAGCCTCCCGATGTTCAGGATGACGCCTGATGTGGATAACCCCCGCGTTCTTACGCTAGGCTCCTACCGACATGGGCACCACCGATTCGCCAACCAAGGGTCCAGAACGTTCTGGTCCTTCGGGCAACGAGGACGGCATGGTTGTGCTCAGCTACATCCTCGCGGGAATCATTTTCTACGGGGGACTGGGCTGGGCCGGTGACCATTTCCTGAAAACCTCGTGGCTGTTGCCGCTGGGCCTGATCCTGGGGCTGGCAAGCAGCATCTACCTGATCATCAAACGATACGGGAGCGGTACGTGACCTTTGCACTACTTCCGATGGAGTCGGGGGGCGGCTACACCCCGCCCGGCGTGCACGATTTCCTCTTCGACTCCGTGTGGCCGGGGGTTCTGCCCGACTGGGTGAACAAGCCGTTCCTCCAGGCCGTCATCGGCGCGGTGCTGGTCATCGTCCTGTGGTGGCTCGCGGCGCGCAGCCTCAAGGTGAAGCCGACCAAGGGCCAGTTCCTGGCCGAGTACGTCTACGAGTTCGTGCGCAACGGCATCGCCCGCGACATCCTGCACCACGACTTCCGCAAGTTCCTGCCGTTCCTGCTCGCGCTGTTCTCCTTCATCCTGGTGAACAACTGGTTCGGCGAGTTCTTCCTCTTCATGTACCCGACCTTCTCGAACGTCGGCTACGCCTACGGCCTCGCGATTCTCGCCTGGTGCGCCTACGTGGGGGCAGGCTTCAAGAAGTGGGGCTTCGGCTTCCTGAAGAAGTCGCTGATCCCCGAGGGCGTGCCCGGCTACCTGCTGCCGCTCGTGATGCCGCTGGAGTTCCTCGCCACCTTCATCACCCGCCCGGTCACGCTGGCTCTCCGTCTCTTCGCCAACCTGTTCGCCGGGCACCTCGTGGTGCTGGTGTTCGTGGTGGGCGGCGGGTTCCTCCTGACCTACGCCGACAACACGTTCTACAACGTGGCCGGCGGCGTCTCGCTGCTGTTCAGCATCGTCATCCTGCTGCTCGAGCTGTTCATCGGCGCCCTCCAGGCCTACATCTTCACCGTCTTGACCGCCCAGTACGTGTCGACCTCGATCGCCGAGGCGCACTGACCAAAACCCGACTTCCGGCTCGCCCGAGCCCAAGAAGCCATCCGAAAGGAAAAAGATGCTGTCCCTCCTCGAAATCTCGATTTCCGGCAACCTGAACATGATCGGTTACGGCATCGCGACGATCTCCCCCGCCCTCGGCGTGGCCTGGATCTTCGCGTCGGTCATCAACGGCACCGCCCGTCAGCCCGAGGCTCGCGGCGCGATGATGAGCACCGCCTTCATCGGCTTCGCCGTCGTTGAGGCGCTCGCCATCATCGCCATCGCCCTCGCATTCGTCCTCTGAGCGGCGTCATGGTCCCCACTCTTGGGGTGCTGCAAGAGATCAATCTCGGGCCTCTTGCGCCCCACCACCCGATCGAGATCATCGTCGGCATCGTGCTGGCGCTCGTGATCACCCTGATCATGTGGAAGGCGATCGTCCCCGCGTTTGAGAAGATGTACGCGGAGCGGGCCGACAAGATCGAGGGTGGCATGCAGCGCGCGGCCGCGGCCGAGGCGCGAGCCGAGGCGGCGCTCGCCGACTACACCCACCAGCTGACGGCAGCGCGCGACGAGGCGGCCCGCATCCGCGAGGACGCCAAGAACCAGTCGGCGACGATCCTCGCCGAGGCGCGCGACAAGGCGGTCAAGGAGTCGTCCCGGATCCTCGACGCCGGCCGTGCCCAGCTGGCGGCAGAGCGCTCGCAGCTGCTCGTCGAACTGCGCGGAGAGGTCGGCGGCCTCGCCACGGACCTCGCGGGCAAGATCGTCGGCGAGTCGCTCACCGACGACGAGCGCGCCCAGCGCACCATCGACCGGTTCCTCGCCGAGCTTGAGACGGCAGGTCAGGCCCGATGACGGCCCGCGACGCCGCCATCGCCGAGCTCGACGGCGCGATTGACGGCATCACCACCGATGCCGACACGGCCGCCGAGCTGTTCGCCGTCGTCGATCTGCTCGACGGTCAGCCGATGCTGCGTCGATCGCTGTCAGACCCGTCGGCCTCCGACGAGTCACGGGCCGAGCTGGCCCAGCGACTGTTCGCCGGAAGGGTCGCCCCCGCCACGCTCGCCGTGCTCGAGGCCGTCGTCACGGCGTCCCACCGCAGCGGCACCGCTCTGGTCGCGGCGCTGGACCGGCAGGGGGTGCGCCTCGCGCTCCGCCAGGCCCGGGACACCGGGCGGCTGGACGCGGTCTCCGACGAGCTGTTCCAGGTGTCGTCCCTCGTGGTCGGCAACACGGACCTCGACGCCGCCCTGCGCAACCCCGCCTACCCGGTGGAGGCCAAGCGCGGCCTCGTCGACGGGCTGGTGTCGGGCAAGGTGTCGCCGACGGTGGCCCAGCTGGTCAACCGCGCCGTCAACGCGCGGCGCCGGACCTTCGGGCTCACGGTTCAGGGCTACCTGGACATGGCCGCCAAGCTCGCCGGACAGCGGATCGCCAAGGTGACCGTCGCCCGCGAGCTGGACCCCGGCCGGATCGCCCGGCTCAAGTCCGCGCTCGAGGCCCAGGTCGGCTCCACGGTCACCGTTCAGGTCACCGTCGACCCCGCCGTACTGGGTGGCGTGAACGTCTCCCTCGGCGACGATGTGTACGAATCAACCGTTGCTGCCCGGCTCGAAGACGCCCGCCGGCAACTCATCAACCTGTGAGAATCAGAAAGTAGGACGCAATGGCTGAACTCACCATCAGCCCGGACGAGATCCGCAGCGCTCTCGACGACTTCGTCAAGAGCTACGAGCCGTCGGGGGCCTCGCGCACCGAGGTCGGCACCGTCGTCAGCTCCGGCGACGGCATCGCCCGAGTCGAGGGACTTCCCTCGGCGATGGCGAACGAGCTGCTGCGATTCGAGAACGGCACGTTGGGCATCGCCCTGAACCTGGACGAGCGTGAGATCGGCGTCGTCGTCCTCGGCGAATCCGAGGGCATCGACGAGGGCTCCATCGTGCACGGCACGGGCGACGTCCTCTCGGTCCCGGTCGGCGACGGCTACCTCGGCCGCGTGGTCGACGCGATGGGCAACCCGATCGACGGCCTCGGCGAGATCAGCGGCATCGAGGGACGCCGCGCGCTCGAGCTGCAGGCCGCCGGCGTCATGGACCGCCAGGAGGTCCGGGAGCCGCTGCAGACCGGCCTCAAGGCCATCGACGCGATGATCCCGATCGGCCGCGGCCAGCGCCAGCTGATCATCGGCGACCGCAAGACCGGCAAGACCGCCATCGCGATCGACACGATCATCAACCAGAAGTCGAACTGGGAGTCGGGCGACCCCACAAAGCAGGTCCGCTGCATCTACGTCGCCGTCGGCCAGAAGGGCTCGACCATCGCGGAGGTGCGCGGCACCCTCGAGGCGGCCGGCGCTCTGGAGTACACGACGATCGTGCACGCCCCGGCCTCCGACCCCGCCGGCTTCAAGTACATCGCCCCCTACTCGGGCTCGGCGATCGGCCAGCACTGGATGTACCAGGGCAAGCACGTCCTCATCGTGTTCGACGACCTGACGAAGCAGGCGGAGGCCTACCGCGCCATGTCGCTGCTGCTGCGTCGCCCGCCGGGCCGCGAGGCCTACCCCGGCGACGTGTTCTACCTCCACTCCCGCCTGCTCGAGCGCTGCGCGAAGCTCTCGAAGGAGCTGGGCGGCGGCTCGATGACCGGCCTGCCGATCATCGAGACGAAGGCCAACGACGTTTCGGCCTACATCCCGACCAACGTGATCTCCATCACCGACGGCCAGATCTTCCTCCAGTCGGACCTCTTCAACGCCAACCAGCGCCCGGCGGTCGACGTCGGCGTCTCGGTGTCCCGCGTCGGCGGCGCCGCGCAGGTCAAGGCCATGAAGCAGGTCGCCGGCTCGCTGAAGATCAGCCTCGCGCAGTTCCGCGACATGCAGGCCTTCGCGATGTTCGCCTCGGACCTCGACGCGGCCACCCGTCGCCAGCTCGACCGGGGCGCCCGCCTCACCGAGCTGCTGCGCCAGGGGCAGTACGCGCCCTACCCGGTCGAGAACCAGGTGATCAGCGTGTGGTGCGGCCTCGAGGGCCACTTCGACGATGTCCCGGTCAACGACGTGCTCCGCTTCGAGCAGGAGTTCCTCGACTACCTCGGCCACAACAGCGATGTGCTGAGCGGCATCGCCTCGGACTTCCTGTTCGGCGACGACCGCAAGGAGGCCACCGTCACAGCGCTGGCCGACTTCAAGCAGCTCTTCCGCACCGCGGAGGGCAAGTCGCTGGTCGGCCGTGAGGAGCACGCTCCGCTCGCCGACGAGGAGATCGGCCAGGAGACGATCGTCCGCCAGAAGCGGGGTTAAGTCAGATGGCTAGCAGTCTGCGGGAGCTTCGCCAGCGTCGAAAGTCGGTGACGACGACGAAGAAGATCACCCGCGCCATGGAACTGATCGCCGCGTCGCGCATCGTCAAGGCGCAACAGGCCGCCCGTGCGGCCATGCCCTACACGAACGAGCTCGACCACGCGATGGCCGCCCTGGCCTTCTCGAACGACGAGATCCGGCACCCGCTCATCACCGCGGTCGAAAACCCGAAGCGCTCCGCGCTGCTGGTGATCACCAGCGACCGGGGCCTCGCGGGCGCGTACTCCTCGAACTCCATCAAGGCGGCCGAGCAGCTTCGCGCGAAGCTGCTGGCAGAGGGCCAGGAGGTCGACCTGTACGTCACCGGGCAGAAGGGCGTCAGCTACTACGACTTCCGCAACGTCCCGGTGAAGCAGAGCTGGACCGGGTTCTCGGACGCGCCCACCTACGAGCGGGCGCGGGAGATCGCGGAGACGATCACGGTCAGCTTCCTGACCGACGCCGAAGAGGGTGGCGTGGACCAGGTCCACACCGTCGGCACCCGGTTCGTCTCCATGGTCACGCAGGTGCCGCTGCCGCGGCGGCTGCTGCCGGTCGAGGTGGTCGACGCCGACGACATGCCGCTCGCGGACAGCGCGGTGCCGACGGGCCAGTCGGCCCCGATCTACGCGTACGAGCCCGATCCCAAGACAGTGCTGGACGCGCTGTTCCCGATGTTCGTGGCGAACCGGGTCTTCTTCGCGCTCCAGATGTCGGCGGCCTCCGAGCTGGCGAGCCGCCAGCGCGCGATGAAGTCGGCGACGGACAACGCCCAGACCCTGATCGAGCAGCTGACCCGCCAGGAGAACCAGGCGCGCCAGGCCGAGATCACCCAGGAAATCACTGAAATCGTCGGTGGCGCCTCGGCGCTCGCCGAGTCAGCCGGAAACGAATGAGGAAACAATGACTGCCACTGTCATCGAGACCGAGCAGGCCGCCGCCGGCGGCGTCGGCCGCGTCGCCCGGGTCATCGGCCCGGTCGTGGACGTCGAGTTCGCGGCCGATCAGATCCCCGAGATCGGCAACGCCCTGCTCGTCGACACCGAGGTGATGGGCGACAAGCGCACCATGACCATGGAGGTCGCCCTCCACATCGGCGACAACCTGGTGCGCGCCATCGCGCTGAAGCCGACCGACGGCATGCGCCGCGGCGCCGAGGTGCGCGACACCGGCGCCCCGATCTCGGTGCCCGTCGGCGATGTGACGAAGGGCCACGTGTGGAACGTGACCGGCGACGTCCTGAACGTCGACCCGTCGACCATCGAGATCACCGAGCGCTGGCCGATCCACCGCTCCGCGCCGAAGTTCGACGCGCTGGAGTCGCGCACCCAGATGCTGGAGACCGGCATCAAGGTGCTCGACCTCCTCACCCCGTACGTGCAGGGCGGCAAGATCGGTCTGTTCGGCGGCGCGGGTGTCGGCAAGACGGTCCTCATCCAGGAGATGATCTACCGCATCGCCCACAACTTCGGCGGCACCTCGGTGTTCGCCGGCGTGGGGGAGCGCACCCGCGAGGGCAACGACCTGATCAACGAGATGGAGGAGGCCGGCGTCCTCAAGGACACCGCGCTCGTGTTCGGCCAGATGGACGAGCCCCCGGGCACCCGCCTCCGCGTGGCCCTCTCGGCGCTGACGATGGCGGAGTACTTCCGCGACGTGCAGAACCAGGACGTGCTGCTGTTCATCGACAACATCTTCCGCTTCACGCAGGCGGGCTCCGAGGTGTCAACGCTGCTCGGCCGCATGCCGTCCGCCGTGGGCTACCAGCCCAACCTTGCCGACGAGATGGGCCAGCTGCAGGAGCGGATCACGTCGACGAAGGGCCACTCGATCACCTCGATGCAGGCGATCTACGTGCCCGCCGACGACTACACCGACCCGGCCCCGGCCACCACGTTCGCCCACCTGGACGCGACAACCGAGCTCTCCCGAGAGATCGCCTCGCGCGGCCTGTACCCGGCCGTCGACCCGCTCACCTCGTCGAGCCGCATCCTCGACCCGCAGTACGTCGGCCAGGAGCACTACGACACCGCGGTGCGCGTGAAGCAGATCCTGCAGCGCAACAAGGAGCTGCAGGACATCATCGCGATCCTCGGCATGGACGAGCTGTCCGAGGAGGACAAGATCATCGTCAACCGGGCGCGGCGCATCCAGCAGTTCCTGTCGCAGAACACCTACATGGCCGAGAAGTTCACCAACATCCCGGGCTCGACGGTGCCGCTGGCCGAGACCATCGAGTCGTTCAAGATGATCTGCAACGGCGACGTCGATCACATCGCCGAGCAGGCGTTCTTCAACGTCGGCGGCATGGAGGACGTGATGGCGGCGTGGGCCAAGATCCAGAAGGAAAACTGATCCATGGCTCGTGATCCGCTTCGCGTCGAGGTGGTCTCCGCCGACCGGTTGGTCTGGTCGGCGGACGCCATCAACGTCATCGCACGCACCGTCGACGGCGACATCGGCATCCTTCCCGGCCACGAGCCGGTCATGGCCGTGCTCGCCCCGTGCGCGGTGGAGATCGTGACCGCCGACGGCCGCAGCGAGACCGTTGCCGTCGACGGCGGCTTCATCTCCGTGGCGCACGGGCGGGTGTCGATCCTGTCGCAGGCCGCCGTGCTGGGCCACGAGGTAGGCCTGGAGGAGGCGCACCGCGAGGCCGCGGGGCTCTCGACCAAGGCCTATCAAGGCCAGGCCGACGACCAGGAGCTACACCGGCTCCGTATCCTCAAGGCGCAGATCCGCGCCGGCGAGGCGGCGGCCAAGCAAGCGGCCAGCTAGCAACAAGACGCTCAGGGCGGTCCCGTTAGGGGCTGCCCTGAGTGCGTATTCGGGGAAGGGGACGAGCAATGCCGTGGGACATCGTCGTGCTGACGCTCGTGTGCGTCGTCATCGCGATGCTGCCCTTCGCGCTGCTCTACCTCCGCCGCCGCTGGCTCACTGGCCAGGGCGGCCTTTTTGATTGTGCCTACCGCCTGCGCGAGGATGCCACCGGCGCCGGATGGGTACTCGGCGTGGCGCGCTACCGCGGCGAGAACCTGGAGTGGTTTCGTTCCTTCTCGCTCAGCATGCGCCCCAAGATGGTCTTTCCCCGCGCGCTGACGTCCTACGTGCACCAGCGGTCGCCGGTGGGCCTCGAGGCCATCGCGCTGTTCGAGGACTCGATGATCGTGACCCTGCGCGACCGCGTCTCCGGCCGCAGCAGCGCGCTGTCGATGGCGCCCGAGGAGGTGCTGGCGCTGATGAGCTGGCTTGAATCGGCACCCCCCGGAAGCCACTACCTCCCGACCAGCGCCGACTCGCCGCTCTGAACCACCGTTGCGCCGGTCTTTGGACTTGGCCAAGTTCGTGTGGGCAGTCCTGAGAGAGTTGTCGTGCGGCGCCTGCGGTGCGGGGGCGGTGTTCGGGTTCGTCGTCGCGGGCGGTGCGGGCTTTCTTCGACGCGCCGCCCGACAACTCTCTCAGGACTGCCAGCGTCCGGGTCCGCGCGGTGCACCAACCGCGACTTACCCGACTCCCGGGACGCCCGTTCCTTGAGCCGGGAAATTGCGACGAAGAAGCCGCAGCCCGCGTCCGAAAGGTCCGAGAACTTCCGCGGGGACCTTGGAACGGCCTCAGTGGCGAGAGGGCTTCTCCCGGTCGGTGCCTGGGACCCACAAAACCTCGTTGTCGGTGCCGTTGGCGGCGCGGCTCATGATGAACAGCAGGTCGGAGAGGCGGTTGAGGTAGGTGATGGCCAGCGGGTTCACGCCGCCGACGGCGTCGAAGCCGTGCTCCTCGGCGCAGCGCCAGGCGGCGCGCTCGGCGCGGCGGGCGATGGTGCGGGCCACGTGGAGTTGTGCGCCGGCGGGGGAGCCGCCGGGCAGGATGAAGCTGCGCAGCACCGGGAGCTCGTCCTGCAGTTCGTCGCAGTAGGCCTCGAGGCGGTCGATGCTGGGCTGCTCGATCCGTAGCGGCTCCCACTTCGGGGCCGGGTCGAGCGGGTTGGCGATGTCGGAGCCGAGGTCGAACAGCTCGTTCTGGATCAGGCCGAGCATCTCGACGACGCGCTCCGGGAGCCCTCCGAGGGCCAGCGCCACGCCGATGGCCGAGTTCGCCTCGTCGACGTGCCCGTAGGCCTCGACCCGCAGGTCCGTCTTGCGGACCTCGGAGTTGTCCACCAGCCGGGTGGTGCCCTTGTCGCCCGTGCGGGTGTAAATCTTGCTCAGTGTGACCATGCCCGCCAATCTATGCCAGAGTGGAGCGCGTGCGCACGCTGACCACCCTCTCCGTCGTCCTCGCCGCCGCGGCTGCCCTCTCGCTCGCGGGGTGCGCCGACGCCAATAACCCGAACGCCGGCGCCCCGGTCTCCGGGACGGTGACCTGTGCCTACCCATCCGACGGCGACCCGGCCCGCGCCGTCGACCCGCCGGTGACCAAGGACGTGCCCGCCTCCGGCACGGTCACGGCGACCGTCTCGCTGACCGCGGGCGACGTGACGATGACGCTGGACAGGGCGAAGGCGCCGTGCACCGTCAACTCGTTCGTCTCGCTGGCCGAGCAGGGCTACTACGACGACACCGTGTGCCACCGCCTCGTCGATCACGGCATCTTCATCCTGCAGTGCGGCGACCCCACGGCCACCGGAACCGGCGGACCGGGCTACACGATCCCCGACGAGGTCGACAAGGCCGTCACCTACCCGGCGGGCACGATCGCGATGGCGAAGCGTCAGGCGCCGAACACGGGCGGATCGCAGTTCTTCCTCGTGTGGGCGGACACCGAGCTGCCGCCGGAGTACACCGTGTTCGGGACCATGGACCAGGCGGGCCTCGACGTGGTCGGCGGGATCGCCGCGCAGGGCGTGGACGGCGTCGACGGCATGTCGCCCATCGCCGAGGCCAGGATCCAGTCGGTGACGATGGGCTGAGCGGAGCCCCCAGTCCGTCAGGGAGCCTCGAGGAAGAGGCGGCACACCTGGACGAAGGCCGAGGGATCGTCCGCATGCACCCAGTGCCCCGCGCGCTTCAGCGTGACCTGGCGCACGCGGGGAAACAGCGCGCGCATCGGCTCGACGTGCTCCGGCTGGACGTACGGGGAGCGGCCGCCGTTGACCCACACCACGGGGCCGTCGTAGACGGAGTGGATGGCGAACCAGCCGCCGACCTCGTGCAGCGAGTCGCCGAGGAGGTCGAGGTTCGCGGCCCACGACCAGTGCTCTCCCTTGTGCCGCAGGTTCTGCAGCAGGAACCGGCGCACGACGACGTCGGGGATCTCGGGCATCAGCAACTGCTCGGCCTGGCCGCGGCTGGCGATGTGGTCGAGGTCGAGGCGGCGCAGCGCGGACACCAGCGAGGCGAAGTTCTGCGCGGCCTCGTTGCGGGCGGGGGAGATGTCGACGACCATGAGCCGGTCCACCAGGCCTTGGTGTCGCAGCGCGAGCCGCATGGCGATCTTGCCCCCCAGCGAGTGCCCGATGAGGACGACGGGGGTGGGCACGTTCTCGCGGAGCCAGCCGGCGACGAGGTCGGCCTGCTCGTCGAGGTCGAACTCCTCCGTCCATGGCGAGAGGCCGTGGTTCGGCAGGTCGACGAGGTGGCAGGTGGCGATGTCGGCCAGCGCCGTCGCGATCGACCCCCAGTTCTTCCCCTGCCCGAAGAGGCCGTGCAGGAAGACGACGTGGCGCGGGCCGGTGCCGACGGTGAGAGCGTTGAGCTTCACGAGCGCCCCCAGCAGTGCGTGTGCCAGTGGCGGCGCACCTCGAGCCCGCTGTCGGCCCCGAGCGGGGCGGCGACCGGCCAGGCGACGACGTGGGGCGTGCCGGGGGCGACCTGGTGGGCGCAGCCGGGGCAGGTGTAGGCCTTCTCCGCGTGCTGCGCGGGGACGTTGCGCGCGATGTACTCGACGCCGCCTCGAACGACCTTGCGCTGGGAGCCGCCGCCGAGCAGCGGCCGGGGTTCGCGGAGGTGCTTCGAGGGGCGGCGGGCCATCAGAACAGCCGCTCGTCGGCGTTGTCGAGGCCGCGCAGCGCGTCGTAGTCGACGAGGCGGCACTCGATGCCGCGGTCGGTGGCCAGCGTCCGGGCCTGCGGCTTGATCTGCTGCGCGGCGAAGATCCCGCGGACCGGGGCCAGCTGCGGGTCGCGGTTCATGAGGTCGAGGTAGCGGGTCAGCTGCTCCACGCCGTCGATCTCGCCGCGCCGCTTCACCTCGACGGCGACGTGCGCGCCCGCGGGGTCGCGCAGCAGCAGGTCCACGGGGCCGATGGGGGTGAAGTGCTCGCGCCTGACCAGCCGCATGCCCTCGCCGAGGGCGCCGGGGTGCTCGGCGAGCAGCGCCTGGAGGTGCGCCTCGACGCCGTCCTTCTGGAGGCCCGGGTCGACGCCGAGTTCGTGCGCCGAGTCGTGGAAGACCTCGGCCAGCGAGATGTGGAGCGTGTCGCCGTCCTTCGCCCTGACCTGCCAGACCTCGGTCACGCCGAGCGCGTCGGCGGCCTCGGGGTCGGGATCGGCGATCTTCAGCGTGCAGGGCGGGCTCATCCAGTTGAGCGGCTTGTACGCGCGGTCGTCGGCGTGGACGGACACCGAGCCGTCGGCCTTCACGAGGATGAGCCGCGTGGCCATCGGCAGGTGGGCCGTCAGTCGTCCCACGTAGTCGACCTGGCAGCGGGCAATCACCAAACGCACCGGTCAAACCTACCCGCGGACCTAGGAGGCGTCCAACGCGGGCTGGACCATCTCGCGGTACAGCAGCAGCACCGCCGCCGTCGTCGGGATGGCGATGACCGCGCCGATCACACCGAACAGCATGCCGCCGATGATGGCCGACAGCACCACCAGCGCACCTGGCACCTTGACCGTGCGGCGCATCACGTTGGGATAGATGACGTAGGCGTCGAACTGCTGGTAGATCAGGAAGTAGATGATCGTCGCGATGCCGATCGTCGGGTTCACCGCGAAGCCGACCAGCGCCACCGACACCATCGCCAGCGACGACCCGACCAGCGGGATGAAGCAGAACATCGCCACGACGAAGGCGAGCGCGAGCGAGTAGGAACCCAGGCCCGCGATGTTCATGAAGATGAAAGAGCAGACGGAAGCGACCGTGACGATCACGAACATGCCGGTGATGTAGCCGGAGACGCCGCGGAAGATCTCGTCGGCGAGGTAGCGGGCGCGCGGCCTGCGGCTGGCGGGGGCGAGCGCGTAGATGGTCTCCTTGATGGTGGGCAGCGAGGCCAGGAAGTAGATCGTGAGCACGAGCGTGACGATCACGGAGAAGACCAGGTTGGCCACGAGCTTGCCCGCGCCAAGGATGCCGCCGAAGAGGTTGTTGATGAGCGAGCCGGACGTGACGAACTGCTCGATCTTCTCGACGATCTGGTACTGCTCCTCGATCTCCCAGACCCTGGGATGCAGGGTCATGCGGTCCAGCAGCACGGGGAGGTTGCGCGCCAGCGCCGTCGCCTGCTCCGTGATGACGGGGACGAACGCGGTGATGCCGAGGGCGAGGACGCCCACGAGGAGCAGGGTGACGACGGTGACAGCGAGCGGCCGGGGCAGCCGACGGCGCGTGCAGAACTCGACGGCGGGGTTCAGCCCGAGGGCGAGGAACAGCGCGAGGACGACAAGCAGGAGCACGCTGTGGACGTTGTAGACGGCGAGGGCGAGGGCCGCGGCGACGATGACCCCCCACGCGCCGAGGAAGCCGACGGCGAACGGCGAGCGGCGCTTCAGCGCGTCCGGCGGTGGGAGCAGCGGGGGAACAGGCGTGATGGGGTCTTCGGGGGGAGGAATGATGAGCGTCCGCGCCTCCCGGCCGGCGCGGCCGAGCATGCGGCGCACACGGCCGCGCGGCTCGGGCGGGTCCGCCTGCGGCCCCGGCTCGTCGGGTGTGCGGGTCACCGGCGTGGCTCGACCTGAGGGATCACGGTCGTGGGCTCGTCCGCGAACCGCGCCTCGGACTCCTCTGCCAGGGCGCGCAGGTTGCCGAGCTTCGCGAGGGCCTGCTCTCGCTTGGCCTCGAGGTCCGCGACGTCGCGCGCGAGTTCCTCCTTGCGCCAGGCGAGCTTCTCCTCAAGCTCCTCGGTCACCTCCATCGCCCGGCGCCGGGCGACGGCCAGCTTCTCCTCGGACTCGCGGTTGGCCGACAGCCTGATGCCCTCGGCCTCCGCGACGGCGTCGGTCCTGGTCTTCTGCGCCTCCTCGCGGGACTCGGCCGCGCGAGCCGCGGCGGCCTCCGCGGCGGCGTCGGCCTCCGCCAGTCGCCTCGCGATGCTCTCCTCGGCGGCCTTCGCCTGTTCCGCGACCTTCGCGAGGGTCTCCTCGGCCGCCCTCGCGGCCTCCGCGGCGGTGTCGGCGGCGCGCTTGGCCGCCTCCTGGCCGACCCTGGCCGCGTCGATCGCGGCGGACTCGGCGAGCGCGAGCGCCCGGGCGGCGGCCGCGTCGTCGGTGGCCTTCGCTCGCTGCCGGGCCTCGACGAGCTGGAGGTTCGCGTCGCGCCGCGCCTGTTCCAGCACCTCCTTGCCCGCCTCCGCCTGCTCCTGGCGCAGCTGTCGGAGCCCGGAGAGCCCGGTCAGGCGGACGTCGTCGGCCTCCTGCTGCGCGGCCTCGCGGAGCGCGGCGCTGGTGCGCCTGGCCTCGGCCTTGATCCGCTCCGCCTCGCGAGTGGCGCGCTCGACGATGTCGGCGGCCTGGGCCTCCGCGGCGCGGAGGAGGCCGGTGGCGTGCGCGCCCAGGCGCGTGAAGTCCGTGGTCCCCAGCTGGGTCTTCACGAGCGCCGTCTGGTGACGCGCCTCGCGCAGCTCGGCACGCAGCTGGCTTGCCCGCGACTCGACCTCGCGCACGTAGCCGTCGACGGTGTTCTTGTCGTAGCCGAGCATGGCGTGGGGGAAGCTGCCCGCCGCCGAGGCGCGCTCATCGAACAGGTTGAGTCCGGTCTCTTCGGTCTCCAGGTCGCGAGGTGTATCGCTCACCGGGGCTCCTTCCTTGGTGCTACGGGTCGAGACTAGTCGGTGACCCGGACATTGTGGCGGGGACAGGCCGGGGCGGATCGGCCATGCCGACCCGCCCCGCGCGATTGTGTGCCGAACTCAGTGCTCAGCGGGTTCCTTGGGGAGCTCGACGAGCTCCAGCAGCACGCCTCGGGCGTCCTTCGGGTGCACGAAGTTGATCCGGGAGCCGCCGGTGCCGCGCTTGGCCTCGGGGAAGAGCAGGCGCATGCCGCGCTCCTTGAGGACGGCGCTGACGTGGTCGAGGTCCGCCACGCGGTAGGCCAGCTGCTGCATGCCGGGGCCGCTGCGGTCGAGGAACTTCGCGATGGTCGAGTTCTCGTTCAGGGGGGCGAGCAGCTGGATCTTGGCATTCTCCTCGCCCTGCTCGCCGGTGCCGATCATCGCCTCGGCGACGCCCTGCTCCTCGTTGACCTCGCGGTGCAGCTCGCGCCAGCCGAAGACCTCGGAGTGGAACTTGATGGCCTCGTCGAGGTCCGGGACGGCAAGGCCGACGTGATCGATGCAGATGAACAGGTCAGAATTCTCCATGCGCCAAGCTTGGCACACCGGCGAGTCCTGCGGACGGCCGGGGTCGCGCTCGGGCAGACTGTAGCGTCGGGACTAACGCGAGGAGGGCGCCCGTGATCAACTGGATCAAGAAGATCCTGCTGGTGCTCGTCGCCGCATTCGTTCTCTACTACCTCTTCACGCGGCCCGAGGCCGCCGCCGAGGCCGTGCGTTCGTTCTTCGGCGCCTTCGAGTCGATCGGCCGCTTCTTCACCACGCTCGCGGGGTAACCGTGAGCGTCGTCGGGCGCTTCCTCGACCCCAACGTCGACGCGCACCTGCTCACCGTCGAGGGCGAGGTCGTCATCGACGAGGTGCGCAAGCACTGGGCCGCTTCGGCGGTCTGGTACGCGGTGATGGGGCTCAGCATCCCTCTGTTCCTGGCGATGATCTGGGCGCGCGGGTACTTCTGGGTCCCGATGCTGCTGGGCCTTCTCGCGTTCGTGGTCGGCCTGTGGAAGATCCACGTCGTGTATATGGACCGGTTCGTCATCACCAACATGCGCGTCTTCCGCGTGCACGGGGTGTTCAACACCCACCTGGCGACGATGCCGATGAGCCGGATCCTCGACATCTCGATGTCGCGCTCGCTGCTCGGCCAGATCCTCGGCTACGGGCACTTCGTCTTCGAGTCCGCCGCCCAGGACCAGGGCCTCCGCGACATCCGGTTCGTCGGCGACCCCGAGCGCCGCGACCTGACCATCCAGCGCGTCATCCAGCTGACGGGGCTGAGGCAGACGATGGACGTCGGCCGCTGGACGGCAGAGGACTCCGTCGACCCCGACGGCACGTGACTGCTGAGCTAAGAGTCGGATGTTGGTTCAGATGTGAACCAACACCCGACTCCTAGGCCCTCCTAAGCGGGGTCAACGACGAGCAGGTCGCCGACCTGGCAGTCGAGGGCGTCGCAGATCGCCGTGAGGGTGGAGAACCGGATCGCGCGCGCCCGGTCGTTCTTCAGGACCGACAGGTTGACCAGACTCATCCCGACGCGGTTCGCGAGCTCGGTGAGCGTCATGTTCCTCTCCTCCAGAAGTTGGGTCAGTCGGCAGCGGATCCTGCCGTCGTCCTCAGGGGGCATCAGACGAGTCCTCGGACGTCGTCCTCGAGGGTCGCGACGTCGCCGCGGAGCCCCTGGCCCGCGCGGAAGGCGGTCCCGACGAGCGCGAGGCCAAGCCCGATGCTCAGCGGCCAGAACGGGATCGTGAGGGTGAACCCCGCGGGGGCGAGCCAGCCGTGCTCGGCGAGGAACAGCTGGGTGTCGACGTCCGGGTCGCTCAGCGCCTCCGCGAGCGGCCCCTCCGCGCCCCAGCCGTACAGCTGGAGCGCCTCGACGCCGGCCCTCCAGGCGCCGATGTCGCCCACGATGCTCCAGATCAGCCCGCCGACCACGACGATCGAGGCGGTGACCATGATGGCCCGCGGGGCGAAGTCGAAGATGTCGCCGTCGCGCAGGGCCCTTGCCGCCCGGAGCGCGACGACCGCCACCGCGCCGATGGTGACATTGCCCGCGAGCTCGCCGACGAACAGCAGCAGGCGGGTCGGCAGGGTGAGGCCGGCGATGACGAGGGTCGCGCGGTCGGCCCCGCCCGAGACGACGGTCGCGACGGCCTGGGGATCGACGATGCCCTCGGGGAGGTGCGCCTGGACGATCTGGACGGGGACGGTGACCCCGACGTCGGCGCCGGAGAGCAGCACGTACCCCAGGACGGCCATGGAGATCCCGACGCCGACCAGGGTCAGGATGGCGAAGAACGACGTCAGTCTCGCCAGGACGACGCGGTCGCGCCCGGCCCGGGTCAGCAGCCCGAGCCCGATGGCGGCGACCGCCAGAAGTCCGATGATCAGTGCGAGTCCCGCGAGTGATGCGGCATACATGGCCCCTCCTAGGCTTATCGATTGTCGTTATGTTAACGACAATCGATAAGCCCTGTCAAGGGGGGCGGGGGACCGCCCGGATCAGGCCAGGGCGGCGTCCACCAGGGACTTGGCCGCGGTCTGCACCTCGGCCAGGTGCTCGGCGCCCTTCAGCGACTCGGCGTAGATCTTGTACTTGTCCTCGGTGCCCGAGGGGCGCGCGGCGAACCAGGCGTTGTTCGTTGTCACCTTGATGCCGCCGATCGCCGCGCCGTTACCGGGCGCGTGCGACAGCACCGCGGTGATGGGCTCTCCGGCCAGCTCGGTGACGGTCACGTCGTCGGAGCTCAGCTTCGACAGGCGGGCCTTCTGCTCGCGGTTCGCGTCGGCGTCCACGCGCGCGTAGTAGGACTTGCCGAACTCGGCCTCGAGCTCGGCGTAGTGCTGGCTCGGGGTCTTGCCGGTCACGGCGATGATCTCCGAGGCGAGCAGGGCGAGCAGGATGCCGTCCTTGTCGGTGGTCCAGGTCCTGCCGTCGAGCGTCAGGAACGACGCTCCGGCCGACTCCTCGCCGCCGAAGCCGATCGAGCCGTCGGTCAGGCCCGGCACGAACCACTTGAAGCCCACGGGGACCTCGACCAGCCGGCGGCCGAGCTTGCCCGCGACCTTGTCGATGATCGAGCTCGACACCAGCGTCTTGCCGACGCCCGCGTCGGCCGCCCAGCCGGGGCGGTTGGCGAACAGGTAGTTGATCGCCACCGCGAGGTAGGCGTTGGGGTTCATCAGGCCCGCGTCCGGGGTGACGATGCCGTGGCGGTCGGAGTCGGCGTCGTTGCCCGTGGCCACGGAGAAGCGCTCGCGCTGCTGCACGAGGGAGGCCATGGCGTTGGGGGAGGAGCAGTCCATGCGGATCTTGCCGTCGGTGTCCAGCGTCATGAAGCGCCAGGTGGGGTCGACGGCGGGGTTGACCACCTCGATCGGCAGGCCCCGCTCGGCGAGGAACTGCCAGTACTGGACGGCCGCGCCGCCCATCGGGTCGGCGCCGTGGGTGAGGCCCGAGTTCCGGATGGCGTCCAGGTTCAGCACCAGCGACAGCTCGTCGCAGTACGGGGTGCGGTAGTCGTAGCGGGTGACGTCGCCGGCGATGGACTCGTACGGCGACCGCGCGATGCTGCGGTAGCCGGGCAGGAGCTCGTTGGCGCGGGCCGCGATGACGGAGGTGGCGTCGGTGTCGGCGGGGCCGCCGTTCGGCGGGTTGTACTTGAAGCCGCCGTCGCGGGGCGGGTTGTGCGACGGGGTGACGACGATGCCGTCGGCGCGCGGGCCGTCGCCCAAGTTGTGCCGGATGATGGCGCGGGACACGGCCGGGGTCGGCGTGTACTCGTCCTCGCGCTCGGCCAGCACTTCGACGCCGTTGGCGTGCAGCACCTCGATCGCGGTCTTCCACGCGGGCAGCGACAGCGCGTGGGTGTCCTTGCCGATGAACAGCGGGCCGGTGGTGCCCTGCGAGGCGCGGTACTCGACGATCGCCTGCGTCGTCGCCGCGATGTGGGCCTCGTTGAAGGCCGTATCGAGCGAGGAGCCGCGGTGGCCGGAGGTGCCGAACACGACCCGCTGGTCGGGGTTGCCGGAGTCGGGCACCAGGTCGTAGTAGGCGGCGATGACCTCGTCGACGTTGATCAGATCGGATTCTTGAGCCGGAAGCCCGGCGCGCTCGTGTGCCATGGGCGACATCCTAGGACGGGCCGCCGCATTGGGGGGAGGGTTCCAGTTGAAGGGGTTGAACCCGCCCGCCAAGATAGACCCCATGACTGACGCGAACTTCAGCCGCCCCGGTGCGGTCGACCTGTCCTCCCTCGCCCAAGGCGCGCCTGCCGCCGGGGGCGGCTACGTGATGCCGCTGACGGAGGCGGACTTCCAGGAGGTCGCGCAGAGGTCGGTCCAGCACCCGGTGATCGTCGAGTTCTACTCGCCGCGCGACCCTGCAGGCCAGGCCGTCTCCGACGCGCTGGCGGACATCGTGAACGCCGGCGCAGGCCGGTTCCTGCTCGGCCGCGTGGACGTCGACGCGGAGCCGCGCCTCGCGCAGGCGTTGGGCGTGCAGGCCGTTCCCACCGTCGTCGCCCTGATCGGTGGGCAGATGGCGCCGCTGTTCCAGGGAACGAAGTCCCGCGAGGAGATCGCGGCGCTACTGGACCAGATCGCCCAGATGGCGGTAGCCAACGGGATGACGGGCCGCGCGCAGCCCGTCGCGGGCGCGCCCGCCGCCGACGGTGCCCCGGCCGCGAACCCACGCTTCGAGAAGGCCGACGCCGCGCTGGAGGCGGGGGACTTCGCCCGGGCCGTCGAGGAGTTCGATGCGCTGCTGAAGGAGACGCCGAACGACGTCGAGGCCCTCGCCGGCCGCGCCCAGGTGGCGTTGCTCGCGCGCAGCATGAGCTTCGATCCCGAGGCGATCGTCGCGAGGGCATCCGTCGATCCGAACGACGTAGAAGCCCAACTCGATGCCGCGGACTTGGAGATCATCAACGGCCGCTCCGCGGAGGCGCTCGACCGCCTGCTCAGCCTCGCAGCCGAGTCGACGCCGGAGGACCGCGACCGGATCCGAGTGCGGCTCTTGGAGCTGTTCGAGATCATCGGCCGCACCGACCCGGTCGTGCTGAAGGCCCGCCGCCGCCTCGCCACCGTCCTGTTCTGACAGGTCGCCGGCAGGGTTGAGAGGATTCGCCACCAACTCGGCCCAACGGGTACTGCGGTGCCAGTTGGGCCCAGTTGGTGGCAAATCCTCTCAGGGGACCGGGACGACCCGGAGCCAGAGGAAGGCGTGGGGCGCGAGCGCGACGCCGTCGGCGAGGCCCAAGGCCTCGTCGGCGACGAGGTCGACCGCCTCCGGGGCGAACCCGGAGAGCGTCGGCGCGTCGACGCGGACCGGGTCGTCGCCGAAGTTCGCGAGCACCAGGACGACGCCGCCGGAGCCGGGGCGTTGGAAGGCCAGCACCGACGGGTGCGGCGTGCGGAACGGGATCAGGTCGTTGCCGCCCAACTCGGGGGTCTCGCTGCGGACCTGGAGCAGGCGGTGGAGCCGCGAGAACACGCGTCCCGCGGTGGTTGCGGGGTCGTGCCGTGCGGCGTAGGCCACCTCCGGCCGGAAGGGCCGGTTGACCCAGCGGCTGTCGCCGGCCTCGGCCGGGCGATCGCGGTAGTAGTAGTCGTTCAGCTGGGCCACCTCGTCGCCGAGGTACAGCAGCGGCATGCCGCCGGTGCTCATCGCGACGGCGTGCGCCAGCACCACGCGATCCTCGCCGCCTGCGTCGCCCGCCTCGATGCCGGCGAGCGACGCCGTCGTTCCCGCGACGCGGGCGTCGCCGGTCTTCGGGTTCTCCTGGAAGGCCGCGCCTCGGGCGAAGGTGCCGGGGTAGCGCCCGACATAGAACTGGTTGAGGAACCGGCGGTGCTCGAAGCCGTCGATGCCGAGCTCAGCCGCGTCCTCGTCGGCGAAGGTCCAGCCGATGTCGTCGTGTCCGCGGACGTAGTTGACCCACGCGGTGCCCTCGGGCAGCGCGTGTCTGCGCTCGATCGCCTGGCTCAACAGCCGCGCGTCGCGGGTGGCGAGCGCCTCCCAGGTCAGCGCCATCTGGAGCGGGTTGTAGGAGATCTGGCACTCGCCGGGCGAGATGTACTGGATCACCTCGTCGGGGTGCACGATGGCCTCCGACTTGAAGATCAGCGCGGGCGCGGCCAGCCGCAGCACGCGGTTGAAGGCCTGGAGCAGCAGGTGGGCCTCGGGCAGCGACTCGCACGGGGTGCCGAGGCGCTTCCAGATGAACGCGACGGCGTCCATCCGCAGCACCTCGATGCCCTGGTTGGCGAGGAAGAGCATCTCGCCGGCCATGGCGCGGAAGACCGCAGGGTTTGCGTAGTTCAGGTCCCACTGGAAGTGGTAGAACGTCGACCAGATCCAGCGCCCGTCCGGCAGCTGGATGAAGGACCCGGGGTGGTCGTCGGGGAAGATCTCGCGGGTGTGTCGCTCGTACTGGTCGGGCATGGTGCGGTCCGGGAAGACGAGGTAGAAGTCCTCGTAGCCCGGCTCGCCGGCCACGCACTTGCGCGCCCACTCGTGTTCGGAGGCGGTGTGGTTGAAGATGAAGTCGACGACCGGGGAGATGCCGGCCTCGCGGAGCCTGGCGGCGAGCGCGGCGAGGTCGGCCATGGTGCCGAGCGCGGGGTCGGTCTCGCGGTAGCTGGTGACGGCGTAGCCGCCGTCGTTGTTGCCCTCGGGGGAGCGGAACAGCGGC
>RRZT012249334.1_pt1 | contig 33607 bp, 29 predicted proteins | sample 2165551 | NCBI WGS metagenome assembly RRZT01 (sample SAMN10456910, study PRJNA506462) | wastewater metagenome | biome: wastewater; feature: sludge; material: wastewater sludge; isolation source: wastewater sludge with Escherichia coli K12::gfp cells carrying plasmid... | place: USA: Moscow, Idaho...
CCGGCCGTGACGACGACTGGCTGGCCGCGCGTCGCCGTGAAGCAGACGGACTGTTCTTCCGCGGCGGCATCACCTTCGCCGTATACGGTGACGAAGCCGGCGCCGAGCGGCTGATTCCGTTCGATGCCGTTCCGCGCATCCTGCCCGCAGCAGACTGGTGCCTGCTGGAACGCGGGCTGACGCAGCGCGTGGCCGCCCTCAATGCCTTCCTGCACGACCTCTACCACGAGCGGGCCATCATTGCTGCAGGCATCATTCCGGCCGGGCTGCTGCTGACCAACACCCAGTTCCAGCTGGCCATGCAGGGCGTGGACCTGCCCAACCGGACATACGCCCACATTGCCGGCATCGACATCATCCGCCATGCCGACGGGCGTTTTTACGTGCTGGAGGACAACCTGCGCGTGCCGTCCGGGGTGTCGTACATGCTGGAAAACCGCAAGATCATGATGCGGCTGTTTCCGGAGCTGTTTGCCCGGCAACCGGTCGCGCCGGTCGAGCACTACCCCGACCTGCTGCTGCAAACCCTGCGCGAATCCACCGAGGTCGAACAACCCGCCATCGTGGTCCTGACTCCCGGCCCGCACAACTCGGCCTATTTCGAGCACGCCTTCCTGGCCCGCCAGATGGGCGTGGAGCTGGTCGAAGGCCCCGATCTTTTCGTCAAGAACGAGCATGTCTGGATGCGCACCACCGCCGGGCCGCAGCGGGTGGACGTGATCTACCGCCGGGTGGACGATGCCTTTCTCGACCCGCTGGCCTTTCGCAGCGACTCGCTTCTCGGCGTGCCGGGCCTGCTGTCGGTCTACCGCAAGGGCAACGTGGTGCTGTCCAACGCCATCGGCACCGGCGTGGCCGACGACAAGTCGGTGTATCCCTTCGTGCCCGACATGATCCGCTTTTACCTCGGCGAAGAACCGCTGCTGGACAACGTACCGACCTGGCAGCTGCGCCGCGAGGAAGACCTCGCCCATGTGCTGGTGCACTTGCCCGAACTGGTGGTCAAGGAAGTCCACGGTGCCGGCGGTTACGGCATGCTGGTCGGGCCGGCGGCCAGCGGAGCCGAGCTGGAAAACTTCCGCGCCCGCATCCTGGCCCGGCCGGACAACTACATCGCCCAGCCGACGCTGTGCCTGTCATCCTGCCCCACCTTTGTCGAGGCCGGCATCGCCCCGCGTCATATCGACCTGCGCCCGTTCGTGCTGTCCGGCCGCCAGACGCGCATGGTGGCCGGCGGCCTGACCCGCGTGGCGCTGGCAGAGGGATCGCTGGTGGTGAACTCGTCGCAAGGCGGCGGCACCAAGGACACCTGGGTTCTGGAGGAGTAATCATGCTGTCGCGTACCGCATCGCATCTCTACTGGATGAGCCGCTATCTGGAGCGGGCCGAAAACCTGGCGCGGGCACTGGACGTCAGCCGCGAACTGGCCCTGCTGCCGCAGGGACGCGACCTCAAGGAGGACATCGCCATCCCGCTGGCCCTGACCGGCACACGGGCAGCCTTTCTGGCCGTTCACCGCGACATCACCCCCGCCGGCCTGTGGCAGACCCTGGGCTTTTCGCTGGACGAACCGGCCTCGATCGCCTGCTGCCTGAAGCGGGCGCGCGAAAATGCCCATGCGGTGCGGGGCAGCATCACCGCCGATACCTGGGAAACCCTCAACACCACCTGGCTGGAGCTGAGGGCGCGGCTGGCCGCACCGGACATCGACCCCGGAGCATTCTCCGACTGGGTCAAGGACCGCTCGCACCTCTTTCGCGGCATCGTGTTCGGCACCAGCCTGCGCAACGACGCGTTCAATTTCCTGCGGCTCGGTACATTCGTCGAGCGGGCCGACAACACCGCCCGCCTGCTGTGCGCCCATGCCGCCGTCCGCGAGCGGGGTGCCGACGCCTATTACCCGCTGCTGGCGCTGCTGCGTTCGGTCAGCGCCATCGAGGCATACCAGAGCTGCTACCGCGACAGCCTGACCCTGCGGCGGGCGGCCGAATTGCTGGTCCTGCGGCCCGACCTGCCCCGCAGCCTCAAGAGCTGTCTCGACGAAATCTCCGTCTTGCTGCCGGCAGGCGGACGGCAGGTGCCCCAGGTCCGGCGGCGGGTAGCCGAGCTGGAGGCCATGCTGACGTGGGGTGACATCGACGACGTACTGGCAGAAGGACTGCCGCACTATCTGGCCGGATTTCTGGACGAGCTGCACCAGCTCGACACTGGCATCCAGCACGCATACCTGGAGGCGCTATGAAACTGCTGGTCCAGCACCGCACGGTTTACCGTTACGACGAACGCGTCGCCCACAGCACCCAGTACCTGCGGCTGACACCGGCCGACTCGGCCCGCCAGCATGTGCTCGACTGGCAGCTGGGCCTGCCGGCCCGCGCCGTCCGCAGCCGGGACGCCTTCGGCAACTGGCTGCACACCCTGACGCTGGATCATCCGCACCACGAAATCCTGATCCAGGCCAACGGCACGGTCGAAACCCGCGACGGACCAGCCATTGAAACCGACCCGGCTTCACCGCTGCCCTACCTGCGCCACACACCGCTGACCATGCCGGACCGTGCCATCCGGCAGTTTGCCGCTCCGTTTGCCGAACTGGTCGGCAGGGAACCGGCCACCGGGCTGGAGGCCATGCTGCATGCCCTTCTGGATGCCATGCCCTACCTGCCGGGACGGACCGATGCCACCACTCCGGCTGCCGCAGCCTTCGCGGCCGGTGCCGGCGTCTGCCAGGACCACGCGCAGGTGTACGTCGCCGCCTGCCGCTCGCTGGGTGTGCCGGCCCGCTATGTCAGCGGCTATCTCTATGCCGAAGACCAGCCGGAAGTGGCCAGCCACGCCTGGGCCGAAGTCCGCATCGGCGACGACTGGCACGGTCTGGATCCGTCCAATGGCTGCCGGGCCGACGGCCGCTACCTCAAGCTCGCCGTCGGCATGGATTATCTGGACGCCTGCCCGGTACGCGGTGTGCGCATCGGGGGCGGCGGAGAGCGCCTAGACAGCGACGCATGGGTCGGACAGTCCCTCCAGCAACAGCAGCAATGACGACAAGGCCCCGCCATGACCTACTGCGTTGCCCTCAACCTTGACGCCGGCCTGGTATTCGCAGCCGATACCCGCACCAATGCCGGCGTCGACCACATCGCCTCGTTCCGCAAGCTGACCGTACTGGTTGCCACGCAGGAAAGAACGGTGGTGGTACTCAACGCCGGCAACCTGGCCACCACCCAGTCGGTGCTCAATCTCGCCCGGCGACGCCAGGATGAGGCCGGGCAGCATGTCGGCAACCACAGCTGCTTTTACGACATTGCCGGTGAGCTGGGCCAGGCGCTGCGCGAGGTCATCCGGCAGGAAAGCGAGGGACAGGACTGCGGCAGCGGTATTGATTTCGGCGCCAGCCTGATCGTGGGCGGCCAGATTGCCGGTGACATTCCCAGGCTTTTCCATGTCTATCCGCAGGGCAACTTCATCGAATCCTCGCCTGACACGCCTTATTTCCAGATCGGTGAAGCCAAGTACGGCAAGCCGATCCTTGATCGGGTCATCACCCTCGCCACCCCGCTGGCCGAAGCGCTCAAGTGCGTGCTGATCTCGTTTGATTCGACCATCCGCAGCAACCTGTCGGTCGGCCTGCCGATCGACACGCTGGTGCTGCCGCGTGACAGCCGGCAGCCGGTCCAGCAGCGCATCGACGCCGAGCAACCGTATTACCGGCAGCTGCGCCGGCAATGGGGCGAGGGGCTGCGGCGGGTATTCGGTGAACTCGATGACGCCGACTGGATGCGGGGGCTATAACAGACACACCGTTCGCTCCGAGGAGACAAGGTCATGACCCCGATTGCCGAAAGCGCCCTTGAACAGCTCTTTCTCGCCGCCCGCACCCATCACGCCTGGCAGCCGCGCGAGGTGCCGGATTTTGTGCTCGAGCAGCTCTACGACCTGCTGCGCATGGCACCCACCAGCGCCAACTGCCAGCCAGGCCGGTTCGTGTTCGTCAAGTCACCCGAGGCCAAGGTCCGGCTGCTCTCCTGCCTCGCACCCGGCAATGTAGAGCAGACCATGCAGGCGCCGGTGACGGTGATCGTGGCCTACGACCTCGAGTTCTACGAGCAGTTGCCGTTGCTGTTTCCGCATACCGATGCCCGCAGCTGGTTTGCCGGCAACGAGGCCCTGATCGAAGCCACGGCATTCCGCAACGGCAGCCTGCAAGGTGCCTACCTGATCATGGCCGCCCGGGCACTGGGGCTGGACTGCGGTCCGATGTCGGGCTTTGACAATACCGCTGTCGATGCCGAGTTTTTTGCCGAAAGCCGCTACCGCTCCAATTTCCTCGTCAACCTCGGTTACGGTGACGCCGCGCTGCTGCACCCGCGCAGCCCGCGACCGGCGTTCCAGGACACCTGCCGCATCATCTGACCGCAAACCGGCCGTGGTCCGCCGGCCCGACGCACACCGCCTGGCAGCACTGCGGCGAGGCAGGCTTGAGTTCACGGACGGATGTTCATTAGAATCGCCGCCCGTTTCGATCATTAATGCCCGCCTGTGCGGGCATTCGGTTTTTTCATCCCATGCTGACTTCTGCCCGTTTTCTGGCGGTGCGCCTGCTGCCAGGCGAGGAATTGCTCGCCACACTGGACCGCATCGTCTGCCATCACCAGTTGCGCGCCGCCTGGATCGCCGGCGCGGTCGGCAGCCTGTCGGTGGCCAGCCTGCGTTTTGCCGGTGAGCCGGACACCACGGTGCTGACCGGCGCGTTTGAAATCATCCAGCTGTCCGGCACGCTGGAACCGGGTGGCGCCCACCTGCATCTGGCCGTATCCGACCGCCACGGCCACATGACCGGTGGACACGCCATGCCGGGTTCGATCATCCGCACCACCTGCGAACTGGTGATCGGCGCGCTGGACGGACTGGCCTTTGCCCGCCGGCCCTGCCCGCAATCCGGCTACGACGAGCTGGTGATCGAAGCGCCGGCCTTTTTCCCCTCACCGACCCTGACCGCATGAAACCTGTCTTTTCTACCCGCACGCTGACACTGATGTCGGCCGGCATCGCCATCAACATGGTCATCGGCCAGCTCGCGTCCATGCTCAAGCTGCCGGTTTTCCTCGATTCCATCGGCACCCTGCTGGTGGCCCTGCTGGCCGGACCGCTGGCCGCCATGACCACCGGCCTGGTCACCAACCTGATCTGGGGCCTGATCACCAGCCCGGTGGCCGCGGCCTTTGCGCCGGTAGCCGCCGTGATCGGTCTGGTGGCCGGCGTGCTGGCGCGCATGGGCGGCTTTCGCAGCCTGCCGCGCGTCCTGCTGTCCAGCCTCGTCATCACCCTGGCGGTGGTGCTGGTGGCCACGCCGATCCGCGCCTACCTCTTTGGCGGTGCCACCGGCAGCGGCGCCGACTTCGTGGTGGCCTATTTCAACGCCATGGGCAGCAAACTGCTCGAATCGGTCGCCATTACCGTGCTGGGGGTCAACCTGGCCGACAAGGTCATCAGCGCCCTGATCGCCTGGCTGATCGTGCGCGGACTGGCCGAGCGGACCCGCAGCCAGTTTCCGCTGGCCGCCGCGGTACGCTGATGCATCCGTTTACCGGACTGGCCTGGCTGTTGCCGCTGCTGCTGGCAACGCTGCGCCTGTCCGGCCCGCTGTGGCTGGGCCTGTTGCTGGCCGGCCTGCTGGCAGCACTGCTGCTGTGGCCGGCGGCACGGCCGCGCCGCAAGGCCTGGCTGTGGGTGATGCTGCCGCTGGGACTGGGGCTGCTGCTGGTGCATGGCCAATGGCTGAACGGCTGGCTGGGCCAACCGCCGGCCAGCGACCGGATGGCCATCCTGCAATCGGCGCTGCTGCTGTGGCTGCGCGTCGGCACGGTTCTGGCCGGCACCCTGCTGTGGCTGTCCGGAACGACACCAGCCAGGCTGACCCGTGCCCTGCTGGCCAGCCGTTTGCCGGCTGGTCTGGCCTACCTGCTGGCCAGCCCGCTGCTGCTGTCCGAGCAGCTCAAGAGCCGGCTGGCGGCCATCATTGAAGCCCAGACTGCACGCGGGCTTGACCCGCGCGCGGGCTGGTGGCGACGCCTCGGGCATCTGGTTTCGCTGGCCGCTCCGCTGATCAGCTGGACGCTGGCCGATGTCAGCCAGCGGGCCGCGGCACTGGAGTCGCGCGCCTTCCGCCGGCAGCTGCATCGCACCACGCTTGATGCTCCTGCCAGCAAGCTGGCCGACCGCCGCTTGCAGCAGGCCGCTGGGCTGGCAACCATCATTCTGGCCGGGAGCTGGTTATGGCACTGATCCACCTGGCCGACGCTTCCCTCACCCGCAGCGGTGCCTCCGCACCAGCCCTGGCAGGACTGGCGTTTTCCGTTCCTGCCGGAGAAACACTGGCGGTCTGGGGCGGCAACGGCAGCGGCAAGACCACGCTGGCGCACTGGCTGGCCGGCTGGGTGCCGGAACTGCTGGCGGCCAGCACCGAGGGAACGGCCACCTTTGACGGTATGCCGCTGACCGGCCGGCGGCCGGCCGACTGGGCGACCGACATCCAGTATGTCGGCAGCACACCGGCCAGCCACCTGACCGGCTGTGCCTTCAGCGTGGCCCAAGAAGTAGCGTTCGGCCCCGAGAACCTGGGCCAGTCACCGGACGCCATCCGCCAGGTGGTCAACACCAGCCTTGCGCTCTGTGATGCCGGTCATCTGGCCCACCGGCATCCGGCCAGCCTCTCGGGCGGGGAAACCCAGCGGGTGGTGCTGGCCGCCGCGCTGGCGATGCAGCCGCGCCTGCTGGTGCTGGACCAGGCATTCAGCCGCCTGACGCCGGCCGCTGCCCGCAGCTGTCTCGATACCCTGCACCGGCAGGTACGCGAGCAAGGCCTGGCGGTGGTGCTGCTGGAATCACACTTTGACCTCGCCGCCCGCTACGCTGACCGGGCCGTCGTGTTGCAGGCCGGCCGGCAGGTGGCCAGCGGCACGCCGCGCGAGGTGATGGATACGGCCTTGCGGCATGTCACCGCCTGCGATGCCCTGCGTGCGGCACAGGCTGCCCGCGCTGCCGGACACTGGTGCCCGGATATTCCGGCCCCCGTCACGCCACTGGAAGCCTTGCAGGCATTTGCAGCCCAGAAATAATCCCGGCAAGCCCGGGCTTGCCGCCATCATCGCCGGGCCTGGTTTGCAGGCCACGGATCATCCCCCTGCCGGGGCAGGACCGGAAAGGAAGTCCCGACACATGCTGGAATTGGAACAGGCCAGCTTTGACTGGCCGGACGGCAGCCGGCAGCTGCAAGACATTTCCCTTACGCTGGCCACTGGTGAATGCGCGGCCCTGGTCGGGGCCAACGGCGCGGGCAAATCCACCCTGCTCCGGCTGGCGTGCGGCCTGCTGCCCCCTGGTTCCGGCCGGGTGCGCCTGGCGGGTGTGGATACGCGCGAGGCCCGCCCGCCGGCACTGGCCCGGCTGGCCGGGCTGATGTTCCAGGAGCCGGAACGGCAGATCTGTCACGCCCGGGTGGATCTGGAAGTCGGCTTTGCCCCGCGTCTTGCCGGTGGCACGGCAGCGGACATCCGCCGCCGGGTGGACGAGGCACTGGCCCTGACCGGGCTGGAAGCCATGGCCCCGGCACACCCGCTGGACCTGGACGCCGGCGCACGCCGCATGGTGACGCTGGCCAGCCTGATCGCACAGGCGCCCGGACTTTTGCTGCTGGACGAGCCGACCCGCGATCTGGATGCGGTCTGGCTGGCCCGGTTCGAGCGCTGGCTGGAGCACGCCAGGCATCAGGGGCAGGCCGTGCTGATGATCAGCCATGACCTTGATTTCGTGGCTCGCCATGCGTCACGCGTACTGCATCTGGCAGCGCACCGGCTGGTGGCCGACGGCCCGCCGGAACAGGTGCTGGCTGATCCGCGCCTGCAATCGCTGGACGGGCTGCCGGCGCCTACCTTGCCGGCCCTGGGCCGGGGCCTCGGGATGCAGCCTGTCAGCCAGCCCGAGGCATTCGCCGCACAATGGGACGCATCCTGGCAAGATCGCAAAAACGGCCGGACGGCATGACAGGATATAATGCACGTCCTGTTCATTCATGCCGGCGACACCGTCCATCATGCCCTACGCTCTCGTGCGACCGCTGCTTTTCAAGCTCGATCCTGAAAACGCCCATCACCTGACTCTCAACACCCTGCGCACGCTGAACAACTGGGGACTGGACGGCTTTATCCACAAACGCGTGGCCGAGTGCCCGGTCGAGGTCATGGGACTCAAGTTCCCCAACCCGGTCGGTCTGGCTGCCGGTCTGGACAAGAACGGTGATTACATCGATGCACTGGCGGCCATGGGTTTCGGTTTCATCGAAATCGGTACCGTCACGCCCCGGCCGCAGGGTGGCAATCCCAGACCGCGGATGTTCCGCCTGCCGGCGGCCGAGGCACTGATCAACCGCATGGGCTTCAACAACGAAGGCGTGGACACGCTGGTCGCCAACGTACGGCGCGCCCGCTATCGCGGCATCCTCGGCATCAATATCGGCAAGAATGCCACCACGCCCAACGACAAGGCGATTGATGATTATCTGTACTGCCTCAACCGGGTCTACGAACACGCAAGCTATATCGCCGTCAACATTTCGTCGCCCAACACCAAAAACCTGCGCGACCTGCAATCGGGCGATGCACTGAATTCCTTGCTGAGTGCGCTGCGCATGCGGCAACTGGAGCTGGCCGACCAGCATGACCGCTACGTGCCGGTTGCCATCAAGATTGCTCCGGACCTTGAGCCGGGCATGATCGGCGAGATTGCCGACCTCCTGGCCCATCACCGCATGGATGCCGTGATCGCCACCAACACCACCATCTCGCGCAACGGCGTGCTGCACCTGCCGGGCGCGGTCGAGCTGGGAGGATTGTCCGGTGCGCCACTGGTCAGCCGCTCGACCGAAGTCATCACGGAGCTGTCGGCGGCACTGGCCGGTCGCCTGCCGGTCATCGGCGTGGGCGGCATCACCCGCGGCACCGATGCCTGGAACAAGCTGGAAGCCGGTGCCACGCTGGTACAGGTCTACAGCGGACTGGTGTTCCGGGGACCTGGACTGATCGGCGACGTGGCCGATGCCTGCCAGTACTACTACGAACAGAACCCGGACAAGCGCGTGTTCAAGCGCGTCGTGCCGGTTACCGCAGAAGCTCCGGAGACTGTCAGCGACCCGGCAACCGCAGAAGGTGCTCCGGCAACCGCCGCCCCGGGCGAGCTGGCCATTTCGCTGGATGAACCCGATCAGCCGCAGGGCGTTGCGCCGGAACAGGCCACTGACAGTGCGGCAGATGCCACTCCCGCAGTCCTTCGGTCCGATACCTCTCCCGGGCAGCCCTGAGGCCGGTGATTTCGGGTGGCAAGCCGGCCGGTCGCACGGTATGGTGGTAAGTGATTAATCGTTTTTCCGGAGCTTTACCATGTCCTATCTCCGTCCCCTCGCCCTTTTGGTACTGGGCGCCGTCACCTTGACCGGTTGCGCAACCTACTCGCCTGACGTGTATCAGGCCGGGCAGGTCCAGCAGGTCCAGTCTGTCGAGCTCGGAACGGTCGAAGCCGTGCGCAGCGTGCAGATCCAGGGCAAAAGTAACGAGCTTTACACCCTGGGTGGCACGGTGCTGGGCGGACTGGCCGGCAGTACCATCGGTCGTGGTACCGGCTCGGTGGCCGGCGCCGTGGCAGGTGCCATGCTGGGTGGTACGGCAGCCAATGCGCTGCAATCCAGTGGCGGCACCCAGCCCGGCCTGTCGATTACCGTGCGTCTGGACAGCGGCCGTCTCGTGAACATCGTGCAGAACGCCAACGTCAACATCCAGCCGGGGCAACGCGTCCAGGTGCTTTCCGGCGCCGGAGCTGCCCGGGTGGAGCCCATCTGAACAGCCGACCCGATCCTGCCGTAAAAAACACGGCTCCGGATTTCCGGAGCCGTGTTCTTGTGTCTGCCAGACTACTCAACCGAGCAGGAAAAATTCCACCAGCACGTTTTTCAGGACAAATCCCAATACACCGACAAACAAGGCCAGAAACAGCACGAACGTGCCAAAACGCCCTGCACCGGACTTTTTTCCCAGGTCCCAGATAATGAATGCCATAAAGCAGATCAGACCGCCAAGCAGCACAATCATCGACAGATTGGTAAACTGCTCTTCAGTCATGTGGCTTAAAAATTCCATCTTTTTGATCAGTCCCTTGCAGTAGGTGCCTGATTATACCCTCCGCCTCGGCGCGTGCATGCCATGTGTTTTCCGGCCCGACGCAAGGCGTGCATTCCGGCATCTGGCAAAAAAGACAGAGGCCATTCGTCTTTCCTGCCAAAACCGGCAGCTTCCCCCGCCTTTTCCGGCATTGTCAGCATTTACATCCGCATGCAATTAAATACGCACATTTTTTTACTGTCATTCGCTTTGACATAAATAAACACCGTCACGATACTCGCCAGTCATGAGCGAATGCCATGCTTGAGGAGGACTTTCTTTCTGCCGGCATCCGCCCCCGTCATGTCATTTCTGAAAAACCGTGAACCAGGGAGCGTTATCCATGCATGCCCAAAAGCTGTTGTTAGTTTCTGCCGTGACCCTCGCCCTGGCTGCATGCGGCCAGAAAGAAGCCGCACCGACCCAGGCCGCCACTGCCGAGCCGGGTGAAGTAGTGGTCAAGATCGGTCATGCCGCACCGCTGTCGGGCCCGGTTGCCCATATGGGCAAGGATGCAGATAACGGGGTGGCCATCGCCCTGGATGAAGCCAATGCAGAAGGTCTGGTCATCGGCGGCCAGAAGGTCAAGTTCGAACTGGTCAGTGCCGACGATGCCGGCGATCCGAAAACCGCTACCCAGGTTGCCCAGCGCTTTGTCGACGACAAGATTGTCGGCCTGGTGGGCCACCTGACCTCGGGTCCGACCATCACCGCATCGAAGATCTACGCCGAAGCCGGCATCCCGCAGATCACGCCGTCGGCCACCAGCCCGCAAGTGACTTCGCAAGGTTACAAAAACGTCTTCCGCATGATTGCCGATGACGTGCAGCAAGGCCAGGCCATGGCCGAATTCGTGGTCAACAAGCAAGGCATCAAGAAGATCGCCGTGGTCGACGACCGCACGGCCTATGGCCAGGGCGTGGCTGACGAATTCGAAAAAGCCGCCAAGGCTGCCGGTGCCGAAATCGTCAAACGCGAATTCACCAATGACAAGGCCACGGACTTTACCGCCATCCTGACGGCCATCAAGGCCACCAACCCTGATGCCATCTACTACGGCGGCATGGACGCCCAGGCCGGACCGATGGCCCGCCAGATGCAGAAACTCGGCATCAAGGCCAAGCTCTTCGGCAGCGACGGCCTCTATACGCCGGTGTTCCTCCAGCTTTCCGGTGATGCCGGTGAAGGCCAGTACTCCAGCCAGCCGGGCGCTCCGCGCGACAAGCTGCCGGGCTACACCTCGTTTGAGGAAAAGCTGAAGGCCAAGACCGGTGCCGGTGTCGTGCTGTACTCCACCTATGCCTATGACGCTGCCCGCGTGCTGGTTGATGCCATGAAGCGCGCCGACTCGGTTGATCCGGCCAAGTATCTGCCGGCCGTGCAGCAATCGAAGTTCAACGGAGCCACCGGTCTGGTCGAATTCGACGAAGCCGGCAACCGCAAGAACGGTGCCGTGACCATCTACCAGGTACGCAACGGCCAGTGGGAAATCGCCGACGTGGTGGGTGGCGGTCAGTAAACCCGTTCCAGCCCTCAGAACGCCACTCCGGAAGGAGTGGCTTTTTCATTTCATGCCTGCTACGCAATACCCGCGGTGCGCGGCCGGGCGCGCAGATGCGTACGCATCCACCGGATGCAAGCCAGACCAGGGCCAGCCGGCACCGGAAAAGCAGATGCGGCCCGTACCCGTGGATTACGATGCAGTCATGAAAATTGCAGCCATCTCCGATATCCACGGCAACCTTGCTGCACTGGATGCCGTGCTTGCCGACATCCGCCAGCGCGGAGCGGACCTCATCGTCAATCTGGGTGACATCCTGTCCGGCCCGCTGCAACCGCGCGAGACTGCCAGCCGCCTGATGGCACTGGATCTGCCGACCATCAGGGGCAATCACGAAAGACAGATCCTCGAGGCTGATCGCAGCAGCATGGGAGCCTCCGATGCATTTGCCGACGCAAACATCACGGCAGAACAGCGCCACTGGATCGCCAGCCTGCCTGAACAGCTATGGCTGTCTGACGAGGTGCTTCTGGTACACGGCACCCCCGGCAGCGACCTGGAATACTTCCTGGAAGTCGTCACCGCCTCAGGAAGCCGGCCGGCCCGGCAAGACGAAGCTGCACGGCTGGCTGGCAACACGCCGGCATCGCTGATCCTGTGTGGCCACACGCATTGTCCACGGGTGATGCAGCTGGATGACAGACGCCTGATCGTCAACCCCGGCAGTACGGGATTGCAGGCATACGAAGACAGCCACCCTTTTCTCCACCGCATGGAAACCGGCTCGCCGCATGCACGCTACGCCATGCTGGAACGCACGGCACGGGGATGGTCAGCCAGACTGCTGGCGGTTGCCTATGACTGGCATGCCGCTGCGGCAATGGCCCGGCAAAATGGCCGGGAGGACTGGGGCATTGCACTTGAAACCGGATTCGTCAGTCATCGCCGCGCCACATGACCAACAGCCTGTCACGAGCCCGCTCCGGCTCATGACAGGCTGTTGCAAAGCACCCGGCAAACACCTGACAACCTGCTCGCATTTCCACCATTGCCAACGCTGAAACACCACGCTGGCCAGTGCGAAAACATTACAGGAAACGGTCGAGAATCTTGCGGCTGATGCGGTCCAGCGCCTCCGGATCACGGATCAGGAAATGGATACCGTGACTGTCGGTAATCAGCAGCGTCGGCGGAGCCAGCCGGCGGATGTCTTCTTCGCCCTTGAGGGTCAGGCGCGTCATGCCGCGGTCGGTTTCCACCTCCCACTGGCAGGGACAGACGTAACCGGAGACCGCTTCGATACGCCGGATTTCAGGCATGAACTCGCGGCCTGCCAGGGCGTTTTCCACCAGTAACCGCGTGGCGGCCGGCAGGTCGGCCAGCCTGTCGATCCAGGCCAGTTCGCGCCCGTCAGGCGACACCAGGGCAATGCCTTCTTCCGGCGCGGCAACGGGAAAAGCCCGGACCGGCGTCACGCCCTCATGGCTGACACCATCAGGCGTCACCAGCACCAGCCGGCCAAACGGATTCAGGGACAGATCGGGATTCATCATGCTGGCGTATCCATTCAGGCTGCGGCAACGGCGTGGTTGGTCGGGCTGGGCAATTCGTGGTCGCTCAGGCGCTGCTGGGCCTGGTAAAGCCGGTAATAGGCGCCCTCTTCTTCCATCAGCTCGTCATGACTGCCCACCTCGACAACACGGCCACGGTCCAGCACTACCAGACGGTCGGCCTTTTGCAAGGTCGACAGCCGGTGGGCAATGGCAATCGTGGTACGGCCCTTGACCAGGTTGTCGAGTGCCTTCTGGATTTCCTTTTCCGTCTCGGTATCCACCGATGCCGTGGCTTCGTCCAGAATCAGGATTTTCGGATCAATCAAAAGTGCACGCGCAATCGAGATGCGCTGGCGTTCACCACCGGACAGGGCCTGACCGCGCTCTCCCACCAGCGAGTCGTAACCGTGCGGCAGGCGCAGGATGAATTCGTGCGCGTGCGCGGCACGGGCGGCCGCGATGATTTCGGCACGGGTGGCACCGGGCTTGCCATAGGCAATGTTGTCGGCAATGGTGCCAAAGAACAGGAACGGCTCCTGCAATACCAGTCCGATATGCTGGCGGTAATCGGCGATGGCCAGCGAGCGGATGTCCACCCCGTCGAGCAGGATGGCACCCTCGCTCACATCGTAAAAACGGCAGATCAGGTTGACCAGCGTGCTCTTGCCCGAACCGCTGTGGCCGACAAGGCCGATCATCTCGCCTGGCCGGATGGTCAGGTCAATGCCGCGGCTGACCTGGCGGCTGCCGTAGCGAAAGCCGACCTGGCGCAGCTCGATGGCACCCTTGACCGTGCGGATGGCCACCGGCTTTGCCGGCTCCGGTACATTGGACACATGGTCAAGGATGTCGAAAATCCGTTTGGCACCCGCCGCAGCCTTTTGCGTGACCGACACGATGCGGCTCATCGAATCCAGACGCGTATAAAAACGGCCGATGTAAGCCAGGAAAGCAGTCAGCACACCGACAGTGATCTGGTTTTGCGAAATCTGCCAGATGCCGAAGGCCCATACCACCAGAATGCCGACCTCAGTCAACAGGGTGACCGTGGGTGAAAACAGCGACCAGACCCGGTTGACCCGGTCATTGACCATGAGGTTGTGCCGGTTGGCTTCGCGGAAACGCTGGGCTTCGCGCTTTTCCTGCGCAAAGGCCTTGACCACCCGGATGCCGGGAATGGTATCGGCCAGCACGTTGGTGACCTCGGACCAGATGCGGTCCACTTTTTCAAAGCCATGGCGCAGGTGGTCACGTACGGCATGGATCATCCAGCCGATGAACGGCAAGGGCAGCAGGGTCACCAGTGCCAGCCACGGATTGATCGAGAACAGGATCAGCGACGTCATGCCGATCATCAGGATGTCGGTGGCAAAATCCAGCAGGTGCAGCGAGAGGAACACGTTGATGCGGTCGGTTTCCGAGCCGATCCGCGCCATCAGGTCACCAGTGCGCTTGCCGCCGAAGTATTGCAGCGACAGCTTGAGCAGGTGCTCGTACGTGGTGGTACGCAGGTCAGCACCGATGCGTTCGGAAACCAGTGCGAGGATATAGGTGCGTCCCCAGCCCAGTATCCAGGCGAGGACCGCAGAGGCCAGCAACCCGCCCAGATAGAGGGAAACCAGATGCGTATCGATCGGTACGCCGTTCTGGTAAGGGATCAGCACCTTGTCCATCAGCGGCATGGTGAGGTAAGGCGGCACCAGCGTGGCAGCCGTGCTGGCCAGAGTCAGGATGAATCCCAGCAGCAGCTGCGGATAGTAGGGTCTGGCAAATCGCCACAACCGGAACAGCGTCCAGGTGGAGGGCGGCTTGCCCTCGATGTGCGTACAGACCGGGCATTCGTCTTCGCCTTCCGGCAATGGCAGGTGGCAGCTGGGACAAACGGCCTCGTGCTCGTCAGCCTCGGGCTCGACCCCCAGCAGCACGCGGTCTTGCTGCCGGACGAAGGTGTCGATCAGGCGCTGGGCCACCGGATTGTGGCCGAGGGTGAAACGCCAGACGCCCAGCCGGTGCCGGTCATCCACCAGTTCCAGCATGCCGGCACCGGCATGATCGGAAAGCTGCAAGACCAGCCCGCTCCGGAATGGCCATGACTGCCAGCCTTCCGTGCCGGCAAAAGCCACAAGGCGTTGATTGCTCAAAAAAACCAGGCCTTGGGCAAAACGCAGGCGTTCGTCCAGATCGACCGGCAGCCAGCTGATGACCTGTTCACCAGCCGCCAGCAGGGCCTGTACCTGGTCGCGCCATTCCGGCGGCAATTGCGTCAGACCGTTATCGCTCGGATCCACTTTTAAATCGGCCATGAAAATCCGTTTCTCAATTCCCGCCCGGTCAATTTGCGATTAAACCGGGTCTTTGTGATATGGCAATTTGTTTTTCTGGACTTGACTTACGCCATATTGCTTAATCCGGGCGAACAAATAAAATCCCCGCCGGAACAAAACACCTGACAATCGTTGCACGTCCTTACAATTCAGGCATCTTGTCTCGTAGCAATTTGCAATGAATTGTAATGAATTGTTTTCAGATGGTCGGGGAATCCATTTGGAGCTTGACCAAACAAGGGTTTAGTTGCCTGAAAAGACTCACCTGACCATCAGGTTCGCACAGTTTAATTGCTAGCACAGGCCGTGTATAGTAGCCCCCGTCGGGCAGGTATACAGGCAAGTGTTCTGACACTTTAATTCACGACCTTCCCGACAAAACCGCAATCAGTAATTCCAAAAGACTGACAGCGGGTATTTATTGCAGACCGGCATTTACCCCGCGCCTCAAAACCGGAATCCGGCTTTGCCGTTTCAGGTTTCGGGCCAACACTGCAAAGGAATGTTCCGTCCATTGCGACGGTCAGATCTCAAAGCATGAAAGACATCAAATTTCTTCGCATCCAGTCGCTGCGTGGTCCGAACATGTGGACCTATCGCCCGGTTCTTGAAGCATGGATCGATATCGGCGATCTGGAAGACTGTCCGTCCAACACCATCCCGGGTTTCTACGAAAGGCTGTCGTCATGGCTGCCGACCCTCATCGAACACCGTTGCAGCTATGAAGAGCGCGGAGGATTCCTGCGCCGCCTGAAAGAAGGCACCTGGCCCGGGCACATCCTCGAACACGTCACCCTCGAGCTGCAAAACCTCGCTGGCATGCCGGGCGGATTCGGCAAGGCCCGTGAACTCTCCAAACGAGGCCAGTACAAGGTCATCGTGCGGGCCTGGCATGAAGACGTCACCCGCGAAGCCCTGTTCGCCGCCCGGGAGCTGGTGCTCGCCGCCATGGAAGACCGCCCGTTTGACGTGGCTGCCACGGTCCAGCGCCTGCGCGACATGGTGGACGACCACTGCCTCGGCCCCTCGACCGCCAGCATCGTCGATGCGGCAGACGACCGCGACATCCCCTATATCCGCCTGAACTCCGGCAACCTGGTGCAGTTCGGTTACGGGCGCGCACTGCGCCGCATCTGGACGGCGGAGACCGACCAGACCAGCGCCATTGCCGAAGGCATTTCGCGTGACAAGGACCTGACCAAACAGCTGCTGTCTGCCTGCGGCGTTCCGGTACCGGAAGGCCGCTACGTCAAGAACGCCGAAGAAGCCTGGGAAGCCGCTGAAGACATCGGCCTGCCGGTTGTCGTCAAACCCTACGACGGCAACCACGGCCGCGGCGTGTTCACCAACCTGCATACCCGCGACGAAGTCATGCAGGCCTACGGTGTAGCCATCGAAGAAGGTAGCGGCGTCATCGTCGAACGCTTCGTCACCGGCATCGAACACCGCCTGCTGGTGGTCGGTGGCAAGCTGGTGGCAGCAGCCCGCGGCGAAGAAGCCTGGGTGACCGGCGACGGCAAGTCGACGATCTACGAACTGATCGCCAGCCAGATCAACACCGACCCGCGCCGCGGCAGCACCGAAGACCACCCGCTCAACTTCGCCCGCCTCGACACCGCAGCCCGCCTTGAGCTGGCCCGCAAGGGTTATACCGGCGACTCCGTGCCACCGGCCGGCGAACCGGTCCTGATCCAGCGCAACGGCAACGTGGCCTTTGACTGCACTGACGAAGTCCACCCGGATGTTGCCGCCGCCGTGTCGCTCGCCGCCCGCGTGGTCGGCCTCGACATCGCCGGCATCGACCTCGTGTGCGAAGACATCTCCCGTCCGCTGGAAGAACAGCGTGGCGCCATCGTCGAAGTCAACGCCGGCCCAGGCCTGCTCATGCACCTGCGCCCGGCCTCCGGCAAGCCGCGCGCTGTCGGCCGGGCCATCGTCGAACACCTGTTCCCGCACGATGCTGACGGCCGCATCCCCCTGATCGGCATTACCGGCACCCGCAACACCACGCCGGTGGCCCGCATGCTGGCCCAGCTGGTGCAGTTCTCCGGCCGCCATGTCGGCCTCGCCTGCGCCGATGGCCTGTATTACAACGGTCGCCGTTTCCAGTCGCGCGATGCCACCGACTTTGCCTCGGGCCACAAGATCCTGCTCAACCGCCAGGTAGAAGCCGGCGTGTTCGAAACGCCTCCGCGCACCCTGGCGGCCGAAGGCCTGCCGTACGACCGCTGCCAGATCGGCGTGGTGACCTCCCTTGAGCCTGACTACACGCTCGAAGACCTGGAGGTCCTGAACAGTGACCAGCTCTACCGCGTGATGCGCACCCAGGTCGATGTCGTCCTCAAGCGCGGGGTCGCCGTACTCAATGCCGACGATCCGCTGGTAGCCGACATGGCATCGCTCGCTGACGGTGAGGTCATGTTCTACAGCCTTGGCGAACCGGAAGTCCTGACCGCCCATCTGGCCCGCAACGGCCGGGCCGTCATCGTGCGTGCCGGGCTGATCGAACTGGCAACCGGCACGCAGCGTGAAGTGCTGATGGCAGTGGACCGGCTGTCACCGCTGGCCGAACCGCTGGAGAGCGTACTGGCCACCGTGGCCGGCGCCTGGGCACTGGGGCTGGCACCGGAGCTGATTCGCGCCGGGCTGGAAGCCTACGGCCAGCATTGACGACACATCCCGAAAAGCCCGCCGGCCACAACCGGACGGGCTTTTTTGTGGCCTGCCAGTTGCAAAAAACCCTGCCAAAACAGGCTTCTGAAGCCCGGTTCCACCTTGGTACATTCCGTGTACAACCCCAAACAATACGATCAAACGTGCGTGTTACCATCGTGTGAACATCAGCTGTACAGCCATCGAGAAGGCATTTTCCACAAGGCTCGCCAAGGTGTTGCTTCGCAACCAGGCAATTGATTCAAAAAGATAAAAACAGGATTCAACCCATCATGGAAGTCTCCCGCGTTCGTGCATTGCGTGGCCCCAATCTCTGGAGTCGCCAGACCGCCATCCAGGCCATTGTCAGCTGCCTTCCCCATGAAGAAGACATTCATGCCCTGCCCGGTTTCGAAACCCGCCTGCGAGCCCGTTTCCCGATGGCCGGCGCCCTGTTGCCTACCGCCTGTGGTGACAGCCGCATTTCCCTGGCCCATGCCCTCGAAAGCGTCGCCCTGCACCTGCAGATCCAGGCCGGCTGCCCGGTGACATTCAGCCGCACGGTGCCGACGCTTGAGCGCGGGGTGTACCAGATCGTGGCGCAATACAGCGAAGAAGAGGTCGGCCGGCTGGCACTGGAACTGGCCGAAGAGATCATCTCCGCCACGCTCAACGACACCCCGTTTGACGCCGCCGCTGCACTGGCACGGCTGCGCGACCTGGATGAAGACGTCCGTCTGGGACCGTCAACCGGATCAATCGTGGATGCCGCCGTTGCGCGTGATGTTCCGTTCCGCCGCCTGACCGGCGGCAGCCTCGTGCAGTTCGGCTGGGGCAGCAAGCAGCGCCGTATCCAGGCGGCAGAAACCGACATGTCCAGCGCCATCGCCGAAGCCATTGCACAGGACAAGGACCTGACCAAGGAGCTGCTGGCCGCGGCCGGCGTGCCGGTACCGGAAGGCCGCATCGTCTCGGATGGTGACGCGGCCTGGACCGCAGCCGAAGCCATCGGCCTGCCGGTGGTGATCAAGCCGCGCGACGGCAACCAGGGCAAGGGCGTGGCAGTCAACCTGACTTCGCGAGACGAAGTCCTGGCCGCATTTGCGGTCGCCTGCGACATCTGTTCCGACGTCATCGTCGAGCGTTACCTGCCCGGTCAGGATTACCGCGTACTGGTAGTGGGCGACAAAATGGTCGCTGCCGCCCGGCGCGAACCGCCTCTGGTGATCGGCGACGGCGTGCACTCCATCCGCGAACTGGTCGAAGAGGTCAACCGGGATCCACGCCGCGGCGAAGGGCATGCCACCTCGCTGACCAAGATCCGCTTTGACGACATCGCCAAAGCCACGCTGGCTGCCCAGGGTCTGGATGCCGGCACGGTGCCGGTACTCGGACAGCGGGTCGTGCTGCGCAACAACGCCAACCTCAGCACCGGTGGCTCGGCCACCGACGTTACCGATGACGTCCACCCGGATCTCGCCGCCAGTGCCGTGGCAGCCGCCCAGATGGTCGGACTGGACATCTGCGGCGTCGACATCGTGTGTGAAACCGTGCGCCGGTCGCTGGAAGACCAGGGTGGCGGCATCGTGGAAGTCAACGCGGCCCCCGGCCTGCGCATGCACCTGCAACCCTCGTTCGGCAAAGGCCGGGACGTCGGCGCAGCCATCATCGGCAACATGTTTGCCGGCGACGACAATGGCCGCATTCCGGTGGTGGCGGTTTCCGGCACCAACGGCAAGACGACCACGGTGCGCCTGAGCGCCCACCTGATCGCCCAGACCGGCAAGCGCATGGGCATGACCGTAACTGACGGCGTATACGTCAATGGCCGCCAGATCGACAGCGGTGACTGCTCGGGCCCGCGCAGTGCGCGCAATGTGCTGATGCATCCGGATGTCGATGCAGCGGTTTTTGAAACTGCCCGCGGCGGCATGCTGCGCGAAGGACTGGGATTTGACCGCTGCGATGTGGCTGTCGTCACCAATGTCGGCGAAGGCGACCATCTCGGTCTCAACTACATCTACACCCTTGACGAGCTGGCAGTACTGAAAAGCATCGTGGTGCAGAATGTTTCCCCTTCCGGCATGGCAGTCCTGAACGCTGCCGACCCGATGGTGGCGCGGATGGCTGCCAGCTGCCCGGGCAGCGTGACCTTCTTTGCCCACGACGGCCACCATCCGGTCATCAACGCCCACCGGGCACAAGGCCGGCGTGTGATCTATGTCGAAGACGGGCAGATCGTGTGTGCCGAAGGCGGAGACGTGCGCATGACGTTTGATCTGGCACAGGTGCCGCTGACGGCCGGCGGCCGGATTGCCTTCCAGATCGAAAACAGCATGGGCGCTGTCGGTGCTGCCTGGGCGCTCGGCATCGCCCAGGAACAGATCGCTGCCGGTCTGGCCTCTTTTGTCAGTGACGCGGCTACTGCACCGGGCCGCTTCAACCTGTTCGATTACCGTGGCGCTACCCTGATTGCCGACTATGGCCACAATCCGGACGCCATGCAGGCACTGGTACAGGCCGTGGAAACCCTGCCCGGTCAGCGCCGCATCGTCGTGATCAGCGGCGCAGGAGACCGGCGTGACGAAGACATCCGGCGCCAGACCCGGATTCTGGGCACGGCATTTGACGAAGTCGTGCTGTACCAGGATGCCTGCCAGCGCGGACGGGCCGATGGTGAAGTGGTGGCCTTGCTGCGCGAGGGTCTGGAAGGCGCTCCGCGCACCCGCCAGATTGATGAAATCCAGGGCGAGTTCCTGGCCATCGACACGGCCCTGGCCCGCCTGGCTCCAGGAGACTTGTGCCTGATTCTGGTGGATCAGGTTGAAGAAGCCCTGGCGCATATCCAGTCGCGCTGCGCCTGATCCTCCTTCTGGCCGACAAGACAGCAGCCCTTCGCGGGCTGCTGTTTTTTTCTGGCTGACGGGTATCGCAAGATGCAGCCGATCATTCTCCAATGAGGTACACGGCTCGCCAACCACCCCGGAACCAGCGTGATTTGCAACGATACAAGCGACTCCACATCGCTCAAGCTACGACCGTAACGATTGACCGCACTCAGCACCCTCTAACAGGGTATTCCGAGGTCTGATTCCTGCCAGTGATGTGGACGGGTAGCACATTTCGCTGTGCAAGCTTATCCAGTACAGCGCCTCTGCACACGATGACTTTGTCATTCGCGGCCAGACTGACCGCTACGAAATACCGCCGGGTTATCTCTGACCAGAGCCTTCCGTCATGCAGGCTGCAAACCGGTGACAACCGGCCTGACCGCAGCCTCCACCCGGTTGCGCCCGCCGGACTTTGCCGCATACAGCGCTCCGTCAGCCCGTGCCAGCGCGCAATCCACGCTGGCATCGTCGGACTGCATCTGGCTGACCCCCAGGCTAATGGTCACGACCAGTGCGCCGGCCTCGGTCGCAAAGGGTACACCGGCAATTTTTCGGCACAGGCGCTCGGCAAACAGGCAGGCACCGTCCTGGCTGGTTTGCGGCAACAGGATGGCAAACTCCTCCCCACCCATGCGGCCCAGACAGTCGGTTTCGCGCAGGCCTGCCTGCATGCGGCGTGCCAGCTCTTGCAGGACCTGATCGCCGACAGCATGTCCGTGCGAGTCGTTCACCCGCTTGAAATGATCAATGTCCAGCATCACTACCGCACAATCAGCTTCGTCAGGATAACGCCGGCAACGGGTCAGCTCGCGGTTGGCATGAACCAGCCAGCTGCGGCGGTTAGCCAGCCCGGTCAACCCGTCAGTACTGGCCTGCTTCACGAGGTCGTCTTCATGTGCCTTGCGCTCGCTGATGTCGTTCAGGTAGCCATGCCAGAGCACGCTGCCGTCCAGATCCTTTTCCGGGCTGGCATGCCCCAGCATCCAGCGGATCTCACCCAGCGGATTGACGATGCGGAATTCCATGCGCCAGCTTTGCAGATGACAGGAGGAGTGCTCAAGCGAGGCCAGACACTCTTCCCGGTCGGCCGGCACGATGACGGCAAAGAAGGCATCGGCCTGGTCCCTGACCGCCAGAGGGTCCACACCGCACAGGGTACCCAGGGCCGGATTGGCATAGGGCATGGCATACAGTCCGTCGGCCCGGCGGCGCAGCTGGAACACCACGCTGGGCAGTTGTGCCGTCAGTTTTTCCAGCTTGCGCTGCGTGGCCCGCCGCTCGGATTCACTGAGCTTGCGCTGGGTTACGTCGAGGTGCGTTCCCAGCGCCCGCACCGGGCGATTCTGCTCGTCCCGGTCCATGACCCGGCCACGACACTGTACCCAGCGCCAGCGTTCATCATCCCGCACCCGGTATTCAACTTCGATCATCGGGCTGTGGCCGACCAGGTGCATGTCAAAAATCAGTTTGACCCGGGCCCAGTCGTCACTGTGGATCAGGGCCTGCCAGGAAGGCAGGCAAACAGGATCGGTCTGCCGGGGATGCAGCAGCTCAAGGCTGCCGCTTTCAAGGTTCCAGTCCCACAGCTCCAGTTCGGCTCCGCGCAGGGCCATGTCCAGCTGTTGTTCGCGCAAGGCCAGCTGGGCCTCGGCCACGCAGCGCTGAGTGACATCGACCAGCGCAGCAACAGAGCCACCTTCTGCCGTGGGAGCCGGTACGGCATTGACCACCAGATAATGCAACTGGCCGGGACGCGGTTGCAGCCGGATCTCCTGGTTGTGCAGGCTGTCACCGGCCGCAATCCGGGACCAGGCTTCCGCCAGCGGCAGCTGTTTGCCTGCGGGCATGGCCTGCATGTGGACCAGCGGCTGTGCGGTCGCCGGGTTGTTTTTCAAAGAGGTGCCACGCAGTCCGCTTTCCGGCAGCCCCAGCAGTCTGGCGGCACTGGCATTGCCTTCCTGGACCGTACCGTTTTCATCGGCCTGGAGAATGCCGATCGGCAGGACATCGTAAATGGCCTTCAGCAGGCTTTGCTGCCGCCACTGGCGGTAAAGCAGCCAGTAAATCCAGCCAACCGCCAGGAGGATCAGCAACGAACCAAGCAGGTTGCCGAACAAGCTGCTTTCAATCGCCTCGTCAACCGGCGCCATGATGGATTGCAGTTCGATGCCAACCCCGACATACAGCGGCCAACGGGCCACGGAGTGAATGCCGTAGACGCGGGCCAGACCATCGGGACCGGCCCGGCTGTCAAAACGGTTGGAGGTCAGCTCGGTGATCCAGCGATAGGATTCCGGCAGTTGCCGCCCCATGACTTCGTCCTGCATCCGTGTACGGGCCAGATAGTCCAGGTTCTGGTTGAACAGGAATACAACGTCCCGGTCTCCGGCCGAGACCTCGTGGAACAGCGAAGAAAAGTAGCTGGGCGATACCGATGCCACCAGAACACCGGCAAATTTTCCATGCCGCCGGACCTGGCGGGAAAACTGGATGCTCCAGGCCTGGGACAGGCGTCCGAATACCGGCTTGCTGATGTACAGGCTGGATACTTCCTGGTCGAGGTGCACCAGAAAATGCTCGCGATCGGCAATGGAAATGGCCTTGGGGCGCTCGGTCAGGCTGGAATAGATGACGCGCCCGGCAGCATCGGTCAGCGAGACTTGCAGGATGGTGTCCCGCGGATAACTGCCGACAAAACGCTCGACCGACTCCTCAAACGTCTGGTAGCCCGAGCGGCTGTAGTCTGCTCCCATGTCCAGAAGCGCATAGTCGATGCCCTGCACCAGGGTACTGACCTGCTGGGACATGGCGTTGGCCACCTGGACTGCACGCAGTCCGGCCTGGGCATGTGCATTGTGCCGGAGCTCTTCATGGCTTTTGAGCAGATCGACCCAGTAAAGCGTCAACGCTGCCAGAACCACGAAAGGCAGAAGCAACAGCCACGGCTGCCGCACAAGGCGAAACAGGACTGGAGGCAAGACCATCTTTCAATCAGCGGATACAGTATGGGCAGCCTGGGCACAGCGGTACGTTATGTCATCAAGCCGAAATGCAGTCGTGATTTAGCAATGCCCACGGCATTTTTGCAATCAGAAAATAACGATCCATCTCAAAAAATATCAATCCGCCTGCTGGACGGTGGCATATCCGGTCCTGCCCGGCATCACCGTCACTTGCAGCAGGATCAGGCGTGCGGCGGCGGCAAATCTCGCGGGTCTTCGCGCTCGACCAGCAAACGGGATTCGAGAATGCGTACGGACCGGATTTCACGTACATGGTCGATGATGTCGACCAGTTGCTGCTCGATCAGCTGCCGCTCTTCGGGACTGCGGGCACTGGCAGGGTCCAGAGTGGCCTCAAGCTCGATCGAACCGTTGAGATAGTGCAGCTGTACCTGGATACGCGCCGACAGGTCCTGCCCCATCATCTCCTGCAATACCGTCATCAGCCGGTCCCGCGGCGGCAGGGCGCAAGTATGCGTTGCGTGTCCGTGGTCGTCTTCAGGGTCGATGTGCACCAGCACGTCGAGCGTCCGGTGCTGCTCCATGACCCGTCGACGGGCAGTAGCCGCGATGTGGTGTCCCTCGGATACGCTGATGCGTCCGTCCACCAGCAAGTGGACATCCACCAGTGCATAGTCACCCATGCGGCGGGTACGCATGTCGTGGACATCACGCACGCCGGGGATCTCACTCAACGTTTCGCGGATCGCCTGCACTTCCTGTTCTTCCAGCCCCCGGTCAATCAGGTCGGAGATGGCGTCCCAGCTGAACTTGCCCCCCATGCGCATCACCATGAAGCCCACCAGTGCAGCCGCCAGCGGATCAAGGAAGGTGTATCCCATCAGGTTACCGGCGATACCCATCGCCACCACCAGCGAGCTGGCAGCATCAGAGCGCGCATGCCAGGCATTGGCGACCAGCATGCTGGACTTCACGCGCTGGGCGATCTTCAGCATGTAGCGGAACAACCCCTCCTTGCTCACCAGCGTAAAAAGCGCCACCCACAAGGCAATCGGACTGACATCGGGAATGCTTTCCGGTTCGGTGATCTTGACCCCCGCACTCCAGAGCATGCCGGCCCCGACGGCCAGCAGCAGCATCCCCAGCACCAGTGAAGCCGCTGTCTCGATGCGGGCATGCCCGTAAGGGTGATCATCATCGGCATCCCGGTGGCTGATCCGGTTCGCTGCCAGCACGACAAAATCCGCCAGCAGGTCGGAGAGTGAGTGGATGCCGTCGGCGACCAGTGACTGGGATTTGGCAAAGATGCCGACGATGATTTGCAGGATGGTCAGGAACAGGTTGACCCATACGCTGACCATCGTGGAGCGTTTGGCGGCCTGGCGCTTGATTTCGGATTCGGATGCGGTGGCAGTAGACATCATGTCAGCTTCTGTTGCGACAACAAAAAGCGGACGGCTCCAGAATCCACCGCCCGCTCCCTCCGGAACAAGTCCGGCCCATCAGCCTGTCAGCCCGGACGCCGGCAAGCTGCGAAAAGATCAAGGGCCGGATTATAAACCTTCGTCTTGACCTGCAAGAGTCCGAGCATGGAATGGAACAGGTTGTCCTGGCTTGCCGGCTTGCCGGCCACTTCCTGCAGGCACTGCTGCTCCAGCCCCAGCTGCTGCCGGTAACCGGCAGACGTCCACAGGACCGACGGTACGTGCGTCTGGCCCGAGGGCGCCAGCATGTATGGCGTGCCATGCAGGTACAGGCCATGCTCTCCCAGCGATTCGCCATGATCAGACAGATACCACATGGCCGTATCCGCCCGTCCTTCCTCTTTTTGCAGCAAGGCAATCAGCTTTGCCAGCACATGGTCGGTATAACGGATCGTGTTGTCATAGACATTGACGATGGCCTGGCTCTCGCACTTGTCGAGCTGGTTGGTATTGCACACCGGCGTGTAAATCTCGAACGCCTTGGGATAGCGCTTGTAGTAAGCCGGGCCGTGGCTGCCCATCATGTGCAGCACGATCAGTCCGTCCCCCTTGAGTTCGTCGATATATTCCTTCAGGCCGGCCAGCAGGATGTCGTCATGGCATTCACCGCTCTCGCACAGTCCGGGAGTTTCCTGGGCAAAACGCGTGGCGATCATGGTTTCATTGGGTACGCGGTCGCAGGCTCCCTTGCAGCCCGACTGGTTGTCACGCCACCACACGGGAACCCCGGCGCGCTGCACGACATCCAGCAGCCCTTCATGCCGACGGGCTGCATCGGCGTCGTAATTCTTGCGCTCCAGCCCCGAGAACATGCACGGCACGGAAACGGCCGTGTCGGTTCCGCACGAAGTGAACTGGCTGAAATTGACCAGATCCTTCACTTTGGCCAGCTCAGGCGTAGTGTCACGTTCATAGCCGTCCAGCCCGAAGTTCGCTGCACGCGCGGTTTCACCCACCACCAGCACGGTCACCATCTTGCGGGCACCCTGGCCAACCTCCCGGTGTGCATCCTCACCGATTTTCTGGATGACCACCGGTTGCAGGCGTGCGTTCCCTTTCAGGTATTTGGAGCTGGCCTTGATGTAGTTCATCGGCGTCAGCAAATACGCCAGCTCGCGATTGTTGCGGAACGTCGAGGCAAAATCCTTGTAAAAGCCGTAGGCAATGCCGGCCAGGATGGCAAAGCTGAGCAGGATCACGACCAGCTTGCTGCCCAGTTCACGCAACCACGGACGATACCGGACCGGCGTACGCCACAGCAGCCAGAGCGGCAGCACCCCCAGCAGCAGCACATAAAGCAGCAGTTTGAAAGACAGCAGGTCAAACACCTCCCGTGGATCGGTCTGGAAGGTATTGCGGATCATGTCATCGTTGATGAAGACCCCGTACTGGTTCATGAAGTACACCACAAACGGCGTAATCAGCAGCAGGACCGTCACCACGGGCTTGAAGATGAAGCGGACAGCCAGCAATGTCAGGACAAGGTTGAAAACCAGTGCAATGAAGACAAAGGCGGCACCGATATACAGCCATCCTCCTGCACTGTCGGGAGCCTGGATACTGATCAGGCGTGACCAGAAGGCCATATTGCAGAACAGCAAGAAGTACAGCGTGACCCACAGGGTGACAGTTTCAGGGCGCCGGGGGCGAGCAAACCGCATCAGGTTCTCCGTCAAAATCAATGCAGACTGCCGACGAGACCTCTGCCAGCGCCGGCTCAGCGGATACAACGAGTTTTTCTTTAACATCCGCGCCGGCGCGATTATGAAAGCAAAACAGTTAATGGAACCTTGGAAATTGTTTCCGATTGAAACAAAGTAAACATACTTGTCATTAGCTGTTGGCTTGCAGATGGCAGAAGCGGCAATGAAAAAGGCCGGAAAGTTTATTTACTTGAAATAAAAATCAAACATAAACAATATAATTATCATTTTTAATCCTTATGGTTTGATTTGTGTCACTTCTCCAGCGACAAGTCATGGATTTTTCCGTAATTCACGAAGCCCAAAACTGCCTGAGCAGACATTGTCATAACAACCAACCAGGTAAAAATTGTTGTCTAAAGAAATAATATTGTGCAAAAATCATTTTTTTTGCCAGACAATACTATTTTTTTGTCATCTTTTGGCAGATATTAGGTTATTGAATCAAGGAAGTTCAAAGAGGTCCCATATGCCTATAGAAAGTTGCGCTGTGCCCTTTATCGAGGCCAGCAAATTGACCGCCATGGCCGCCACCCTGCTGGCCAGCAGCGGATGCCGGATTCTCGACATCGACCTGCAAGCTGACGAGCCGATCCTGCGCGTCAGGTTCTGTGACAGCAGCGAACCTGTCCGGCCGTTCCAGTTCCCCGGTTGCAGGATCATCTGGGAAAACGTGATCTGACCCGGCCAGCCAGTACAAGCAACAAGGCCGGCAAGAAAACCCCGCCGGCCTTGTTGCTTGTACCACCTGACTCCATCCCTGTACCACCCGCCACCATACGATCAGCAATCTCCGGCAGCAGGCACTAGACTCGCATTACACACCCGCATCACACCGGAGGAACATGCCATGGGCTGGATCATCACCCTGATCGTAGGCGCCCTGATCGGCTGGATCGCCAGCCTGATCATGAAAACCGATGCCCAGCAGGGCACCATCGCCAACATACTGGTCGGCATTGTGGGTTCGGCACTGGGCAAGTGGATTTTTGCCGACCTGCTGGGCATTGGCAGCGCCTTTGCCGCAGGCCGGTTTTCACTGTCCGGGCTGATTTTCGGCGTGCTGGGCGCCATCATCCTGATCTACCTGCTCAAGCTGGTCGGCTTTTACCGCTAACCGTGCGCGGTGCCGTCATATCCGGACAGTACCGCCACCGCATTGGCGCCGATCGGCCCGACGGCATAACCGCCCTCCAGGCAGAACAGGGTTGGCACCCCCAGCCGCCCCAGTTGCTCGCCCATGCGCACAAACTCAGGGGTATCCAGCTTGAAGGTGGAAATCGGATCGCCCTGATATGTATCAAGCCCGAGCGACACCACCAGCGCATCAGGCCGGAATGTCGAGATCACCCGGCATGCGTCGGTCAGTGCGCTCATCCACGCAGGCACATCGCACCCGGCCGGCAGCGGAAAATTATGGTTGAAGCCCAACCCGGCGCTCTCTCCTTTTTCATCGGCAAATCCGAGGTAAAACGGAAACTCTGTCCGCGGGTCGCCATGAATGGACGCAAACAGTACGTCGGCACGGTCATAAAAAATGCTCTGGGTACCGTTGCCGTGGTGATAGTCGACATCCAGAACCGCGACCCGGCTGCACCCCTTGTCACGCAAGTGCTGGGCGGCAATGGCCGCATTGTTGAAGAAGCAGTAGCCGCCAAACACATCCGCCGCGGCATGATGTCCCGGCGGACGGCACAGGGCAAACACGCCCTTTTCGCCGGCCAGCAACCGGTCAGCTCCCGTCAGGGCCGTTTGTGCCGAGCCATAGATGGCCGTCCATGTGCCCTTGGTGACCGGAGTGCCGGCATCCATGCTGAAATAACCGAGCTGCCCGTCAATGTCCTCCGGTTCGACCTGCCGGAAGCAGCGGGTCGGCCAGATCAGCGGCAAGGCATCGTAATCCCGACCGGTGGCCGAACGGCGGCTTGGGCGACTCCAGCGCTCCCAGAAGGTCTCCAGGAACCGGACATAGTTCTCGCGGTGCACGGCCAAGATCGGCTCCTTGCCATGGTCGGTTGGCCCGATGCGGGAAAAGCCTGCGGCATCCACAGCCTCCCGCACCATGTCGGCCCGCGAAGGATTTTCAAAACACGGCATCAGGGTGCCATTGATCAACTCCGCCTTGCCGGCCTGCTCGTGATGAGTATCGGAATAGACAGTCAACATTTTATGGTCAAATCCTTTGACTCGAAAAGGGCAGCATTTCGTGAAACTGCGTCAGTAGCCAAGTGGTGATCCTGCCCTGTTTGACCAAAGGCAAGACCTGCTCCGACCAGCGGGCACGTTCCTTTGTGATTTCCGGCCCAGCCAGTACCATCATGCAGCGTGCTGTTGCGCCTGACTATTGGAAAGCGGCCATGTCCCATGCCTATCTCTGGCTGATTCTGGCATTGCTGGCCCTCGTGGCCGAGCTGTTCAGCGGAACCTTTTACCTTCTGGTCCTGGCCATCGGGCTTCTGGCGGCTGCCGCCACGGCCGGGCTAGGGCTTGCGCCGGAATGGCACTTCATCAGTGCCGCCGCCATCACGCTGGCCGGCTGGCTGTTCCTGCTGCGCCGTCGCCGGCAGCTGCTGTCGTCAGCACCGGCCCCGCTGGATGCCGACGCAGGCGCCACCGTCGAAATACTTTACTGGCAGGATGCCCGTCACGCCCGTGTGCGCTATCGCGGCACGGAATGGGATGCACGGCTCTCCTCCAGAATCCGTCCGGCAACAGACTGTCATTTCGAGATAGTCAGGCTGGACGGCAATACCCTGATCATCCGTGCTGTCGAGGAGTGACCCCCATGCTGTCTACCGCTGCTGTCCTGCTGATCCTTGCCTTTATTGTCGTTGCCCGCGCCCTGCGCGTGGTACCACAGCAAAGTGCCTTTGTCGTCGAACGATTGGGACGTTTTCACAGCGTCCTGTCTCCGGGCCTGAACGTCATCATTCCGTTCATTGACCGCGTAGCCTATCGCCACAGTCTCAAGGAAATCCCGCTCGACGTGCCAAGCCAGATCTGCATCACCAAGGACAATACCCAGCTCAAGGTCGACGGCATCCTGTATTTCCTCGTGACCGATGCCAAACGTGCCAGCTATGGCACCAGTGATTATGTGCTGGCAATTTCCCAGCTGGCCCAGACCACCCTGCGCTCGCTGATCGGCAAGATGGAACTGGACAAGACTTTCGAAGAGCGCGACGACATCAACCGGGCCGTCGTGGCGGCACTGGACGAAGCAGCCCAGACCTGGGGTGTCAAGGTATTGCGCTACGAAATCAAGGACCTGGTTCCCCCGACGGAAATCCTGCATGCCATGCAGCAGCAAATCACTGCCGAGCGGGAAAAGCGCGCCCTGATCGCCTCCAGCGAAGGCCGCAAGATGGAGCAGATCAACATCGCCACCGGTGAGCGTGAGGCTGCCATCAAGAAATCCGAAGGCGAAATGCAGGCGCTCATCAACCAGTCCTCCGGCGAACGACAGGCCCGCATCAACACAGCCCAAGGCGAATCCGAAGCCATCCGGCTGGTGGCAGATGCCACGGCCGATGCCATCGCCCGCGTAGCCGGTGCGGTACAGACGCCCGGAGGTATCGAGGCCGTCAATCTCAAGGTAGCCGAGCAGTACGTCGATGCCTTCGCCCAGCTGGCCCGCAAGGGCAATACCCTGATCCTGCCGGCCAATGCCGGTGACGTCGCCGGCCTGGTCGCAACCGCCATGTCGGTCATCCGCCAGCAAGGCGGAGACAGCACCGCCGGACCCGGTCGTTGCCCGCCGGCAGACTGACGCCTTCAACCCCGGCCCCGGGATGTTCGGCCCGTACGGAGCACGCGCCTCGTACGGGCCGAATGCCATTCCGGCCTTTGCTTCTATTGGCAGAAAGGCAACGAGGCATCGCAGGGTGGTCAATTTGGTAGAAACCATTACTCCAGCAACGATTTGTGCTGCAAATTCGGCCCGTCAATCAGGATAAAGGCATCGAAAAATACAAAAGACCAGTTTCAGGACATTTTTTACCCATCGATTGTCAAAAAGATTTACCCTGTTGCAATAACATCACCTTAAACCAGATGAAATCCGGTCTATTTGCACATTTCAGCAACAAACATCTCTGGAACGGCAGCTATGAAACGACGCAATGCTCTGAGTCTTATCGCCTGCGGCCTGATGGCCGCTTTCGCTCCGCTTAGTTACGCCAACGATGTCAAATCCGTCGGGGTAACGGCGATTGTTGACCACCCGGCACTTGATGACGTGCGCAAAGGCGTGGAAGACGAACTCAAGGCCCAGGGCTTCGTCCCCGGCAAGAACCTGAAGTACCAGTTCCAGAGCGCCCAGGGCAATACCGCCACGGCCGGCCAGATTGCCCGCAAGTTTGTCGGCGACAAGGTTGATGCCATTGTGGCCATCGCTACACCCAGCGCCCAGGCTGCGGTTGCAGCCAGCCGTGGCGCCACTCCCGTGGTATTTGCTGCGGTGACAGACCCGGTGGCGGCCAAGCTGGTCAAGAGCTGGAATGCCGGCAACGGCAACGTGACCGGTGTATCCGACAAGCTGGCGATTCCGCCGCAGGTGGACCTGATCCTGAAGGTCAAGCCGGGCGTCAAGAAGGTCGGCATGGTCTACAGCCCGGGCGAAGTCAACTCGGTGATGGTTGCCAAGGAGCTCAAGGCCGAGCTGGGCCGTCGTGGCATGACGCTGGTCGAAGCACCGGCTCCGCGTACGGTTGATGTGGGCCCGGCCGCCAAGAGCCTCGTCGGCAAGGTGGATGCGCTGTATACCTCGACTGACAACAACGTGGTGTCGACCTATGAGTCGCTGGCCAATGTTGCCAACGTCAGCCGTATCCCGCTGATCGCTTCGGACACCGATTCGGTCGAGCGCGGCGCCATTGCAGCCCTGGGACAGAGCTATTACGACATGGGCCGCCAGACCGGCAAGATCGTCGTGCGCATCCTCAAGGGCGAAAAAACCAACAGCATTGCACCGCAGCTGGGTGAAAAGCTGTCACTGGTCGTGAACCAGACCTCGGCCCAGAAGCAGGGTGCTCCGCTGAGCGATGCACTCAAGCAGGAAGCCAAAACGGTCCTGAAGTAATTCTTGTCCTACCCGGCGGGCAGGGCGTTTCATGCGCCTGCCCGTCCGTCTCCCACCTCACGCGTAGTTTCACATGTCCCTGATTTCACTCCTGGGGGCGCTGGAAATCGGCCTGATCTTTGCACTGGTTGCTTTGGGCGTCCTGATTTCCTTCCGCATCCTGAATTTTCCCGACCTGACGGCAGACGGCAGCTTTCCTCTGGGTGGTGCCGTGGCGGCCACACTGATCGTTGGCGGAACCGATCCCTGGATTGCCTGTATCGCAGCCATGCTGGCAGGCGCTGCCGCCGGTTGGGTCACGGCCTGGCTGAACGTGCGGCTGAACATCCTGCAACTGCTGGCCAGCATTCTGGTGATGGTGGCACTGTACTCGATCAACCTGCGCATCATGGGCGCACCCAATGTGCCTCTTCTGGGCGAACCGACGGTATTCAAGCCTTTCATGGATCCGGCCAGTGATGCCGCCATGTGGATCCAGCCAAGCGTACTGGCCGCGATCGTGGTGGTGGCCAAACTGGCGCTTGACGCCTATTTTGCCTCCCAGTCGGGACTGGCCATGCGGGCCACCGGCGCCAATCCGCGCATGGCACGTGCACAAGGGGTCAGCACCAATCGTGCAGTCCTGAGCGGACTGGCCCTGTCCAATGCCCTGATTGCCCTTGGTGGCGCCCTGTACGTACAGACCCAGGGCGGTGCCGACATCTCCATGGGGATCGGAACCATCGTGATCGGCCTGGCTGCCGTGATCATTGGCGAGACGCTTTTGCCGAGCCGGTCGCTGTGGGTCATTACGCTGGCAACCGTATTCGGTGCCCTGCTCTACCGTTTCCTGATCGCACTGGCCTTGTCGGCCGATTTTCTCGCCGCACAGGACCTGAACCTGATTACGGCGCTGCTGGTCGGCTTCGCCTTGGTGCTGCCGATGATCAAGGCACGTTTCAAAGCCCGCAAAGGAGCCGCATCATGATGAAGGCCCGGGGTCTGACCAAGACTTTCAATCCAGGTACTCCGATCGAAAACCCGGCCCTGCGCGGCATTGACCTGCACATTCCCAACGGCCAGTTCGTGACGGTGATCGGTAGTAACGGCGGCGGGAAATCCACGTTCCTGAACGCCTTGTCCGGTGACCTGATCGTCGATACCGGCAGTATTCACATCGTTGGAAAATAGGTCACCAGGCTGAGCGCCTGGCAACGTGCGGGCATGGTGGCCCGTGTATTCCAGGACCCGATGGCCGGTACCTGCGAA
>RRZT011492477.1_pt1 | contig 33515 bp, 25 predicted proteins | sample 2165551 | NCBI WGS metagenome assembly RRZT01 (sample SAMN10456910, study PRJNA506462) | wastewater metagenome | biome: wastewater; feature: sludge; material: wastewater sludge; isolation source: wastewater sludge with Escherichia coli K12::gfp cells carrying plasmid... | place: USA: Moscow, Idaho...
AATTAAAGCCGGTGCTACAGTAGTAAATCTTCCTGACACAACAGGTTATTGTTTGCCATGGCAATATGGCGAAAAAATTAAATTCCTGATGGAAAATGTAAATGGCGTACACAATGCTATTCTGTCAACTCACTGTCACAACGACCTGGGTATGGCAACTGCCAATACAATAGCCGGCGTTCAGAATGGAGCCCGTCAGGTGGAGGTTACCATCAACGGTATTGGCGAGCGAGCAGGTAATACATCGCTTGAAGAAATTGCCATGATTCTGAAATGTCATAAAACAATGGGTATAGAAACCAACATCAATACTCAGAAGATATTTTCAACCAGCAGAATGGTATCGAGCTTAATGAATATGCCCGTACAGCCCAACAAGGCAATTGTTGGACGAAATGCATTTGCACATTCATCGGGCATACATCAGGATGGTGTACTGAAAAACCGTGAAAGTTACGAAATTATGGACCCGACTGATGTGGGAATTGATAAAAACTCCATTGTTTTAACTGCTCGTAGTGGTAGAGCAGCGCTTAAGCACCGTCTAAGTGTATTAGGTGTGGATGTTGAAGGTGAACATCTTGATAAAATATACGAAGAATTTCTTAAATTAGCCGATAAGAAAAAAGATATCAACGACGATGATGTATTGGTACTTGCCGGCAAAGAAAGAAGCGAACATCAACGTATAAAACTTGACTTTTTACAAGTAACTTCAGGTGTAGGAGTTCGCTCAGTTGCAAGCATTGGTCTTTTAATTTCCGGCGAAAAATTCGAAGCAGCAGCATCGGGCAATGGTCCGGTTGATGCGGCTATTAAGGCCCTCAAAAAAATAATCGATCGCACAATGACACTTCAGGAATTCACAATTCAGGCCATTAACAAAGGAAGTGATGATGTGGGTAAAGTACATATGCAGGTTGAACACGGCGGTGTATTGTATTATGGATTTGGCGCCAACACCGATATTGTTGCGGCTTCAGTTGAAGCATATATTAATGCCATTAATCAGTTTGTTAAGTAATTAACCAGGCACATAGGGGCTTCCAAAAAGATTGAACAAATAAAAATTTATCAGCGTTCTTATCCTGCCAGAAGTCTTTCATTAAATATCTAAAAAATAAAAAATAAGAATAATATAAAAAATGAAGTGCGGAAGCAAACTTCATAAACAGATTCCTGTTGTATGATGTAGGCTTTTCGCCATATACGAAGTATGAAAACATTATTTGACAAAATCTGGGATGCGCACGTCGTATCTTCGGTCGAAAATGGGCCAACTCAGTTGTACATCGACCGTCATTTCTGCCACGAAGTAACAAGTCCTCAGGCATTTAACGGCCTTCGGGCACGTGGGTTAAAGGTATTCCGTCCGGAGCAAACAACAATGACTGCCGACCACAATACGCCAACAATCAATCAGGACCAACCTGTAAAAGACCCAATTTCACGCAATCAGCTTGATACTTTTGCAAAAAACGCTGCAGATTTCAACATGCCGCTTTTCTATCCTCTCGGACATATTAAAAATGGTGTAGTTCACATTATCGGTCCTGAAAACGGTTTTACGCAACCAGGAATGACTATTGTTTGTGGCGATAGCCATACATCAACACATGGTGCATTTGGCTCTATAGCATTTGGCATTGGTACAAGTGAAGTAGAAATGGTTTTAGCCACTCAGTGCATACTTCAAAGCCGTCCAAAAACAATGCGTATTACTTTTAACGGTAAATTAACCGAAGGTGTTACCGCTAAAGACCTGGCCTTGTATATGATTTCGAAACTAACCACAGGTGGTGCAACAGGTTATTTTGTTGAATATGCAGGTGAAGCAATCCGTCAAATGAGCATGGAGGAACGTATGACCGTATGTAACCTGTCAATTGAAATGGGTGCACGTGGAGGTATGATTGCTCCCGACGAAAAAACATTTGAGTACGTAAATGGACGTGAATTTGCCCCCAAAGGTGAAGAATGGGAACAAAAACTTGCCTACTGGAAAACATTAAAAACAGATGATGGAGCTATTTTCGACAAAGAATTAGAATTCAATGCTGCCGACATTCAACCAATGATAACTTATGGTACAAACCCTGGTATGGGTATGGGGGTAAATGACACAATCCCTGCATTAGATACAATTGATGAAGCTGGTCAGATTTCTTATATGAAGTCGCTCGAATATATGGGCTTTCAACCCGGCGAAAAACTTGAAGGAAAACAAATTGATTACGTTTTCTTAGGAAGTTGTACAAACGGCCGTATTGAAGACTTTCGTACATTTGCTGCTTTTGTTAAAGGCAAAAAGAAAGCTGATAACGTTGTTGCATGGCTTGTACCGGGTAGCTGGATGGTTGAAAAACAAATTCGCGAAGAAGGTTTGCTTGACATATTGACTGAAGCAGGTTTTGAGTTACGTCAACCTGGCTGTTCGGCGTGTTTGGCAATGAACGACGACAAAGTTCCTGCAGGGAAATATGCCGTTTCAACATCGAACAGAAACTTTGAAGGCCGTCAGGGACCTGGTGCACGCACTATTCTGGCAGGTCCGTTAGTGGCTGCCGCTGCTGCTATCACAGGAAAAATAACAGATCCACGTAATTAATATCGAAAAGTAAAAATGGAAAAATTTGTAACATTGACATCAACAGTGGTGCCACTCCCTATTGAAAACGTGGACACCGACCAAATTATACCTGCACGTTTTTTGAAAGCAACTAACAAGGATGGTTTTGGCGACAATTTATTTGCAGACTGGCGCTACAATAAAGATGGTAGCCCAAAAGCCGATTTCGTTTTAAACAACCCAGTTTATTCAGGTTCAGTTTTAGTTGCCGGAAAAAATTTCGGCTCAGGTTCAAGTCGCGAACATGCAGCATGGGCTGTAGCCGGATACGGCTTTAAAGTGGTTGTATCAAGCTTTTTTGCTGATATTTTCAGAAACAATGCTTTAAATAATGGCGTATTACCTGTAGTTATTTCACCGGAATTCTTATCCGGAATTTTTGCAGCGGTAAACGAGAATCCGGCTGCAACAGTTACAGTGGATTTGGAAAATCAAACTATTGTAAATAACTCAAACGGACAAACAGAATCGTTTGAAATTAACGCCTATAAAAAAGAATGCCTGCTTAACGGTTTAGATGATATCGATTATTTGTTGAGCAAAAAAGATCTAATTATCGCATTCGAAGGAACAAGATAATTTATTGCCAATATGCCAATTGCAAGCCAGTAGGCATATTGGCATAAAAGTATATTGACTAATTAGCACATTGTACAAAAAATTATGGTAGAAATAATGGACACCACGCTCCGCGATGGTGAACAAACCTCAGGAGTAGCCTTCAGTACGCACGAAAAGTTAAGTATTGCCCGTCTTTTGCTTGAAGAACTGGGGGTAGACCGTATCGAAATTGCATCAGCCAGAGTTTCGGATGGTGAATTTGCCAGCGTACAAAAAATTGCACAATGGGCAAAACAGCATGGCCATTTACACAAAATTGAAGTACTGGGTTTTGTTGACGGATTTACTTCGCTCAACTGGATACAGGATGCTGGTTGTAAAGTGATAAATCTACTAACAAAAGGCTCACTTAAACATTGTACTTACCAATTAAAGAAAACGTCTGAGGAACATGTTTCAGATATAAAAAAAGTAATAGATAAAGCTACTGAAATGGGTATTTCAGTGAATATCTATCTCGAAGACTGGTCCAATGGTATGCGTGAATCCGAAGATTATGTGAACTATATGATTGACAATCTGCGGTACACTTCCATCGTTCGGTTTATGTTACCGGACACTTTGGGTATTTTAAATCCAACTGAAACGTATCAGTTTTGCAAAAAAATGATCGATCGTTATCCAGAATTACACTTCGATTTTCATGCACATAACGACTATGATCTTGCGGTTGCAAATGTGTATGAAGCCGTAAAAGCCGGAGTAAAGGGAGTACATACCACCATTAACGGATTGGGCGAGAGAGCCGGAAATGCGCCAATGTCGAGCATCTTAGCTGTTCTTCACGATCATCTGAATGTAAAAACAAACCTGAATGAAGAAACAATAAACTCAATAAGTAAAGTTGTTGAAACCTATTCAGGCATACGTATCCCCAACAACAAGCCTGTAATTGGCGAAAGCGTTTTCACACAGGTTGCCGGAGTACATGCCGATGGCGACAACAAGAAAAACCTGTATTACAACGACTTACTACCTGAACGTTTTGGCAGACTTCGTCAATACGCATTGGGAAAAACATCGGGCAAGGCCAATATTCTGAAAAACCTACAGCAATTAGGCATTGAGCTTGATGATGAGGTAATGGCCAAAGTTACCAAACGTGTTATTGAGCTTGGCGACAGAAAAGAACTTGTATCGTTAGATGAACTTCCGTACATCGTATCAGATGTATTGAAAAACGATCAGGACAATGCAAATATCAAAATCCTGAATTATTCTCTTTCATTATCAATGGATTTACGTCCAATGGCTTCGGTAAAGGTCGAAATAAATGGTGACGTATACGAACAGTCAGCATCTGGCGATGGTCAATACAATGCAGTTTCGAAAGCATTGTATAAAATATACAAAAAGCTGAACAAACCTACACCAGAATTACTTGACTACCAGGTAGTAATACCACCCGGTGGACAAACCGATGCAATTGTACAGACAATAATTACATGGAAATTTAATTCGAAAATTTTTAAAACAAGAGGTTTAGATGGCGACCAAACTGTAGCAGCCATTAAAGCAACTGAAAAAATGATGAACATCATTGAATCAGAAATGCAATAATAATTAACGAGTTAAGAAATAGCTGCTTATTGCAAATAAAGCAACAAAACCAATAATAATAAGTACTTTAAGTGTTTTTTTTCCTGTATTAGCGGGATGAAAATCTTTTAATACAAGTACAGCAACAATGAATAAAAACACTGCTACCGGAATAACCAGGAAGCCCATAATTGTATGAATTAGAATTTTTTAAAGGTTATTTGGTGAACACTAATAAAGATTTTTTACAAATAAATAAAAAAACAACGAAATAATAATATAAAATGGGAAAAAATTTAAAAATTGCAGTTCTACCGGGCGATGGGATCGGCCCTGAAATCATTGAACAAGCTTTAAATGTAACAAAAACTGTATGCGAAAAGTTCGGCCATCAATTACAATATGAATTTGGGATTGTTGGTGCAACGGCTATCGACAAAGTAGGCGAACCTTACCCACAAGCAACCCACGAGCTTTGTATGAAATCGGATGCCGTTTTGTTTGGTGCTATTGGCGACCCTAAATACGACAATAACCCTAATGCAAAGGTAAGACCAGAACAAGGATTACTTAAAATGCGTAAAGATTTAGGTTTGTATGCCAATATTCGCCCCGTTACTACATTCCCATCATTAATACACAAATCACCTTTACGTGCCGATTTAGTGGAAGGTGCTGATTTTATGTGTATTCGCGAGTTAACAGGCGGTATGTACTTTGGACGCCCACAGGGACGCAGCGAAGATGGAAACACTGCATACGACACCTGCGTTTATACACGTGAAGAAGTAGAACGTATTATGCACCTGGCTTATAAATATGCAGGACAGCGTCGTAAAAAAGTAACCATGGTCGATAAAGCAAACGTAATAGCCACATCAAGATTATGGCGTCAGATTACACAGGAAATTGCCCCACAATATCCTGATATTGAAACAGAATACATGTTTGTGGATAATGCGGCAATGCGTATTATTCAATGGCCAAAAAGTTTTGATGTATTGGTAACAGAGAATCTTTTCGGTGATATTTTAACAGATGAGGCTTCAGTTATTACCGGCTCATTGGGTATGCTTCCATCGGCCTCGGTTGGAATACACACATCGGTATTTGAACCTATTCACGGTTCATACCCACAAGCTGCGGGTAAAAACATAGCCAATCCGCTGGCGACAATACTATCAGCCGCTTTGATGTTTGAATATGCTTTCAATATGATGGAGGAAGGTGCTTTAATTCGCGAAGCAGTAGCTGCAAGTATGGATGCTGCCGTTGTTACCGAAGATATTGCCGATGGCGGTAAGGCCTACTCAACTTCTGAAGTAGGTGAATGGATTACAAAATGGATTGCCAACAAATAATCCCAAACAAACGACAAAAAAAGAGGCTTAAAGCCTCTTTTTTTGTGTCTGATAATATTTAGTCGTTGTAACGAACTATTGTTTGAGCTCTGTCAGGCCCTACCGAAACAATTTTGATAGGCACCATTAATTCCTCTTCCAGAAAGCTCAGATAATTGTTAAACTCTTCTGGAAACTCATCTTCGGTTTGCATCATTGTCATATCTGTTTTCCAACCCGGAAGCTCCACATATACAGGCTCAGCACCATCATTTAAATCAAATGGGAATTCCTCTGTTTCAACACCATCAATACGATAGGATACGCAGGCCTTGATGGTTTCGAAAGTATCCATCACATCACTTTTCATCATAATTAACTGGGTAACACCATTAATCATGATAGCATACTTTAAAGCAACCAAGTCTACCCATCCACATCTGCGCGGACGTCCCGTTACTGAACCAAATTCGCGACCGATACGACGCATTTCATCACCCGTTTCGTCGAATAGCTCGGTTGGGAACGGCCCACTTCCCACACGGGTACAATAGGCTTTAAAAATTCCGTAAACTTCGCCTATGTTACGTGGAGCAATACCCAATCCGGTACATGCTCCGGCGCAAATTGTATTTGATGATGTAACAAAAGGGTATGAACCAAAGTCGATGTCGAGCATAGTACCCTGAGCTCCTTCGGCAAGTACTTGTTTTCCCTCTTTTAAGGCATTGTTTATGAAATGTTCACTATCAATCAGGTCAAAACGCTTAATACATTCAATCCCTTCAAACCAGGCTTTTTCAATTTCCTCAAGCTCATATTCAAATTTATATTGATTTAAAATAGCCTTGTGTTTGTCGGTTGCAATTTTATACTTCTCTTCAAAATTATGCAACACATCACCCACTCTCACACCATTACGGCTGATTTTATCGGTATAAGTAGGTCCAATTCCTTTACCTGTTGTACCAATTTTACCGGCACCTTTAGCTGCCTCATAACATGCATCAAGTAAACGGTGTGTAGGCAATATCAGGTGAGCCTTTTTTGAAATTTTCAGTCGTTCTGTAAGTGGATGTCCGGCAGCCTCAAGCGCATCAACCTCAGCTTTGAAAAGAGCAGGATCGAGTACAACACCGTTACCTATTACATTTACTTTGTTTCCCTGAAATACGCCTGAAGGAATTGAGCGTAATACAAACTTTTTACCTTCAAATTCGAGCGTATGACCAGCATTAGGTCCTCCCTGAAAACGGGTTACCAAGTCGTAGGCAGGAGTTAACACGTCTACTACTTTTCCTTTTCCCTCGTCGCCCCACTGGAGGCCCAATAATACATCTGCTTTCATCTATTTTGTTGTTTTCTTTGTTTCAGCATTTATGGAATTTATCTTCTTTTTCGATTTCGGATTGCATTTACTGCAAAGTCCGAATAAGTTCAAAGAATGATAGCCCGGTTCAAAAGTGGTAAAACTCTTCATTTTAATCAGATTTTTTATTTTCAAATCCGAAAATTCTTTAATTGAACCACACTTTGTACAAATTAAATAGTAATGATTTTGTTTGTTAAAATGCTTTTCGTATTTAGAGCTATTACCCGGAAATTGATGTTTTATCACCAAATTTGCCTGAATCATATGCTCGATAGTATTGTATACAGTTGCTAAACTTACACGATAATCGGTTTTTAAAGCATTGTACAACTGTTCAATTTCAAAAAAACCTTCTGTTTGAAAAACTTTTTTGATAACTGCAAAGCGTTCAGGTGTTTTGCGTAATTTGTTCTTTTCAAGATATTGTGTAAACTGCTCAAAAATAACATCGAGCGAAAAATCCTCTTTCATTATACAATTACATTAAAAAACACCAACATACAAAAGTACAAATTTTTGGCCTATTTTACTTACAGATTTTTCAAAAAATTGAGTTCCTGGTTTACTTTATCAGCAATATACTTTTTTGAATTAACCGTATCCTGCCCCCAACTCAAAAGTTCACTCTCAATCCGGGCTCTCACATTGCTATTAACCCTGCATAAACGCGACAATGCAATTGCTAATGAGGAATAAATATTAAACGAATTATTCGTCGAATCTACAATAGCAGAATTGATTACGGAATTAATATCAGTCTCTGAAAGTGTATTGAAAAGCTTTGTTACCAGCATATACCCACATACTTTACTGTTTTCGGACGTGTCGTTTATCAGGTCAACACAAAGCGATTGAGCAAATGTCGTTTTCGAAAGTAAATAATGACACAGAATATCAATAATCTCCTTAGTAGGTGCGGCTGTCACCAATTGTTTGGCCTTTTGTACGGTTAGCTGCTCAACCGGATATGTCAGCACTGACAGAATAATAGTTTCACGTATACCTTCGAGCCAAAGGCGATCGGCTAATTCAACTGATTTACTTCTGGTTTGAGCCATTTGAGCTAACACCATTAGCTCAACACCATAATTTTGCTTATACTTCAAGCCTTTTTCTGTCATTGAATCGGCTACAATTCCGTTCATCGACAGCATAAGCCGACGTTTGATAGCCTTTATTTCAGACTCAATTTGTTCGTTTATTACAAAAAATCGCTGTTCTTTCATCATACAACACTGTTATTCAATACTTTAAAAATTTTAGTTGTTTTTTAAGTCACAACTATTGCATAAATGCTATTCCTGTACTATCTTTGCAACCGCAAATCACGGTGGTTATAGCTCAGTTGGTTAGAGCGTCGGATTGTGGTTCCGAAGGTCGCGGGTTCGAGCCCCGTTTTCCACCCCTGCTAAAGAGAGTCTAATTAAAAGACTCTCTTTTTTGTTTACAACAATCTATCTATAAGGAATTTACATCCTCAAAAACGTATCCTCTATTTTTCAGATAAAGGATAAGTTCATCCAATATATTATAAAACTTGTCAAATCTTCGGGCATCGGGTCCCATATTTACAACAATTATTTTCCCATTCAGCCCTTGTTTTTTATCAAGTTCAATTATCGACTTTAAAATTTCATCCGACGAATAATAAGCTGATCGCATTTCAGGATATGAATTATCGGCATTATATAGCAAACCCGGTGTTTGCACCATCACTTTCAATCCTAATTCATTTGCCCACAACGAAATACTATCTGTATAAAACTGCATGGGTGGCATATAGAATGAAGCATCGGATTTGGAAATTTTAAACCTTTGTAATTCTTTAAAATTCTGCTTCAGATCCTTTTCAAACTGCCAACGTTCAATAAGTAATTTTTGGTTGTTCTCCTCACAACACTTCAAAAACTTATCAGAATAAGCTCCAATATAGTATTTCTGTTTCTGAATCTGATTGATAATCGTTTTATTGGACGACAAACGCAAAAAATCGCCTGTAACAAAAAACGAAGCCGCGATCTGATGTTTTTTCAGGGTTTTCAGTATGGTTTTAGCCCCATCGCTACTTTGATGCGCTGTAAAAGCCAGCAGAATCGCTTTGCGTGTAGTGTCGGCACTTACAACTGCACCTTTACTATAAATATTTTTATTTCTGAACTTCTCACCTGCCATTCCACGCGACGACAACAAAGGAAACAATGTTGCTGATGCATTCATATCAGGCGAATTTGCATCAGAATCGGTATCCTCATTCGCTAAATCTCTCAAAACAGCTCCTACTGGTTGAATTTGCCTGTATTTCCAGATTAAATCGGTTGGATTATGCTGAAAATTACCTAATTCGGGCAAACCCACTACCAAACTCATCCCCTTCGGATTTCGTCCAAACAACCAATCAAAATGATTGTTTTCCATTTCAACAAAACTTGTATCGCCGGTAAAGACCCGATACAAACAACATTCAAGTGCCAGCGAAGCCACATAATACGATCTATTTTCGGATGCAGGCACACAGATTCCGAAAGGGGTTTCGGATTGACGCATCTGAGCTCTCAATAAAGCTGTACGAATATTTTGCAGAAATTCGTTTCTTGTTTTGGGGTCTTCGGATTGTAATAGTGAAAAATGAGCCAGATTACACAATGGGAACCACCGGTTAATTGTCACACTATCAGCAAAAATCCATGGAGCTACCGGTTGTAATCGTCCATATTCAATTGCTTCGGATTTAAACCTGCCATCATATGTAAGTTGATATAATGCAACAGCTGCCATTTGCAAATCATCAGTCCAATCCATTTCTTTGAACTGATTCTTTGAATAGAAATACTTGCTCTGAGACACGCCTGAATTTTTCTTTGCCAGACTATAGAGTTTAAGCGCCCTACTTTCAAGCCCTCTCGAATAATCGGGATAAAAAGACTTAAAAACGTCCGCCCCCATTGCCAAAGCAGTTGCATACCTGGCAGCAACATTGGCTATACCCTGATTTTTAATTGTTGAAATTTCATCGTCGACTCTATTGGCAAAACCATAAACTATCCGCTCAGCCCCGGCACCATATCCATAATTTGTAGTATCGTTTGCCGGTAATTTTAAATCTTTAACAGCACGGTCATCGCCAACCTGAGATAAAATCAACGAATCGCTTACACACAGTTTCAATATCCAATCAGTTCCCCATTTGGCTTCATCAAGTATATCAGGCACTTTATTGGGATATGGCAAACCATTCTCGTCAAATTTATCATCGAATGTAGCAGGATGTAACCGATAAGCATACAACATGTTAATTACGGTTGTTGCTGTTATGCTTCCATCTTTAACATAAGCAATATCAGTATGCCATCCACCTGTCAGGTCAATATATTCTGCTGACTGTGGTTCAATTGTTTTATTACGGACTTCTTTCTTTTGAGTATTACTTTTTTTAGCGCTACTCTCATCAGAAGAAGTATTCATTTGCGGTCTCGAATAAAGAGTCAGTCCGTCATGCTGATGACAATAACTGTTCAAAACCGGATTATAACCACACCGTTGGTGACGAAAAAAATTCAACATCTTATCGGGTACATAGTCTACAACATTGTTATGCACATGCACAATGGGCGAAAACACATGACCTGCCTTGATGTAATAACTTCCTGCAGAACGTACTGTTGAAAAATCTAAAATATAAACTGATTTGTATTTTTGATATATACCGTAAGATTTTACAGAATTAAATGTAGCAATCAATTCGTCGGTTAACCCATCGTGAACAGTAAAACCACTAATATACATGCCCGACTCCGATAACAAAACTGCTGACTTTTGAGCTGTGCAATTGTAACCAAGTTGATTTATACGAATAAAGGTATCAAGCGCAGCCGCATGAATATATATACAGAAAAGAAAAAAAACAGTTAGAAAGCGTTTTTTTGACATTTAAATATGCTCATTTTTGTGCAAATGTAGTACAATTAGAAGAAAACAACAATTAAAAAACCGATAAAAATGATTACTTTTGTAGTTCGAAAAAACTATTATTCAATTAAAACACAAGACCAAAAGAAAATGAAGGTATTAAAATTCGGCGGAACATCCGTAGGTTCTGCAGCCCGAATGAAAGAGGTTGCCCGTTTAATTTGCGATGGCAATCAAAAAATAGTTGTGCTTTCGGCAATGTCGGGAACTACAAACAGTTTAGTTGAAATTTCTGATTATTTCTACAAATCGAATACAACTGGTGCAATCGAACGCATCAATGTATTGGAGCAGAAATATATGGAGGTAATAGACGATTTATATTCTACCGAGAAATATAAATCTGAATCTGCAAAAATCATTAAATCGATATTTGAATATTTGCGTTCATTTTCCACCTCGGTTTTTACACTTTTCGAGGAAAAAGCTATCCTGGCTCAGGGTGAAATGCTTTCGACCAATATGTTCCATTTATACCTGGCGGAGCAGGGTGAAAGCAGCGAACTACTTCCGGCTTTGGAATATATGCGCATTGATAAGAATTCAGAACCGGATACTGCTTATATAGCTGAAAATTTAGAGAAACAACTTCAGGCACATGCCGGATTTAAATATTACATCACTCAGGGTTATATTTGTCGTAATTTCTATGGCGAAATTGATAACCTGCAACGTGGTGGTAGCGACTATACAGCTTCGTTGGTAGGTGCCGCTATCAAATCGAGCGAAATTCAGATTTGGACTGACATTGACGGCATGCACAATAACGACCCACGCTTTGTGGAAGGCACTACTCCGGTACCTTACCTCCATTTCGAAGAAGCTGCCGAACTGGCATACTTTGGAGCTAAAATCCTGCATCCAACCTGTATTTTGCCTGCAAAACTGAACAATATTCCTGTTCGTTTGCTAAACACAATGGAACCAGACGCTCCGGGTACTTTAATTTCGATGCAGAGCAAAAAAGGAACTATTCAGGCTGTAGCTGCGAAAGATGGCATTACAGCCATTAAAATAAAATCAGGCAGAATGTTGTTAGCGCATGGTTTTATGCGCAAAGTATTTGAAATCTTTGAATCGTATCAAACATCTATCGATATGATTACGACATCAGAAGTTGGTGTATCAATAACTATTGACAATACAAAACGCCTTGATGAGATTGTAAACAACCTGAAGAAATTAGGTACAGTAACCATTGACAGCAACATGGTAATAATCTGCGTTGTAGGCGATTTACCAGCTGAGAACGTAGGCTTCCAGGCCAAAGCGGTAGCTGCAATGAAAGACATACCGGTTCGTATGATTTCGTATGGCGGTAGCAACTATAATATCTCATTCCTAATAAAAGCTGAAGATAAAAAACGTGCCTTAATAGCCTTAAGCGAAGGTCTTTTTAATTAATCAGCTACAAACTGGTTTTAAGATTTTTAAAGTTATAAGGTTAATCAGAAATACGTTAACCTTGTAACTTTTTACATTTTCAACAATTAAAACATATGACAAAAGCAAATTATCCGGTAAATAGATTCAGGGAGCTGGAAACTCCGTTTTATTATTACGATTTAGAGGTACTGCGTAGAACCCTGGCCGAAATCAACGCCAACACAAGTGAAAACTTTGAAGTACATTATGCCATGAAAGCAAATGTAAACAGCAGCGTTTTAGCTTGTATAAAAGAGGCAGGACTTGGAGCCGACTGTGTGAGTGGCGGTGAAGTTCAGGCAGCTCTGAATGCAGGTATTCCGGCCTCAAAGGTAGTTTTTGCCGGTGTAGGAAAAGCCGACTGGGAAATCAATCTGGGATTAGAAAACGACATTTTCTGCTTTAATGTAGAGTCGATTCCTGAATTAGAAGTAATTGATGAGCTGGCAGCTGCAAAAGGAAAAACAGCACAAGTGGCACTGCGTATCAATCCAAATGTTAGTGCACATACGCATCATTACATCACTACCGGATTGAACGAAAATAAATTTGGAATTAACCTTGAGGACCTCGATAAAGTAACCGACCTTGTACTTACATTGAAAAATGTAAAACTAATCGGTATCCATTTCCATATTGGTTCTCAAATTACCGACTTGAGTTCGTTTCAGGATTTAAGTGTACGCGTAAACGAAATTCAGGAACATTTTGAAAAACGCAATATTGCGCTTTCCGTAATTAACGTCGGAGGTGGACTTGGCATAAACTACGAACACCCTAATCATTTTCCTATCCCCGATTTTGCAGCATATTTTAAGATTTTCCGCGAACATCTGAGCTTGCGCGAAGGCCAAAGTCTGCATTTTGAGCTGGGGCGTGCAGTTGTTGGGCAATGCGGTAGCCTTATATCAAAAGTACTTTATGTAAAAGAAGGTACAACTAAAAAATTTGCGATACTCGATGCCGGTTTTACCGAACTAATTCGTCCGGCTTTGTATCAGGCTTATCATCGTATTGAAAACCTGAGCTCAGATGCACCTGAAGAAGTTTACGATGTGGTAGGACCTATCTGCGAATCGTCTGATGCTTTTGCGAAAGGTTATAGCATGAACGGCACTTCACGAGGCGATATCATCGCGTTACGTTCAGCCGGAGCATATGGCGAAATTATGGCTTCGCAATATAATTTGCGTAAATTGCCAAAGGCATACACTTCGGATGAATTGAAATAACAATTTCCAAACACATTTTTGAAAAGTTGTTTTGCATATAGGCAAAACAACTTTTTTTGTGCTATTTACATTTATTATTTACATAAAAAACCCTTTTCAGAAGCCTGAAAAGGGTTTTTTATAAAGTACACTTACATTGATCAAAGTGTTTTCTTCACTTCTGTCTCTTCGTAACTTTCTATCATATCGCCTACGCGGATATCGTTATAGTTTTTAATATTCAATCCACACTCGTAATTGGTACCCACTTCTTTTACATCTTCTTTGAAGCGTTTCAATGAATCCAGTTCACCGGTAAACACCACAATTCCGTCTCGAATAATGCGTACCTTGTTGTTTCGTTTAACCTTACCTTCGCGTACCAAACATCCGGCAATTGTACCCACCTTCGTAATTTTAAACACCTCGAGAATTTCAATGGTAGCAGTAATCTCCTCCTTAATTTCAGGCGAAAGCATACCTTCCATCGCAGCTTTAATCTCTTCAATAGCATCGTAAATGATGGAGTACAAACGGATATCGATTTCCTCTTTCTCAGCCAGTTTACGAGCTGTAGATGTAGGACGAACCTGGAATCCGCATATAATAGCATTCGAGGCAGCAGCAAGCAAAATATCCGAATCGGAAATAGCCCCCACAGCCTTGTGAATAACATTTACCTGAATGTTTTCGGTTGAAAGTTTCAACAATGAGTCTGCCAATGCTTCTACAGAACCATCCACGTCACCCTTCACAATGATATTGAGTTCTTTGAAATCGCCCAATGCAATACGACGACCAAGTTCATCAAGTGTAAAGTGTTTTTTGGTACGTAAACTCTGTTCGCGTTGAAGTTGCTCACGCTTGTTGGCAATCTCACGCGCTTCCTGCTCGCTGGCCATAACGTTGAAATTATCACCCGCCTGTGGCGCACCATTTAACCCCAGAATAAGCACAGGTTCAGCCGGACCAGCTTGTTTAATACGCTGATTACGCTCATTGAACATTGCTTTTACCTTACCAAAATGAGTTCCGGCTAACACCACATCACCCTGATTCAACGTACCGTTTTGAATTAAAACGGTAGAAATATAGCCACGTCCCTTATCAAGTTCCGATTCAATAACCGAACCAATGGCACGTTTATTCGGATTTGCTTTGAGTTCCAGAATTTCAGCTTCGAGCAATACTTTTTCCAATAACTCGTCAACACCTTTACCAAATTTGGCTGATATATCCTGCGATTGATATTTTCCACCCCAGTCTTCTACAAGATAATTCATACCGGCAAGTGTTTCCTTTATTTTTTCAGGGTTTGCTCCGGGCTTATCCACTTTGTTGATTGCAAATATCATTGGTACATTAGCTGCCGAGGCGTGATTAATAGCCTCAATAGTCTGTGGCATCACATTATCGTCGGCTGCGACAATAATAATTGCAATATCTGTTACTTTAGCACCGCGGGCACGCATAGCTGTAAACGCTTCGTGACCAGGTGTATCAAGGAATGTAATTTTCTGTCCGTTCTCGAGAGTAACATTGTAGGCACCAATGTGCTGTGTAATACCTCCCGCTTCACCGGCAATAACATTTGTTTTACGAATATAGTCAAGTAAAGATGTTTTACCATGGTCAACGTGACCCATAACAGTTACAATTGGCGCTCTTGACTCTAAATCAGCATCTGTATCCACCTCTTCTTCACCAATAGCATCCACTACCTCGGCACTTACAAATTGTGTAGAGAAACCAAACTCTTCAGCTACAATATTGATGGTTTCCGCATCAAGACGCTGGTTGATTGACACCATCATACCGATACTCATACAAGTACCGATAACCTGGTTCACACTCACATCCATCATCGAAGCAAGCTCACTTACAGTCACAAATTCAGTAAGCTTTAATACGCTTTCCTGATCGCGTTCACGTTGTGCCTGTTCTTCCTGACGAGCACGATCGCTATCACGTTTTTCACGACGGTATTTCGCCCCTTTATTCTTTTTGTTGCCACCTGCCATTCGGGCAAGGGTTTCTTTAATTTGCTTTTCAACCTCTTCCTCGTTAACAACAGTTTTTAAAGGCTTCTTGAATCGATCCTTTTTGGCATTGTTTGCAGCCGCATTAGAATTGTTATTAGCAGGATTAGCACTTGGTGTACCCGGCGTATGTTTTTTTACTTCATGATTGTTTGCCTGTACTTTATTGATATCGACCTTATGATTTGTAAAACGTTCACGTTTTTTCTTCTTATTCGGGTCGTCATCACCTTCAACCTTTACAGCAGCCACAGCCGGAACCGCAGGACGTCTTTCATTCTTGATTTTATCCTCACGTTCTTTGCGTTTTTGCTCTTTCGTCTTTGGTTTCGGACGAGTATTCTGATTAAGTAAATTGAGGTCAATACTACCAATAACCACGGGGCCTTTTTCAATAGTTGGACGACTCAGGGAGAATATCTCTTCTTTATCAATCACTTTATCAGCCACTTCAACAACCTCTTCCACAGGTGATTCAACCGGCTTACTTACTATTACAGGTTCAATAGTTTTAACAGGAGCAACAACTTCAGGAGTTAATTCAACAGAAGCTTCTACCGGTTTTTCTTCAACTTTTACAACCTCCTCCTTTTTAACTTCAGGAATCAATACCGGTTCTTCTTTTATTATCGGCGCAACTTTTTCTTCAACAACAGGAGCCGGAGCAGGCGCTTTCTCAACAACAACTTCAACTGGTTTTTCAACAACAGGTGCCACAACAACAGGCTCGTTTACAACGGCAGCCTCCTTTTTCGCTTCTACAATTGGTTCAGCCTGTGGCTCAACTACTGTTTTAGGTTGAGGACGATTGATGGCATCCAGATCAATGTGTCCGACAGCTTTAATTTGCGGACGAACATCTTCAGGGATAGTGGTTTTAATAACTTCCGGCTGTTGTTTAACAGCCTGCTTTGGGATATAACCGTCCAAAGCAACAGTAGCCGCTTTTTCTTTCAAATGGCGCTCGGTGCTTAACCTTTCTGACTCTAGTTTCAGAGCCATATCTTTATTAAATTCTTTTGCCAGAAAAAGGTGTTCTTCATCAGTTAACTTTAAATTAGGGTCAACTACATGCTTGAAACCTTTTTTTGCTAAAAATTCAATGGCTGTCGACATACCGACATTTAAATCTTTACAGGCTTTACTTAATCTTATGGACATATTTTGATTTTGATTTTTTTTAATAACCGGGTTGCTGAACCCTTTAAATAGCAATTACATATTATCTACATGGTATCAATCTTCGAATTCAGCTTTCAATACAGCTATTACGTCATCAATAGTTTCTTCTTCCAGGTCGGTACGACGTATTAAATCGTGGCGTGGAATGGCAAGTACACTTTTTGCCGTATCACAGCCAATTGCTTTAAAAGCGTCAATAACCCACTGATCAATTTCGTCGCTGAATTCATCCAGATAGATATCTTCCGAATCCTCGTCGTCGATATCGCGATATACATCCAATGTAAATTCAGTCAACATACTTGCCAAACGTATATTTAAACCACCTTTACCAATAGCCAATGAAACCTCATCGGGTTTAAGGTAAATTTCGGCCTTTTTCTCTGTTTCGTTCAAACGAATTGACGATATTTTAGCAGGACTCAGAGCACGTGAAATAAACAGACTTGTATTGTTTGTAAAATTAATCACATCAATATTTTCGTTACGCAACTCACGCACAATGCCGTGAATACGTGAACCTTTTACTCCCACACAGGCTCCTACTGGGTCAATACGCTCGTCGTACGATTCAACAGCCACTTTGGCTCTTTCGCCCGGCACACGTGCAATACGTTTAATAGTTATCAAGCCTTCCTGAATTTCAGGTACTTCCAACTCAAACAAACGTTCAAGAAATACCGGAGAAGTGCGCGAAACAATAATTTTAGGATTGTTGTTTTTATTTTCAACCATCGCTACTACCGCACGAACGGTATCGCCTTTACGATAAAAATCGGTTGGAATCTGCTCTGTTTTAGGCAAATACAGTTCGTTTCCCTCTTCGTCGATAAGCAGCATCTCTTTTTTCCAAACCTGATAAAGTTCGGCACTAATTATTTGCCCAACTTTTTCGCTGTATTTTGCGAACACACTATCTTTTTGCAGTTCAAGTATCTTCGATGAAAGAGTTTGACGTAGCGTTAAAATTGCACGACGTCCAAAACTTATAAAATCAACTTTATCAGTTACCTCCTCGCCTACTTCATAGTCATCAGCAATTTTTTGTGCATCACTCAAACTAATTTCAGTATTCGGATCCTCAAGTTCGTCGTCTTCTACTACAACTCTGTTTCTGAAAATTTCAAAGTCACCTTTATCAGGATTGATAATAACGTCGTAGTTATCATCACTTCCGAACATTTTAGTAATCACACTACGGAACGATTCTTCCATTACACTGATCAATGTTGTTCTGTCAATGCTTTTCAAATCTTTAAATTCCGAAAAGGTATCAATAAGGCTGATAGTTTCTTTTTTGCTCATGACTTATTTAAATCTTATGATATATTTTGTGTATTTTATTTCGTTATAATTAAACGTAGACTCCTCATCTACAACAACTTTACGTTTAGAACCTTCAACCTGTACTTTTACTTCACGACTGATTGTAAAATTCTCTTCATTCGCTGCAACAAGAATACCGGCAATTTTCACCCCGCTTTTGGTTAAAACTTCAACTTCGTTTCCGATATTTTTTTCATATTGTTTCAACACTCTAAACGGTTCAGTAAGGCCTGCCGAACTAACTTCGAGTTCAAAATCCTCCACTTCTCTGTCAAATTGCGATTCAATATATTTATTCAGTTCAATACAAAAATCCAGCGAAACGCCATCAAAGGCATCTATTTCAACCACAATCCGATTATCGGGGCTCACATTTATATGGGTAATATAATAATCAGTACCGTCCAAATAAGAACTAACAATCTGACTAACAGTTTCTTTTAAAATCATTTTAACGGATAATTTAAAAAAGAAGGGGACTACTGTCCCCTCCCGATATTCTTAATTCAGTACAAAAGTACAAATAATTCTTTAAACAACAAACATTTACTGCAAAAATTGAGTGTATTTTATTAATAATGAACTACAAATTGAACTTTTCAGGATGCTTTCCTTTTACACCTTTATAATAGTTATATATTTCACTCATATCCTTTTCAATATTACCGGTCGGATAAAAAAGCTGTTTAATCCCTACTTCTTTTTTTTGATAATCTATATAAGCCAACTGTATAGGTACTCCGGCTTTTTGAGCAATAAAATAGAATCCCATTTTCCACTCATTCACCAAACTACGGGTTCCTTCAGGGGTAATTGCCAAATGAAAATGTTTACGCACAGCAAACTCTTCGGCCATTTGGTCGGTAACTGAACTTTTCCGGGTACGATCAATCGGCACCCCACCAATTGCTTTAAAAAACAAATTCATCGGAAAAAAAAACCACGATTTCTTAATCAGAAATGAGGCATCTCTTCCGATTGAAGCATAGGCTAATTTACCGAAAATGAAATCAAAATTACTGGTATGTGGAGCTACACAAATTACACTATTAGCAGGTTCCGTTACCGAAAGTACCGTTTTCCACCCTAACATCTTAAGTATAATCTTACTGAGATATTGCATATTTAGCTATTTAATAAAAAGGGGAGCAAAGGTAAGTCTTTTCAGCCTATAATACATATTATTTATGTTAACTTCTTTAAAATGTGATATTAAAGTAAGTATATTAACATCAACAGACTAAAATTTAAACAAAAAATAAAATTAGCACACGCCAAAAACTATTTGAACCAAACAATGTTTTAGGAATAATTATAAATAAAAATACTACTAAACTTAAAATCAAACTGTAAAAAGCACTATTTTTGTATTGATTTTTTAAAAGAACCCATGAGTTTAACAGAAAGTATACGCCAGCCAATAGAACAGGAACTTAAAACCTTCAAACAGTTTTTTGAGAATTCACTTAAAACAGACAATCCGCTATTAGCTGAGATAAACGGATACATCATTGAAAACAGCGGTAAAAAACTCAGACCTATACTTACTTTTTTATCAGCCGGTAATTTTGGAAAAATCAATGACAACGTGTATTATGCTGCATTATCAATGGAGCTTTTGCACAATGCAAGCCTAATTCACGACGATGTGGTAGACGATACGCACGAAAGACGCGGTCGCTCATCAGTTAACGCCCGATGGTCCAACAAAGTAGCCGTACTTACTGGCGATTATATGCTGTCAACCGCTCTGATTTGTGGAGCAAAAACCAATAAAGTTGCCATTTTAAAATCAATTGCGAACATTGGCATGGAACTGGCGGATGGTGAACTTCTTCAGTTAAACAACATGCAGAAAACAAACATCAGCGAGGATGAGTACTTTAAAATAATACAGAAAAAAACCGCATTACTGTTTGCCACTTGCACCGAAATTGGCGCCATAGCCGCCGAAGCAACTCCTGAAATGCAGAAAATTATGTTTGATTTCGGCGAAAATCTGGGTATTTGCTTTCAGATAAAGGACGATATTTTTGACTATTATAACGATATTGAAATAGGCAAACCAACCGGAAACGATTTGCAGGATGGGAAAGTAACTTTACCTCTGATTTATGCCTTGCAAAATGGCGATGAAACTGAAAGAGCTAAAGTCATTACAATAATTCAGAACAAAGACTTCACTGCTGCAAACATCGATTACATTATGCAGTATGCACGTCAATCAGGCGGTGTAAGTTATGCCGAAAGCAAAATAGCGGAATACAAACAAAAAGCGATGGATTTACTAAATCAGTTACCAATGTCTGACTACAAAAAATCGCTTGAATTTTGCCTTGAGTATACCTCCGCCCGCAAACATTAATATGCTGTATTTTCAGGCTCCGGATTTACTTTCGTTGGTTCGCGAGGCTTTACTATTGGCACATATTCCTCATCTTCTATCCTGTTTCCCAGGCCACAACAAGAATATTGTGGTTTGATTAAGCTCTTTTTGCTAATCTCCAGCAATTCTTCGCGTAAATTATTGGCATTGTTTTCTTCCATATTATTTATGGGAATATTTTAATGTGTTGATCTAAATTCAAGTTGCTTAAACAGCTTTTAGAGCTAAAATGAAAATTCACTTATTTTTGTTCAGTTGGCGGAATACATTTAGCGATGATTCACTTTTTGCAATTATTTAGAGCCAATCAAATTGTCTGTGCGTAAGATTAGTTTTATCTTTGCATTCAAAAAAAAAATTAAATATGGCTTTAATAAAAGAAGTAAGAGGATTTACACCGGTTATTGGTGACGATTGCTACCTGGCCGAAAACGCAACCATTGTGGGCGATGTGGTAATGGGAAACGGATGTAGCGTGTGGTTTAATGCCGTTTTGCGGGGCGATGTAAACGCAATTCGTATCGGCAACAATGTAAATATTCAGGACGGCTCAGTACTACATACATTATACGAAAAATCAACAGTTGAAATAGGCGATTATGTGTCAATAGGTCACAATGTAACTGTGCATGGCGCCCGCATTGACAATTACGCATTAATAGGAATGGGAGCCATTCTACTTGATTACGCTCATGTAGGCGAAGGGGCAATTGTGGCAGCAGGCGCTTTAGTGCTGAGCAATACAGTTATACCTCCATATACTCTATGGGCAGGTGTACCGGCAAAATTTGTGAAAAATGTTGAGCCTGAAAAAACCAACGAAATGAACCGAAAAATTGCCCACAACTATGCAATGTACGCAGGCTGGTTCAAAGACGAAAAATAAGGTTCATAAATTGTTTATAAATTAATGATTGATTTATGGAACCGGTTTTGTAACTTTGGATTTGCAAATTTCCAATAAAATCATTCCAAAACTGGTCAACAACAAATACCCGGCAACTAATAATGGCTGAACGTAAGAATTATTCAAAAAAAACAACTCCCCTACCCGTACCTGCCAACGAGTACGGAAAACTACCTCCACAGGCACCGGAGCTCGAAGAAGCTGTATTAGGAGCTATAATGCTCGAAAAAGATGCTTATTCCATGATTTCAGAAATTCTGAAACCGGATTGCTTCTATAAACTGGCACATCAAAAAATCTTTGAAGCCATCATGTCGCTTGCTTTGCATCAGGAACCAATTGACATGCATACAGTCACTGAGCAACTCCGTAAAAACGGAAATATCGACGAAGTGGGTGGTGCGTATTATATTACCTTACTTACGGCAAAAGTTTCATCGGCAGCACACCTTGAGTATCATGCACGCATAATTGTACAAAAGTATCTGGCGCGTGAATTAATCCGCGTGGCAACCGACATACAAACCAAAGCATTCGACGATAAAACGGATGTGGATGATTTAATGCAGGAAGCCGAAGGGATGCTTTTCGAATTGACACAAAACAGCCAAAAGAAAGACGTTACTCAAATAAATCCGGTAATTGAAGAAGCTCGCCGACGTATGCAAATTGCATCAACAAAACAAGGTGCCAGTGGTGTTCCAACCGGATTTCATGCTTTGGATAAACTTACATCAGGATGGCAAAAATCCGACCTTATTATTCTGGCGGCACGTCCGGCCATGGGTAAAACGGCGTTTGTATTGTCCATGGCTAAAAACATGGGGGTGGATTACAACTGCCCAGTTGCTGTTTTCTCACTCGAGATGTCGAACGTACAGCTTGTCAACCGTTTAATTATGAATGTTTGCCAACTTGAAGGTGAGAAAATTAAAAACGGACAGCTTGAGAAGTACGAATGGGAAAAATTCGACAGAGACATTAATCAACTATTAGACGCTCCGATTTATGTAGATGATACGCCCAGTTTATCGGTTTTTGAACTACGAAGTAAAGCCCGGCGATTGGTAAAAGAGCATCACGTGGAATGTATAATTATTGACTACTTACAGCTAATGAATGCGAGCGGAATGAGTTTTGGAAGCCGCGAGCAGGAAGTAAGTATAATATCGCGTTCGCTTAAAGGACTGGCAAAAGAACTAGACATACCAATTATTGCTCTTTCGCAGCTAAATCGTGGCGTGGAGGGGCGTACAGGTCACGAAGGAAAAAGACCGCAGCTATCGGACCTTCGCGAGTCGGGTGCAATTGAGCAGGATGCCGACATGGTATGCTTTATTCACCGTCCAGAATATTATCGCATAACTGAAGATGCCGCCGGAAATTCATTGTTAGGATTGGCTGAAATTATTGTAGCAAAACACCGTAATGGTGCAACCGACATTGTTACGCTTAAATTTAAAGGCGAATTTGCTAAATTTATGAATAAAGACGATATGTCGGGCGACGATGCTTTTGAGGGCTACCAAACCATTCCCTCAAAAATGAATAACTTTGCAGGCGATGATTTCTATGCGGGTGGGCAGAAATCAACACCGCCACCCCCATTTTTAAATGGCAACAACCAGGATGAACCGCCATTTTAATCAAAAAAAAGGAAACCATTATAAAACGGTTTCCTTTTTTTTAAGTAAGTAAGTGCTTGTTAAATTGTAAATTTCAAAGATTGACCCGAAGCAACTTCACGAACAATATAAATACCTTTTGAAAATCCGTTTAACGAGATATTTTCTTTTGATGAAGCTACGCGCTTACCGGTAACACTATAAACTTCGAGTGCTGCTTTATTTGAATTTCGAATTTCTGAATTTGAAATTACAATACCTTTGGAAGCGAAAATTTCTTTAACCGATGCAACAACAGGTGCAATAACATTTGTGGCTGACAAATAATACAAATTACAAGCTTGATTTCCATATATATATAATTTTGTTGCGGAGCCTGTGTAATTAATAACACCTTCAACCCCTTCACCACCTGATATACATACCAATGAACCAACTAGTTTTGTCCCATCAGTAACAAACAGAATTCTTTCTGCAGAATTTGAACCTGTTACTGCCGCTATTTTTATTTGACTATTTCCATCAACATTGAAACTTAAAAAACGTTGAGTTGGAATAAAATAATCGACTCCACCAACCGATGGAGATGTTTGCCCAACAGCAGCTCCAGGATAACCAGCGCCATTCAATTGAAACCTGTTAACATATGCAACTCCATTTATTGTTTTAGCAGATGCATTAACTGCTCCCATATTAACATTTGTTGATATACCCGTAATCTCCAACCAATTTACGGTTACAGGGAAAGGGCCGGTACCGACACCAGTTGAAACAGGAAAAGTAGTTGCGTCATTTCCAAAATCCCACACTTTTAAATCACCTGCAACTGAAAGTGTAAAAAAGCATGTTGCAAATACAACTGAAAGTAATGTTTTCTTCATACATAAAAAATTTTTAGTGATTAGTTGAAAATAATTATCGATGCAAAAATACTTGTAGCATTATTAATGTATGTGGATAATTTACTTCATTCTGTGCATAAATTGACGTAATTCACTATTTTTGCTTTTTAATAATACTTTCTAATCAGAGTTTGAATAACTTTGAGTGAGAAATTTTAAATTGAACATGAAAAAACTACTGATACTAACCCTATTCTGCATTGTTGCTTTTGCAGAATTAATTGCGCAGCAGCATTTCTCGTTTATGCACTACACCTCCGATCAGGGGTTGTCGCAAAACAATGTAACAGCTATGCACAAAGATAAAAAAGGCTTTTTATGGGTAAGTACACGCGATGGATTAAACAGATTTGACGGACGAGTATTTAAAAGCTATAATCAATATTTCAGCAGGAAATTTTCCGGTTCAAGCAATCGTTTCTTAGAAATAAAAGAGGACCATGTAGGCAATTTATGGTTACGCTCGTACGACGACTTAGTATATTGTTTCAGTGTTGACACTGAGGAATTCATACGACCAACAGATGAAAAAGGAAATGATATTACCGATAAGATTAAAAGTTTTTTTGTTTTGAAAGATGGAACAACTTGGCTCGCAACCAATAAAACCGGCTGTTACAGAGTATTTATAAACACAAAAAACGGTAAAATTACCACCACCAACTTTAATCAGTCAAACGGAAAAATACCCTCAAATATCGTTGAAAAGGTTTTTATCGATGCTCAGAAAAACACATGGATACTTACTCATTCTGGTATAAGTAGTGTTGATAGGACGGGCAAAATAAATCAATACATTTCGGGCAAAGCAGTTTTTTCGTTTACAGAAGACAATGACAGGATAGTATTCGGAGGAAATGAGAATGCCTATGTATTCAATAAAAAAAACCAGCAATTCAAAACAATAAAACTACCTTCAGGATGCCAAATCACTGACATAAAAACGGTTTATCCGAGTTTTTACGTGCTTACAACCAACAGAAATGGTTTTTTGACCTACAATTCTCTTAAAAATGAAATCCAACATTTCACAAAAGAACGACATAAGAATCTAGTAACCAATGATATTCTACAAACCTACGTTGATAAAGCAGGCGATGTATGGTTTGGGGTTAAAGCCAGTGGAGTAGTTAAATACCAAACTCAGCACAATACTGTAGAATTCATTAAGGCAGATTTAATACCTGAGAAAACGACTAATCCGAATATGCTTTTCGAAGAAGATGAAAATGACATTTTATGGATACAATCGTATTATGGAGCATACTCCTGGTACGACAGGGAGAACAACAAACTAATACCATTTCTGAGTTTATATAATAATGATATCAATATCTTTCTTCGCTATGGTGTAAACCACGTTATCGCCGATAATCAGGGAGTAATGTGGCTGAGCACAAACCGAGGAAACGGTATTTTTAAATGTACATTTCTACCGGAATATTTTTCGCACATAATGCCCGACAAAAAATCAGTATACAATGTATCCAATGAAGTAAGAGCCGTTTTGGAAACAACGGACAAAAAACTATGGATTGCAACCAAAGATGGAAAAGTTCATTTATACGACCAAAACAGGAATAAAATAGGTGTGCTTGATGGACAGGGGAACATCCGACCCGATGCTTCAACCTACTTTCTTACTTACAACATATTTCAGGAGCAAAATGGCGACATCTGGCTAATGACCAAACAAACAGGTATATACCGACTCAAACAATCCGGAAAATCATATAATATTACATCGTTTGCCCACAACAAGAATGCATACTCACCTGCATCAGACGATTTTTATAGCATGGTGCAGGATAAGCTTGGCCGATTATGGGCTGGTAGTTATGGAGGCGGATTACATCTGCTTGTTAAAAATGGTGATGATGTACAATTTATAAATGCGGCAAATGATTTAAAAAACTACCCGATTGAAAACTGTTCGAAAGTGCGACATATTTTTGTAGATTCGAAAAATACTATTTGGGTAGCTACTACTGAAGGATTTTTGTATTTCGATGCTAACCAAAAGGACTTCCGAAAAATAAAATTTAATTACTATCGGAATAATCTGAGTAAACCGGAGGGTATATCTACAAACGATATTCACTTTTTTACCGAAGACACCGAAAAAAACATTTGGATAGCGACATTTGGTGGTGGATTTATGAGAATAGTCAACAGAAACGCGACACCCGACAAATTGGAATTCGAGAAATTTGAAGCAAAAGGCGGCTATCCGGGTAACATATATTATAGTATTCTGGATGATAAAAACGGAAGTTTGTGGTTAACCACTGAAAATTCAATTATTCGTTTTAATAAAGCAAAGAAAAACTTCGAACTATTTGGTAAAGGGAATGAAATTGAGAATATTGAGTTTTCAGAAGCAGCATCAACTATGCTGAAGAGCGGCGAAATATGTATTGGCTCTAAATCAGGATTTTACATATTCAACCCACTCGATGTAAAACGAAAATCGATTCCTGCTCCTTTGGCTTTTACAGGGCTCAAAATATTAAATAAGGAAGTAGAAATTAACCCGGATGGTACCCTGACCCGTAACATAAACAACATTGAAGAGTTGGAGTTTACACACAAACAGAATGTGTTTACACTTGAGTTTGCCACTTTGGACATGCGCGTTCCGGAAAAAATCCAATACTCTTATATGTTAGAAGGCTTTGATAAAGAATGGAACAATGTAGGTAATCGACCCAATGCCACCTACACATCATTACCTCCCGGCAACTATGTATTTAAGGTAAAATCCACCGACAGCGAAGGAGTATGGGTAAATAACGAACGTCAATTAAACATAACCGTTTTACCTTCGTTTTGGCAGTCAATTTATGCTAAAATCATCTATTTCTTACTCATTGTTTTGGTGTTTTACATTGCTTTACAGATAGTTATTACGATTATCACTCTTAAAAACAACGTGCAAATTGAAAAAGAGATGTCCGATGTAAAATTACGTTTCTTTACCGACATTTCGCACGAACTACGCACACCACTAACGCTTATTTCGCTGCCTGTTGACAATGTTTTGAAGGAAGATATTGCTCCACAAGTGAAGGAACAGATGAAGCTGGTTCGTACTAATCTCGACAAAGTAATGTCGCTGATCAACCAGATTCTGGATTTCAGAAAACTTCAAAACAACAAGATGCAACTTTGCCTGACAGAAATAAACTTCGGCTATTTTGTGGAAAATTGTGTGGCAAATTTTCAGGAGCTCGCGCATGCAAAAAAAATTGAACTTAGTTCGACAAACAACTCAGCCGACGAAACAATCTGGGCTGATTCCGAAAGACTGGAATCGATAATTCAGAACCTGTTAAGCAATGCATTAAAGTACACTTTGCCCGGGAAAAAAGTAAAAGTTTTCACCGAAAATAACTCTGAAAGTATTTCGTTGAAAGTAATTGACGAAGGAGTTGGAATACCTCAGGAAAAAATAAGTTTTATTTTCGAACGCTTTTTCAGCATCCCAACTTTAACTAATTTTACACAAAAAAGTACTGGTATTGGATTGGAGTTGGTTAAAAAAATTACTGAACTTCACCATGCACAAATACAGGTTGACAGCAAGTTAGGCGTTGGCACTTCTTTCACAGTAACATTTCTAAAGGGAAAACATCATTTCGACAATGATTTGTATGTAAGCTTCGAAAACAATTCTATACTGGAAAGCAAAATTGATTATCAGTCAGTTGAATTAATTTCAGACGAAAATGCAGATGCTCAGAATCCGCTCATTCTTATTGTGGAAGACAACGATGAACTCAGAAATTATTTATGTGCAAGTTTAAATAACAACTTCAGAGTGGCTGATGCTTCGAATGGGAAAAAAGCATGGAAGAAAATTGAAACAATACAACCGGATATAATTGTTACCGACTTACGAATGCCGGAGATGGATGGTATGGAACTTATTCGACAAATACGTTCCGACAACCGAACATCGCACATCCCCGTTATACTTCTTACTGCCGTAACCGACGAAGATAGCAGAATTGAAGGAATGAAACTGGGAGTTGACGATTATATTACCAAACCATTTAATGGAGATTATTTGTTGGCACGTATTGAAAATTTACTTGCACAACGCAATCTGCTACAGCAACATTACCGTTCAAAAATGGGAGGAGTTTTCAGTCAGGAAATAGTCGATAATCCAGGCAAGGAAACCGAGAATCAGTTTATGATAAAGCTGATTCAGCTAATGAACGACAATATGGAAAATTACGATTTAACAATTGAAACCTTATCGTCGGAATTCAACATGAGCAGAACCATTTTCTTTACTAAGCTAAAAAGTCTTACAGGACTTTCTCCGGTTGAGTTTATACGCGAATCCCGTTTACAACGAGCTGTTGAGTATCTGTTAAAAACCGACCTATCGGTATCTGAAATTTCATACCGGGTAGGTATTGAGGATCCCAGATATTTCAGCCGGATATTTAAATTACGTTTTGGCGATACGCCAAGTGAATTCAGAAACAAACAAAGTAAAATATAAAAATGAAAAAAATGATGAAACTTAGAATTAGTTCTTTTTTGATGCTCGCTATTTGCGGATTTCAATTAGCTATTGCACAACAAAAAGTAGTATTGGACAATTATTTTAACAATGAAATAAGTCCAAAAACAGGAAAACCTTTTCATTATATTTGGGAAGACAGATCGTTTGGTGGATTCTCAGAATTTGGCGACATTTTCATTGCCAACGGAGCCACTTTGGGTATGCTGAAAGAAAAACCAAACAATAAAAACCTGAAAGGTGCTGATATTTACATTATTGTCGACCCTGATAATCTGAAAGACAATAAAAACCCAAACTATATGGACCAGAAAGCAGCCAAAGCTATAGCCAAATGGGTTAAAAAGGGCGGCGTTTTATTGCTTCTGACAAATGATAGTTCGAACTGTGAATTGGTGAAATTTAACCAATTGTCATCAAAATTCGGAATAACCTATAACAACGACTTCAATAGTCCTGAGCTCAGAGAAAGCAAAGAAAAACGCAATTTTCAGAGCTGTGCTTTCACACAACTTGGGACACATGAGGTGTTTAATGGTGTATCAAAGATTTTTTTAAAAGAAATTTCTTCCATTACCATTTCAAAAAATGCAAAAGCTGTATTAGAGTCGAATGGAAAAGTATTTATTGCTGAAGCCAGCTATGGTAAAGGTTATGTATTTGCTGTGGGAGATCCATGGCTCTACAATGAGTACATCGGGCACGCATTATTACCCGAGGATTTTGAAAATAAAAAAGCAGCAAAAAATCTGGTAAAATTACTTTTATCAAAATAATGAGTTGATTTTAAAAACTGCAAAATGCTCTTTTGCAGTTTTTTTATATGATTTTCAACAAATTCCAGTCAAAAAGTTTGTCAGATAAAAATAGTTTGTATATTTGCAATAAGTAGCTGTGTGCGTACACGGCATACGCAATAATGGAACAATAATACCGTGAAGTCAACAATTAGAATAAAAGATATAGCCCGGATGGCAGGTGTTTCAGAAGGTACAGTCGACCGGGTACTCCATAAAAGAGGAGATGTATCGGCACGTAGCCTCGAAGCAGTCAACAAAGTACTCAAAGAAATTAATTACACTCCTAATATACTCGCACGTTCATTAGCTTCAAAAAAAGTTTTCCGGTTTGTATATCTCATTCCAAAAAACGAACATGGCGACTATTGGGCAGCAGTTGAAGCCGGATTTGAAAAGGCGATGCCTGAATTTGAAGGCTATAATGTAACATACGATAGAATTTACTTTGACCAGTTTGATGTAAAATCATTTGTAGAAGCTATTAATCGTGTGCTTAATGACCTACCGCAGGGAGTAATTATGGCTCCTATTTTTAGCGCAGAAACTCTGGAATTCACTGCACAACTTTCCCAACTTAATATCCCGTTTTCCTTTATCGACTCTTTAGTGGATGATAACCGTTTTTTGTCGTACTACGGACAAAACTCTGTTTTGAGCGGCTACATTGCCGCCAAATTTCTGACCGAAGATTTAAAAGAAGGCGACTCCATTCTGGTTATCCGTACACGTCGAAAAGGTTCGGTATCCAATCAAACAAAAAGCCGTTTTATCGGATTTAAAAATTATTTAGCAGAAAATAAACTTTCTGAAAAATTTAAACTAATCGAGGTTGAATTCGTTGATGATAATGAAGAGATAAACATCTCCCATCTTAAAACACTTTTCGAAGGTCAAAACAACATTAAGGCTGCAATAACCTTTAATTCAAAAGTGTTCAGATTAGCAATGAAACTTGAGAAATTAGGCATAACCGATATTAAATTAATTGGTTATGACCTTCTCGCCGAAAATATCAATTATCTGAAAAAGGGTATTATTGATTTGTTAATAGCACAACATCCTGAAAAACAATCGTATCTATCGGTTAAAGATATGTGCCGCAAACTTGTTTTCGGACAAGAAATTAAACAAATTAATTACATGCCAATTGATATTTTAATTAAAGAAAATATAGATTCTTATATTCAATTTGTAGATTAACTTTAAATTAAAAATGACATGAAGCTTGGAAAATTCAGTATTGGGATGGGCGATCGTTTTGCTCATCAGGGAGTAGCACAATTAAGTGCAGTAATGAAAGCAAACCAAAAGGGACTTGATATTTGTCCTGTTTGGAATAAGTCGAACCGCGAACATATATATGTACACACCCATCCGGCAGATGTACGCAAAGAAGCTGATGCCGCTGTAGCAAAACTGGGTTATAAAGGCTTGTATTTTGTGGATGCCGACCACATTAATTTAACTACTGTAGCACCTTTTGTCGAAACAGCCGACTTCTTTACACTCGATGTAGCAGCTTTCATTGGAAAGCCAAGTTCAGAAGAGGAAGTGAATAAATTTGTCGATTCATGTGGCAAATATATAGGAGAATTAAAAGTGCCCGGCATTGAACATGCCATTCCGGTAACAAAAGAATTGTTGGTTGAAATTGCATCGAAATTTTTGGCAGCAACTCAGCAAGCGTCCGAAATTTACAAGTATTTGGTTGAGAAAAAAGGTGCCGGTAATTTTGTTACCGAAGTTTCGATGGATGAAGTTGAAAGTCCGCAAACACCGGTATATATGTTTTTTATTCTCAAAATGCTGGCCGACAAAGGCGTTCCTGCGCAAACAATAGCACCAAAATTTACCGGACGTTTTAATAAAGGTGTCGACTACCGGGGTGATTTAGTGCAATTTGCCAAAGAATTTGAAGAAGATGTATTGGTAATTGATTATGCCATAAAGGAATTCGGGTTGCCTGAAGAATTAAAACTTAGTGTGCATTCCGGTAGCGATAAATTCTCCATTTATCCAATAATGGCCGATATCATTAAAAAACACGACAAAGGCCTGCATTTGAAAACAGCCGGTACAACATGGCTCGAAGAAGTAATTGGGCTGGCAGTAGCCGGTGGCGATGGTTTGGACTTAGCAAAGAAAATATATGCTAATTCCCTCAACCGTAGCGAAGAACTTTGTGCTCCATATGCCGATGTAATTGACATAGACACCAATCAACTCCCATCGGTTGAAGAAGTGAACACCTGGACAAGTGAGAAATTTGCGAACACTCTTCGTCACATTCCCGGGCATCCGGATTACAATGCAAATTTCAGGCAACTGGTACACGTTGCATACAAAGTAGCTGCCGAGTTAGGCGACGAATACTATGGAATGTTGGAGAAATACGCAGATGTAATTGGTGCGTGCGTGGAAGAAAATATCTACGATAGACATCTGAAAAGACTATTTAATTTATAAAATATTGATAGTATTCACCATTTACATGTTAATTTTGCATACTGTAAATGGTGAATAATCAATTTTAAAAATACGAAATACAATGAGAAACTTATTCGACATAAAGAATCGTGTAATTGTGATGACAGGCGGAACCGGTGTTCTGGGAAGTTGCATGGTAGAATACTTAGCTGAACAGGGCGCAAAAGTGGCCATACTTGCCCGTAATGCCGAAAAAGGCGAGGCATTGGCTAAAAGCGTAAAAGACAAAGGTTTCGAGGCCAGTTTTTATCAAACCGATGTAAACGACAAAGAATCGGTTGAAAAAACAGCAGAAGCAATTATGAAGGCATATGGACGTGTTGACGTGTTGGTTAACGGAGCTGGCGGTAATCAGCCCGGCGCAACTATTGGCCCCGATAAAACAATATTTGACCTGGATGTGGATGCTTTCAAAAAAGTAGTGGATCTTAATCTATTTGGCACAGTAATTCCTACTATGGTTTTTGCTAAAATAATGGCTGACCAGAAACAAGGCAATATAATCAACATTTCGTCGGAATCGGCCATCCGTCCTCTTACCCGGGTAGTTGGATATGGAGCCGCAAAAGCAGCCGTTACAAACTTTACTAAATATATGTCCATTGAACTGGCAACAAAATTTGGCGAAGGATTACGTGTAAATGCATTTGCACCCGGCTTTTTTATATCAGAACAAAACCGTGCATTATTAACGAACCCCGACGGTAGTTTAACTGCCCGTGGTAATACAATTATTGCACACACTCCTTTTAAACGCTTTGGCGAACCCGAAGAATTATTAGGCACCCTGCATTGGTTAGCAAGCGATGCATCTAAATTTGTAACCGGTACGTTGACGGTTATCGACGGTGGTTTTGATGCGTTTTGCATTTAAACCATTTTATCAGGTATATTTAAAGGATAGATATTAGTATTGATTTACAAAGAGTTGTAAATCGTAAAATTTTAAAAGGTAATTTTTATTATGTATTTGTGTAAACAATCATGGAGATGGTACGGACCTAACGATCCCGTATCGTTATGGGACATTCGTCAGGCAGGTGCAACAGATGTAGTAACAGCATTACATCACATTCCAAATGGCGAAGTATGGCCGGTAGAGGCTATTCAGTATCGTAAACGAAAAATTGCAGAGGCAGGTTTAACCTGGTCGGTAGTTGAAAGTGTGCCTGTGCACGAGGACATCAAAAAACGCTCGGGCAATTACAAACAGTACATCGA
>RRZT010853414.1_pt1 | contig 33473 bp, 26 predicted proteins | sample 2165551 | NCBI WGS metagenome assembly RRZT01 (sample SAMN10456910, study PRJNA506462) | wastewater metagenome | biome: wastewater; feature: sludge; material: wastewater sludge; isolation source: wastewater sludge with Escherichia coli K12::gfp cells carrying plasmid... | place: USA: Moscow, Idaho...
CGCTGGCGCTGCCGTCGCTGGACCCCTTGCTGGATCGTCTCTACGATCCGGCGCTCACCAAGGTGTTGCACGCCGCGCACCAGGCTCTGGAGCTGTTTTTTCACCTGCGCGGCGCCGTCCCACCGCCGCTCTTCGACCCGCAACTGGCCGCGCTCGTCCTGGGCTGCGGCAGTCAGATCGGCTACGCGACCCTCGTCCAACAACTGCTCGGCGTCGATCTGGCCAAGGCCCACACCCGCGCCGACTGGCGGCGCCGGCCGCTGCCTGCGGAGTGGCTGGCCTACGCGGCCGACGATGTCCGCCACCTGCGGGACGTGTACCCCAAGCAGATCGCGCTGCTGCGGGAGCGCGGCTGGCTGGAATCGCTGGACGAGGATTTCCGGGCGCTGGCCGACCCGAACCGCTATCGCGTGCAACCGGAGAACGCCTGGCAACGGGTCCGCGAGCACCGGCGATTGCGCGGCGCGCAACGGGCGGTGCTGCAAGCGTTGGCGGCTTGGCGCGAGGAGCAGGCCAGCGAGCGTGATCTCCCGCGCCGCTGGATTCTGGACGATGCCGCGCTGCTCGAACTGGTCCGGCGGATGCCGGAATCCTCGGATCAGTTGCAGCGGGTTCGCGGCTTGCCCGCCGCGATCCGCCAACAGCAGGGCGACGCCCTGCTGGCTCGAATCGCCACCGCCAGGGCCGCACCGCCGGAACGGTGGCCGACCTCGCCGCATCGGCCGCAGCTTGCGCCGACCCGGCCCGAGCGGACGGACGAGCTGTTGGGCCTGATCGCGGCTCGCGCCGGCGAATGCGGCATCGAGCCGCGCGACATCGCCGACCGACGCGACGTGGAATCCCTGCTGGCCGGCGAAGACTGTCCGTTGCGGCACGGTTGGCGGGCGGCGGTGGTCGGACGGGAGCTGCTGGGACGGCTCGCCCTCGACGGCAACGGCGCTTGAGCATCCGCTCGCCGTCTCCTTGAGGCATTTTGCGGCGCCATCGCCTCGGCCCGTCGCATTCAGGCAATATTCACCTTGCCGGCACGATACTGCATCCCGACCAGTGTGGGTGTATGTGGATCTTGATGACGGCGCCGTCGGCGCTCGTTCGATGCCGGTGATCGCCGTCAATTTTTCCCCCAGCCCATCCCGAGTTGACTTGGAGAAATCCCCATGAAGAACCCTTTCAGGATCGCCATCCTAACCGCCGCCCTGAGCTTGACGGCGGCCTGCGCTCCACCCGGAGCGCCCTACTACCACACGCAAAACGGCGCTCTGATGGGTGCGACCGCCGGCGCGGTCATCGGTCACCAGCTCGATCACAACAACGGCGCCGTGGCCGGGGGATTGGCCGGCGCCCTGATCGGCGGCACGGTCGGCAACCAGATGGACTACCAGGACCAACAAATCTACGCCCAGCAGCGGCAAATTCGCCGGATGCGGCGCAACGGCTACTATTACGATAACGGCCCGCCGCCGGATTACTACTACAACCAGCCGCGCTACTGAACGGTTCCCGACCCGTTAATAACTCCCGGCAGCGGCTGGCGCCCCTCTCCGCGATAGCCAGCCGCTCGTTCGCGAGAGATGCCGCTACCCCCGTTCGCTCTCCGGCGGCAATCGAATGCCGGATACCGCGACCGTCGAATTTGTCTTGCGGCCGGGCCTGTACCCCTTGCCACCCTCCGCTTTTTCCATCGCGTTCCGCCCGCAGCCCGCCTCATCTGGTTTAGCCCCGGCTCTTTCGCCATGGCGCCCGACCTGCCGGCTGGCGCATCTCGACGTTTTTCTCCCCCGCCCTCCTCCTGAGCGATCACGTCCCCGCGCGGCGTCTATCCCATGGGATCGGGTCAAACTGGTCCGACTCGGCAGTTGATTGCCCGTCAACGGATACTGAAGGTCATCGTTATTAATAATTAACGATTGTCTTATTATTAGGCATTTTCTGATTGTATTAGATAACAAACTAAAATATATGAAGAAAATAAATTATTGTTGTTAGGCATGATGGTTGCAATTCAGTATTTATCTACAAAAGTGAGACGATCATTTCTCGTTTTGGACAGGTATCCAGCATCGGGATTTTTCCGGGTTGGCGCCTCCATCGGGGATTGCAAACCACCATGCCGGAATCATCTTTCGCCGCTCATCTCCCCTTTGAAAGCACCGACCTGCTGTCCCTGCCCATCCAGCCGGCCGTGGCCGAAGCGCTGTTGGTCGCATTTGACGACGAGGCCGTGACGCTTTCGAAACTCGCCCGGATCGCCGGTTGCGACCCGGTGATGAGCGCGCGAATGCTGGCGGTGGCGAACTCCGCCGCCTTCGGAGGCCGGGCGCCGCGCTCGCCGAACCTGGAGCGCACCTTCGCCGTGCTGACGCCGAAAACCGTCAAAACCATCGCAGCCGTCACCGCCATCCACCAAGGGCGCTCCGACCCGCACGGCATCCCGACCGTCGTTCTGGAACGCTACTGGTGGCATGCCTTGACCTGCGCCCATTTGGCCCGGCGCCTGGCCGGCATGACGGGCTATCCCGAGCCCGAGGAAGCTTATCTGGGCGGCTTGCTGCACGATCTGGGCAAGCTCGTCATCGGCGTCCGCCATGCCGAGGAGCTAACCGCGCTACACAAGACGCGGGCTCTCGCGGTGCTTGCCCGCGCCTTGAGCGATGACCGAACCCTCGCTGCGCTGGACCACGCTCTAAGCGAGGGTCCCGCGCTGGAGCGGCGCCTGTTCGGCGTCGATCACTGCGAATTGGGCGCGGCGCTGGTGGAGACGTGGCGGCTCGATTCGTTTGTCGCCGATGCCATTCGCTTCCATCATCACAGCACCGAGGAGTTGCGCGGCGCGCACCCGCTACCACGCCTGATTCACGCGGCGAATACCTTGAGCCACGCGGATGACGGACTGGGGGAAACCGCCTTCGCCAGCGCTCACATCTTGCTCGGCCTGCCGCCGGAACTGTTGCGGAAAGCGCGCGCCGAAACCGACCGGGAAATCGCGCGGCTGGCGGAGAATTTGGGCATCCCCGCGCCTTCTCCGGGCGAGGGGCATCCCATCGCGTCCGCGCCGACCACGGCGCCTTTGACGGATCGTATCCGGGAGCCTTCCGGTGAAGCGCTCGGCGAGGTCAATGGATCGGATGCCGAATCCGTCCGACCGGAGGCTGGCGCGACCAGAACCCGTTTGGGGCGGACCCTCCTCGAAATTGCCATCCTCAACGAAGCGCGCGGGGCGCTGTGCGACGCGGACGATGAACCCGCCCTGCTGGACGCGATTGTCCGTTGCGCGTGCATTTTGTTCGATTTCAGCCAAGCCCACGTTTTTCTTCGCGAATCGGCAACGGGAATGTTGCGCGCCCGCGAAACCGAAGGTTTGCTGCGCGAGCTCGTTATCGATCCCGACGGAGCTGCTAACGCGGTCGCGCGGGCGTTCAAGGAACGGCGGGCGCATCATTCCCTGGGCGATGGGATGGCAAACCCGGGAATCGCAGACCGTCAACTGTCCCGGTTATGGGGAACGGACGGGGTGTTTTGCCTCCCCCTGCACGCCCCAAATCAACCCTTGGGCGTGCTGGTGGCCGGCATCTCGCGAGCGCGCCTACATCGCTTGTCAGCCCAGATGCGCTTGTTGGAGTCGTTCGCCGCGACGGCGGCGAACCGGCTCGACCGATTGCGCCAGCGGGAAGCAAACCGGGTCCGCGTCCGGGAAGATCGCGAATTGCTCCAGCGGCAACGCTTGCGCGCGGTGCTGCACGAGGTTTCCAACCCCTTGACCATCGTGCGCAACTATCTCTATCTGCTCCCGATCAAGCTGGGGGAAAACGTCGCCCAAGAAGAGCTGAGAGTACTGCGGGAAGAGACCGAGCGCATCGGCCGCATCTTCGGCCGGCTGACCGAGCCGGACGGCGACGGCGCGACAGAACCCGGCGTGGATTTGAACCGAACCATCCGGGATCTCGCGTCGGTGCTCGACGATACCCTATGCCGCCCGCGCGGCATCCGCCTCCACTTGCATTTGGCGGAAACCCTCGCGCCGCTGGCGCGCGGCCGCGATGCCGTCCGCCAGATTCTGCTCAACTTGGTGCGCAACGCCGTCGAGGTCTTGGGATCGGGCGGCGCCATCACGGTGGCGACCCAGGATCAAATCAATTGGCAAGGGCGTCTGTACGTGGAAATCGCGGTCGCCGACGACGGGCCGGGGCTGGTCGGCACCCCGCGCGCCAAGCTCTTCCAGCCCGTGACCAGCACCAAGGGCGACGGACACGCCGGCTTGGGGCTGTCCATCGTCAAAAGCCTCGTCGAAGATTTGGACGGTTATGTCGGCAATCGTCCCAACCCCAGCGGCGGCACCATTTTCATGGTACTGTTGCCACAAGCCTGCAACTAACTTGTGCGAAATCGGCGAAACCGCAACTCGGCGCAAACCGCAAAGCAAATATTTTTGATCAAAATGATCCGCATATTGGATCATTGATGGGGCTATTTTCATTTTATTGTCTCAATGTAGAGCAAATCGTACCCATGCCGATTTTTCTTTTGAACTTTAGAGAGCCGAGCTGAATGCGCCGGCTCACCCCGGTCGAGCGACAAGGGGCACATAAAATAAAAATCAAAGACTTGCCGAAACCAAATGGCATCACTATCATTTGTGACTGTCGAGGCATTTTCCCGGATACGACGGGAAAAGACCCCGGACTTCAAGCGCCAAAAATTTCAACTACAACTATCAGAAAAATTACATAGTCGGACAGTCAGCACCGTACTCTGAGAAATACCCGGGGTTTGAGGGCAATTTCAAGCCTTGGATCGGTCGATTTTCCATTCAGGCAAACATCGCGGCTTAAAATCCTGAATGCGCGACCCAACGAAATTCTTGCAGGTGGGGGGAGGCGGAAATGCCGTTCTCAGTGCTGGTGGTGGACGACGAACTCGGCCTACTGCTCAGCCTTGAGCAATTGCTGGTGGCCCGCGACTACCAGGTCGCCGTCGCCACCAGCGGCGCCCAAGCTCTGGAGCAACTGCGCGACACCCGCTACGACGTATTGCTGCTGGACTTGGCGATGCCCGGCACGGGCGGAGCGGCGGTGCTGGATCACGTCATCACGCAACGCCTCGACATGGCGGTGATCGTGATCAGCGGGACCACCTCGGTGAGCGAAGCCATCGCCACCCTGCGCCAGGGCGCCGTCGATTTCCTGCGCAAACCCTTCGGCCCCGAAGAGCTGCTCGGCAGCCTCGCCAACGCCGCTCGCAAGCTGGAGCTGGAACGCAGCAATCGATTGATGTGCAGGCGACTGGAGACCTCCGAACGCCTGCATCGCTTCATCGTCGACAGCTCCCCGGACCTGATCTTCATTTTGGATGCCGAGGGCCGCTTCAGCTACGTCAACCAACGCGCCAAAGCTCTGCTGGGCTTCCAAACCGAAGCCTTGATCGGGCAATCCTTGCTGGACCTGGTCGTCCCGGCGGATCGGGAAAAAGCCGCGGAACTGCTGCGCGACTTGGCCGACAACCCCAAGGAACTCCAGCGCGCGGAGCTGCGCTTGCGGCGGGACGAGGACTTTTGCCGCGACCATCCGACGCTGGAACCGCTGGCGATCACCGAGGTGGCCGCCCTCGCCTTGTCCGAGGATGTCGAGCCAACCCGTTTTATCGGCGGCTACCTGGCCGCGCACGATATCACCGACCGCCGGCGCACCGTGGACACCCTGTATCGGACCAGCGCGCTCCTGGAGCACATGATCAGCGCGAGCCCGACCGTCATCTACTCGCGCCAACCGGGACCGGGAGCGCCTCTCAATTTCGTCAGCGCCAACATTTACGAGCTGCTGGGTTATCGGTCCGAGGAACTGCTGGCCGATGCCGACATCTGGGAGCGCCTGATCCATCCGGACGACCGGTCGCGTCTCTGGCACGATCCGGCGCCCGCGCACGACAGCCATCCGTCGAGCCGCGAATACCGGTTGCTGCACCGGGATGGAAAATGGCGCTGGATCCGGGACAGCTTTCGCCTGGTTTGCGACGGCCAAGGCCATCCCCTGGAACTGGTGGGATCGTGGCTGGACAATACCGAGGCGCAAATCCTCTCCGAGCAGATATCCTATCAGGCCAGCCACGACTCCCTCACCGGCCTGCCCAACCGGCGCGCTTTCGAGCAAAGGCTGCTGCGCGCCCTGGAGAACGCCCGCGAACAGGACGTCGAGCACGCGCTGCTTTACCTGGACCTGGATCAGTTCAAGATCATCAACGACACCTGCGGGCACATGGCCGGGGACACCTTGCTGCGCCAGCTTTCCCGGGTGCTGCAATCGCGCGTCCGCAAGCAAGACTTGCTGGCGCGACTGGGCGGCGACGAGTTCGGCGTGCTCGTCGAGTACTGCTCGACGCACGACGCCCTGCGGGTCGCCAACTCGCTGTGCGCCGCCGTCAACGATTTCCGCTTCGCGTGGGGAGACAAGATTTTTCGGGTCGGGGTCAGCATCGGGCTGGCGCCGATCAACGCCGCCAGCGAAAGCTCGGGCGACGTGCTCGGCAACGCCGACAACGCTTGCTACGCCGCCAAGGACGCGGGCCGCAGCCGGGTGCATCTGTATGTCGAGCACGACGCGGAACTGGCCCGGCGCCAAGGGGAAATGCGCTGGGTGGTGCGCATCAACCAGGCCTTGGAGGAAAAGCGCTTCCAGCTCGCCTTCCAGCCCATCGTGCCCACCTTGGGCCGCTCCAAGGGCCACCACTACGAGCTGCTCCTGCGCATGGAGGACGAATCGGGCCAGATCGTGATGCCGGGCGCGTTCCTGCCGGCCGCCGAACGCTATCATCTGGCCGGCAAGCTGGATCAATGGGTGGTGAGCACGGCGCTGGACTGGTTATCCCTCAACCCGGACCATCTCGACGAGCTGGCGCTGTGCGCGATCAACCTGTCCGGCCATTCGCTGGGCGACGACCAATTGCTGGACTATCTGGTGGGGCGCTTGGCGGACCGGCAGTCGCTCAACCAAAAACTCTGCTTCGAGATCACCGAAACCGCCGCCATCGCCAATCTGGACAACGCCTTGCGTTTTATCCACACCCTGAAGAATCTCGGTTGCCGCTTCGCCCTGGACGACTTCGGCAGCGGCCTGTCATCTTTCGCTTATCTCAAAAGGCTGCCGGTGGACTTTCTCAAGATCGATGGCGTCTTCGTGGAGGACATCGCCGACGACCCGGTTTCCCTGGCCATGGTCAGCTCCATCAATGACGTCGGTCATGTGATGGGGATGGAGACCATCGCCGAGTTCGTGGAGAACGAGCGGATTTTGAACAAACTGCGCGCCATCGGCGTGAATTACGCCCAGGGTTATGGCATGGGCAAGCCGCGTCCGCTCACGGAGATGAGCGCCGCCCTGCAATAGCGTGCGCTCGACCGGCCAGGCCGGATCGGCCGACCCCAGCGCCTGGCCCTTAGCCCGCCAGCCCCGCTCGCCGAGGCAAGGGCCGATCCGCCTCGAACGAGCGATCGCGAAAAAACCGCCGCCGGAACCGGTTCCCTCGGCGGTTTTTCCCGAAAAAGCGCTTACAGATTGGCCGAGCGCCACCAGGCGTTATGATCCCGGCGCAAAGCCTCATGCGATGGCATCGGGTAAAATGCCAGATCGGGGCCGTTACCCATATAAATGCCGCTCTTGATCATCCGATACGGGAATTCCAGCGAATGCACCCGGTGCACCAGCTTGCTTTGCTTGCCGGTCGGGTCCACTTCCAGCAAAGCCTCGCGCAAGTGGTGCATGAACGAGTACGGCAGATCGCCCACCGCGCCATTGATCGGATCCGTCGCCAGCGCGCCCAACCCCAACTCGACAAAACACAGACCGGGGAACCGGATGAATTTGGCGGGTTGGCTGGTGACGCTGTCGTAGTAGGTCTGCGGGTCTTGCGCGCTGACCACCAGGCTGTTGACCGGCGCGAGGTCCTGGTACATGTGCAAGCCGCGCTCTTTCGCCGGAATGGCGTCGGTCCGGCTCAAGCCCAGCGTTTGCCCGTAGGCGGTGCTCAGATACAGCTTGCCCAGGGCACTCACCGGAAGGTGCTCCAGCACCCGGTAGACCGCGATATAAACCGAGTTCTTGGGGGTGCCGTCCGGGTGCGGGGTACAGCGCTTGAGCCCCTCGTCGATGTTGAAAAATTCGTGGCGGAAGGTGGGATCGACCTCGAAAAAGATCGCTTGCCCCTTGGATTTGTACTTGTGGCCGGTCGCGTAATATTGCCCGAACTGTTCCGGGCCGAGCATGGAGGCGATCAACGCTTCGGGGATCAGCGAGAAGTAAAGGTGAATCGTCATGGTCGTGTACTCTCTCCGAGATGGGATTGGCTAAAAGGGCCCTCGCCGGAAAATGTCGCGCGTTCCGAGAGAGCGATAAGGTTATTTGATTGCTGTCTGGAGTCTATCCCCTTTCATTATATGAGGTGTGGCAACCCGGCGCCTATGCTTCGCGATATTTCCCGACAACCGCGCCGCGTTCCCGCCGCGCTCAAGGCCCGTCCATCTCCATCAGCGCCAGTTCCCGTTCCAGATCGTCCAGGGCCATGATCGGCGACAGGCACTCCAGTCCCTGGCAGAGATAAGCGACCACCGGCGCGGCGCCGCCTCGCCGCTCGGCCAACAACCCGTCCGGCACGGCCGCGCCGGCGGGAATGGCCAACGTCAGCCGGCGCGGGGCATACGGCTTGGCGCACCGCTCCCGCCATTCCTCCAGCGCCGCCGCTTCGCCGCGCAGCACGAGGGTTTGCCCCGGCTCCAGATAATCCTCCAGCGCCGCCAGCAGCGCATTGCAGCCGGACGGCAGCCGCTCGACGGTCGGCCGCGCCCAGCGCAGCGTCCGTTCGGCCGCGTCCAGATAGGCGGTCCGGCCGGTCAGGTGCCCGAGCTTCAGCAACACCTGCGCGGCGATGCCGTTTCCCGCCGGCAGGGCATCGTCGTGCGCCGGCTTGGGCCGCTGGATCAGCCGCTCGTGGTCGTCGGAGGTGAAGAAGAAACCGCCGGCCTCGCGATCCTCGAACCGGTCGAGCAGCACCTCGGCCAGCGCCAGCGCGAAGTCGAGATCGCCATCGCGCCAGCGGCACTGCAACAGTTCCAAAACGCCGTCGATCAGAAAAGCGTAGTCGTCCAGATAGGCGTTCAGCCGGCTTTGGCCGTCCTTGTAAACCGCCAGCAAGCGGCCGTCGCGCCAGAGCTGGGCGCGGACAAAATCCAGGGCGCGTTCCGCCGAAGTCACCAAATCCGCTCGCCCCAAATGGCGGCCGGCGACAGCCATGCCCCGGATCATCAAGCCGTTCCAGGCGGTCAGAATTTTTTCGTCGCGGCCCGGCCAAATCCGTTGCGAACGGGTTTGGAGCAGCTTGCGGCGAGCGCCGGCCAACCGCCCGGCGACTTCGCTCGCGGCGCGGCCAAAACCCGAGAGCCATTCCGACCCGTCGCCGACCACCCGCAAATGCCAGGCGCGATTCTCGAAATTGGCCGGCAGGTCCAGCCCGTAACGAGCGGCGACGACCGGGTATTCTTCGGCGTCCAGCAAAGTCTGGACCTGTTCGAGCGTCCAAAGATAGAACTTGCCTTCCTCGCCCTCGGAATCGGCGTCGAGCGTCGCGTAAAAGCCGCCGTCCGGCGCCTGCATCTCCCGCATCACCCACGCGCCGGTTTCCTCGGCGACCGCCCGAAACAGCGGGTCCTGGGTCGCCCGCCACGCTTGCGCGTACAGCCCCAGCAACGGGCCATTGTCGTAGAGCATCTTCTCGAAATGCGGGATCTGCCATTCGGCGTCCACCGAGTAACGGTAGAACCCGCCGCCGATTTGGTCGTAAACCCCGCCCAGCGCCATTTTGCGCAGGGTGAACCGCGCGGCGGTTTCGGCCTGTCGGTCGGGTTCGCCGCGCTGGACGCTGGCGGCCCAGCAGCGCAGCAGGCGCTCCAGGCTGGTCGGATGGGGAAATTTCGGCGCCCCGCCAAACCCGCCGTGAACCGGATCGAAACTCCGCAGCAATTGGTCGCGCGCCGCGCGCAGGGGATCGGCGGTCAAGTCGAGCGAGTTGGCGGCCGCTCCGCCGACTTCGGCGCGCAGCGCCTCCAGCAACGCTCGATTCTGTTCGCGCAGTTCGGGCCGACGCTGGCGATAATGCCCGCTGATCCGGCGCAGGACATCGGTGAAGGCGGGCATCCCGTAACGGGCGGTTTTGGGGAAATAGGTTCCGCCGACGAACGGGGTTTGATCGTCGTGCGTCAGAAACATCGTCAGCGGCCAACCGCCGGCCCGCCGGTGCAACAGCTGAAAGGCGGTCTGATAGATCTTGTCGAGATCGGGGCGCTCCTCGCGATCCACCTTGATGTTGACGAACAGCTCGTTCATCACCCGGGCGGTGGCTTCGTCCTCGAAGGATTCGTGGGCCATCACATGGCACCAGTGACAGGCCGAATAACCGATGGACAGCAGGACCGGCTTTTCCTCGCGCCGGGCCTGCTCCAGGGCTTCCTCGTCCCAAGGCTGCCAAGCCACCGGATTGTGGGCGTGCTGGCGCAGATAGGGGCTGGTTTCACGGAGCAGCCGGTTGGCGTGACGGTGTTCGGACATGAGGGATTTCCGTTCATTCCACGATCGATGCCAGCATCCGGTCAACGAGGACTCAGACGCGCCTTATGGCCATCTCGCCGTAGTCGGCTTCTGGTCGGCACTCTCAGCTCAGGTGGGCCTGCAACCCGGCGGCCGTTTCGGCGGCGACGGCCCGCGCCCGCTGCAGCCATTCCTGGGTGTCGTCCGGCTTTTTTTGCCGCCCCGCCTGCTCCAGGCGCCGCATCAGCTCCGCCAGCCTCAGCGCGCCAATGCTACCGCAACTGGACTTGAATTTGTGGGCGGTCCGGTAGAGCCGATCGAGGTCGTCCCGATCGATGGCGGTCTGCAACCCATCGAGTTGCACGGGCAGGTCGTTCAGGAAATTGAGGAGCAGATCGGCGAACTCGTCTTCCATGACTTCGCGCAGTTCGACGATGATCTCCTCGTCGAGCAGCGGCAACTGATTGAGATCGACTTCGCTCATCCGACTATTCCTCCGAGGGCCAAAACCCGGCAAGCATACACAAAGCGCGCCGCCTGTCCTACCATGCGAGCGGGAAAATCCGATGCGAGAGGTTCGCGCCATGGGCATTGAAATCGAACACAAGTTTCTGGTCCGCGACGACCGTTGGCGGCAGCGGGTCGAACGCTCGGTGCGGATGCGCCAGGGCTACCTGACCAGCGACGCCCGCTGTTCGGTGCGGGTGCGGGTAGCCGGCGGCCAGGGCTTTCTCAACATCAAAAGCGGGACGCTGGGCATCCGGCGCAGCGAGTACGAATACCCCATCCCGCTGGCCGAGGCCGAGGAAATCCTCGACGCCCTGTGCGAAAAGCCGCTGCTGGAGAAAATCCGCCATTTCGTGAGTCACGACCAGCACGTTTGGGAGATCGACGAATTCGCGGGCGACAACGCCGGTCTGATCGTGGCCGAAGTGGAGCTGAGCAGTCCCGATGAACCGTTCGCGCGGCCGGACTGGCTGGGCGAGGACGTTTCGCTCGACATCCGCTACTACAACTCGCAACTGGCCCGCCATCCCTACAAGAGCTGGCGATGCCCGAGCGACTGATCCGAATCAGCATTCCCGACCAGCGGCTGACGCTCGATGCCGGAGAAAAACGGCTGGCCGTCTACCCGGTATCGACCGCTCGCAACGGCCCCGGCGAGCGGCGCGGCAGCGGTTGCACCCCGCGCGGCTGGCACCGGATCCGCATCAAAATCGGCGCGGGGCTGCCGCCCGATACGGTGTTCGTCGGCCGGCGCCCGACCGGCGAAATCTACGGTCCGGAACTGGCGGCGCACCACCCGGAACGGGACTGGATTCTGACCCGGATTCTCTGGCTGACCGGATTGGAACCGGGCCGCAACCGGGGTGGGGAATGCGATACCCTGCGCCGGTTCATCTACATTCACGGCTGCCCGGATACGGCCCCGATGGGCGTGCCGCTGTCCCACGGCTGCATCCGCATGCGCAACCGGGATCTGCTGGCCTTGTTCGAGCGAGTGTCGGCGGGCGACCGGGTGCTCATCGCCGACTGAGGCCGGGTCGATATCTTCGCTGGTTCGACCGCTCCGCGCGGGCCGGGCGACTCGCTCAACCCTGGTCCAGCTTGGCTCGCAAGTTCTCGACGACGCTCTTGAACGCTTCCTCGTTGCGGGGGTTGAGCTCGCTGAGGATGCGGTGGGCCTCGAAGACGACGCGGGTCAAATCGTCCTTGCAGGGGTCCTGGGTCGCCAGCTCCCGCAGCGCCGCCGAAATGGTTTCCCCGGTGTCGCGGATGTCGAAAATGTCGTAGAAGCCCATGGTCTCCAAGATCTGATTGACATCCGGGTTGGTCGACAACAAGGTGGTTTTGCGGGCGAAGTGGCTGCGGCTGAAATTGGCGATCTTCGCCAGCAAGCCCAGGCTGGTGCTGTCGATGGCGTGCGTTTGGGTCATGTCCACGACGATGTCGTCGAAATCGGCGCGCGCGAACAGGCCATCCAGAAAATCGCCCAGCGCGCAGCCCATGGTGTAGCGGATATCGCCGACCAGCTTGAGGATGTAAGCATCTCCCTGCTTGACGTAAAAAGCGGCCCCATCCTCCATCTCAACCCTTCCTCTCGACCAGCAGCAAGGTGACATCATCGGGCAGCGGACCGGCTTGATCGAGGCCGAGCGCCTGAATCAGGTTCTCGATGCTCAGATCGATGCGGCGGACCGTTTCCAGCAGGAATGCCTGCTTGTCGCGCAGGCTGGTTTGCGGCAGGGTTTCGAGGATACCGTCCGAGATCAGCACCAGCGCGAACGCGGGCGGCAGTTGCAGGGATTCGGTCTTATAGCTGGCGAAATCGAACAGCCCGATCGGCAGGCTTTTCTTGCCCAGATAGGCGGCCTGTTCGCCGTCGAACAGGATCGGAAACGGAAACTGGCCGCCGCTGCTGTAGCGCAAGCGGTTGGCGCCCCAGTCGATGACCCCGTAAAAGATGGTCAGGTATTTGTCCATGTGGCAACTGAACACTTCCCGATTCAACCGGCTCAAGGTTTCGGCGGGATTGAGGATGCCGCGATCGCGGTTCTGGCGATGCAGCTCCCGGTAACGGCCGATATAGCTTTTGAGCATGACGGTGACGAAGGCCGACGACACGCCGTGGCCGGACACGTCGGCGATGTAGAAGCCGAGATGATCGCCGTCGATGGGGAAATAATCCACGAAATCACCGCTGAGATACTGCGAGGTGAGCAGATGCCGGTGGAATCGGTAGCTCCGGTAAACTTTATCGTTTTCCGGCAGCAGTTGAAACTGGATGCGCCGCGCCGCCGCCTCATCCTCCTGCAACCGCCGCAAGGTTTGCCGCAACTGCTCGTTGACCACCTCCAGATGCTCGCGGTGCTCGCGGTTCTCCCGCCGCAGCCGGGCGCGCTCCAAGGCGTGCGCGATGGCGTGCTCCAGCATCGCCATGTCCTCGATCGGCTTGGTGACGTAGTCCCAGGCGCCGAGCTTGAGCGCCTGAATGGCGTCGCTCATGCCGCCCAGACCGGACACCACCAGGATCGGCAGCTCCGGGTAGTCGCGGGCCACGGTGGCCAGCACATGCAGGCCGTCCATGCCCGGCAGACGCAAATCGCACATCACCAGATCGGGTCGCTCGCGACGGATGAGGTCGATGCCGGTCTGGCCGTCGAGCGCCTGGAGAACCTCGAAGCCGCTGTCCTCCAGAAAGGCGGCCAACACTTCGAGGACCAGCTGCTCGTCGTCGATCATCAGGATGCGCGCGGGTTTTTCGGTCATGGCCGGACCTCTTCTCGTGGCGCCGCCAGCGTCCTCACCGCCGCCGCCAGCGGCGCCATGTCATCCAGGGGCTTGCGATAAACCCGGCTGTCGTCGAGCCCCATGGCGCGCAGATCCTCGGGCAGGCTATAGCTGGAGGAACCGGTATGAATCAGGAACTCCATCTCGGGATACAGATCGTGCAGAACGCGGATGGCGGCGTTGCCGTCCATGTCCGGCAAGCGCATGTCCATGATGCACACCCGGCAGGCGACGCCGTCGCGCAACCAGAACAGCGCGCCGGTCGCCGACTCGAACGCGGCCACACCCAAGCCTTCGTCCTCCAGATAGGCCTTCAAGTTTTCCCGGATCATTTCTTCGTCGTCAACGATCAGAACCCAGCCGGTCACGATTGCGTCTCCCGCGCCAAGGGCAGGCGAATGCTGAAGCGGGTGCCTTGCCCGGGCTTGGAGGCCACCGAAAGCCGGCCGTTGTGCTGCTCGGTGACGATAAAATAGGACACGGACAAACCCAGGCCCGTCCCGGCGCCGACCTCCTTGGTGGTGAAGAAGGGCTCGAAAATCCGCTTGAGGGTGTTGTCGTCCATGCCGGGGCCGTTGTCAATCACTTCCACCAAGGCGTGCTCCGGTTCGCGCAGGGTGCGCAGGGTGATCGCCGGCGCCGGCGCACCCTCCTCGGCCATCGCCTGGGCCGCGTTCTTGAGCAGGTTCAGGATCACCTGCTCGATTTCGGTCTTGTCGCAATACAGCAAGCGCAGCGCCGGGTCGTAGTCGCGCTCGATGCGGATTCGCTTGAAATCGTACTTCTTTTTCAGGTCGTAGTCGCTAGCGGCCAAGCGCAACACGGTCTCCAGCATGTCTTCCACATCCACCGGGGCGAAACGGGATTCGCTGCGCCGGCTGAACGACAGCATGTCGGCGACGATCTTGGCCGCGCGGGTGCCGGCCTCGCGAATGCCTTCCAGGAACCGCAGGATGCCGCGCTCCTGCAGGTAGCGGTTGAGCTGGTTCAGGTCGACGCCCAAGGCGTCGGCCGCCGAACGGTTCTGGGACAGATCCGGCCCGATGCGCCGCAGGATGTTCTGGCTGCCCTGCAGGATCGCGCCCAGGGGGTTGTTGATCTCGTGCGCCATGCCGGCCGCCAAGCCGCCGACCGACAACATTTTTTCGGTCTGCACCATCATGGATTCGATTCGGACCCTGGCCGTGACATCGTCCACCCGTATCACGGCGCCGCTGGCGTTATCCGCCATCAGAGGATAGACCATGACATCGGCATAATGCATTTCGCCCGCGCTTTCCAGCGTCATCCGCGGGGTCTTGATCGGCCGGCCGTGGCGGATCGCCTGCCGCACTTGCTCGAATTGGCCTTCCAACAAGGGAAACACGTCGCCGAAAAACCGGCCTTGGGCCGCTTCCCACGACAGGCCGCCAGCCTGCTCGGCCGGTTGGTTCAGCACCGTGATGTAGCCCCACGGATCGACCCCGATCAGCATCGACGGCATCGAGTCGATGATGTTCTTGAGATAAAGCCGCATCCGCGCCACTTCTTCCTTGGCCTGCTTCTGCTCGGTCACGTCGATCGCCACGCTCAGCACGGCGGTTTCGTTCAAACCGGGCTCGATGAAGGGAATCTTCATGGTTTGCAGGGTGCGGACGCGGCCGGTTTGGTCGGTGAAGCGCTCCTCGGCGATCAGCTTGGAGGACCAGCTTTCGATGACCTCCAGATCGTCGGCCAGCATCCGCTCGACCTCCTCCTCCACGCCGTGAACGATGTGGTGGGACCGGTTGATCAGTTCCTCGACCGTGGTGCCGTAAGCGATGGCGGTGGCGCGATTGGCCAGCAGGAAGTGCCCGTGGCGATCCTTGGCGAAGATCATGTGCGGCACCAGATCGATGATGCGCCGCAAGCGCAATTCGCTCTGATGAAGGGCCGCTTCCGCCTTGATCTGTTCGGTGATGTCGGTGCCGGTGCCGCGATAGCCCCTGAATTGGCCCTGGTTGTCGTAAATCGGTTTGCCGCTGACTTTCAGATAGCGGCCGTCTTGCCGGTTGCCGCTCAACCGGGTTTGGTAGATGAAATCGCGAAACGGCAGACGCTTTTCCAACGTTTCCCGATGCCGGCGCCACTTTTGCGGATCGGCTGCCGAATCGATCCCCGCCAGCTCCCAGCGGGTGCGGCCCAGCACGAAGCGGGGCGCGATTCCGGTCAGAGCGTAAAACCGCTCGGACAGATGGGTGAAGCGCAGGTTTTCATCCATTTCCCAAATCCAGTCGCTGGCGGCTTCGGTCACGTCGCGAAAGCGCGCCTCGCTTTCGCGCAGCGCCATTTCCACCCGCCGCCGCTCGTTCAGTTCCCGCTGCAACTGGCGGGTGCGCCGCGCCGCCTGCCGGTACAGCAACCAAGACCAAAACAGCACCACGACGACGAACAGGATGGCGGGGGTCAAGGCCCAGATCGCCAACCGCGCTTCTCCCGCGAAACTGTCGGAACCGGCCGCGAACGGGCCGAGCCAGCCGGTCTCGGCGCCGGCGACGCCGGACAGGGCCAGCAGCGCCGCCAAGAGCCGGCCCGACGACCAAACCCCCGCGCGAATCAGGGCGATGGGTCCCATCCGGCCGGGCGGCGGAGGGGATGGGCGCGAACGAGGGCGAAGGCGAACCGGCTGGGGCATGGCGACTGGCGATTGGCGAATTAAGCGTTATCATAGAACTATTTTCTCCACGGGCGGACACGAGACACGAACCATGGCGCTGGGACCGGTGATGCTGGGGTTGGACGGCTTGGAATTGACGGCCGAGGAACGGGAACTCCTGCGCCATCCGCTGGTGGGCGGCGTCATCCTGTTCGGCCGCAACTACCGATCCCCGGAGCAGGTGGCGGCGCTGACGGCGGCCATCCACGCCCTGCGCCAACCCCGTTTGCTGGTGGCGGTGGATCACGAGGGCGGTCGGGTCCAGCGGTTTCGCGAGGGTTTCACCCGACTGCCGGCGGTGCGCCGCCTGGGCGAGATTTACGACCGGGACCGCATGCGCGCCAAGCAACTGGCGCGGGTCACCGGCTGGCTGATGGCGGCCGAACTGCGGGCGGTCGGCGTGGATTTCAGCTTTGCGCCGGTGCTGGATTTAGACCACGGCGTCAGCGGGATTATCGGCGACCGCGCCTTCCACCACGATCCAGAAGCGGTGGCGGACCTGGCCCACTCCTACGCGAGCGGGATGCAGAAAGCCGGCATGGAAGCGGTGGGCAAGCACTTTCCCGGCCACGGCGGCATCGCGGCCGACTCGCATCTGGAACTGCCGGTGGACCCGCGCCCCTACGCCGATCTGGCCGGCGCCGATCTGCTGGCATTCGAGCGCATGATCCATTACGGGCTGGCGGCGATGATGCCGGCCCATGTGCTTTACCCGCGAGTGGACGACCGGCCGGCCGGGTTTTCGGCGCGCTGGCTGAAAGACATCCTGCGGCGGCAACTGGAGTTTCAGGGCGCGATCTTCAGCGATGATCTGGACATGGCCGGCGCGGGGGAGGCCGGCTCGCCGCCCGAACGGGCGGGCGCCGCGCTGGCGGCGGGCTGCGACATGGCGCTGGCCTGCAACGACCGCCGCGCCGCCGTCGCCATCCTCGACAACTTGCGCCACTCGCCAGATCCGGTCAGCCAGTTGCGACTGATCCGCCTGCACGGGCGCGGCCACCTCACCGTGGAACGCCTGCGGCGCGGCCCGGTCTGGCAGCGGGCCAGCGGCCTGGTGCGGGATTACGACGCCTTTCCGCTGCTGGAGATGGACATCTGAGCGCGGAAAATCCGGTTTGTCGATCTAACCCCCTCGTGGAGTCCGGAATGTCCGACATCACCGCCGAACAGGCTCTCGCGGCCTTGCGCGAAGCCGACCTGCTACACCCGGCCGAGCGCATCGAAGCCGCCCTGGATCGCATGGCCGCCGCCATCGCCGCCGAGCTGGAACACCGCGACCCGCTGGTGCTGGTGGTGATGAACGGCGCGTTCGTGCCCGCCGCGCGACTGTTGGCCCGGCTGCGGTTTCCGCTCCGGGTCGGCTATCTGCACGCCACGCGCTATCGCGGAGCCACGCGCGGCGGCGCCATCGATTGGATCGCGCCCCCCCGGCCGGCCGTCGCCGGGCAAGTCGTGCTGGTGGTGGACGACATCTTCGACGAGGGCGACACCCTCAAGGCGATCCTGGACGAAATCCGCCGCCAGGGCGCGGCGGCGGCGTACAGCGCGGTGCTGGTCGACAAACGGCACGACCGCAAGGTTCCGGACCTGACCGTCGATTTTGTCGGCCTGGAAGTACCGGATCGTTACGTGTTCGGCTGCGGCATGGACTACAAGGAATACTGGCGCAACCTGCCCGCCATCTACGCCGCCCGCGACTGATCGCCCGGCATCGGTCGCCTTGGCCCCGGTCCACTCACGCTCGCGAGGATAACCGCCATGACCCCCGCCATCGCCATCATCGGAGGCACCGGCCTCACCGCCTTGGACACCCTGAAAATCACCCATCGCGAAACCCAGTCCACCCCCTACGGCGAGCCGTCCAGCCCGATGATCCACGGCGAGCTGGGCGGCCGATCCGTGGTGTTCCTGGCCCGGCACGGCCAGCATCACACCCTGCCGCCGCACAAGATCAACTACCGGGCCAATCTCTGGGCGCTGCACCGGATCGGGGTGAAGCAGGTGATCTCGATTGCGGCGGTGGGCGGGATTCGGGACGACATGACGCCGGGCGCGCTGGCTTTCCCGGACCAGATCGTCGATTACACCTGGGGCCGGCATTGCACCTTTTTCGAGGACAATCTGAGCCACGTCACCCACATCGACTTCACCGAGCCCTATTGCCCCACCCTGCGGGAACGATTGATCGAGGCCGCCCGCGCGTTGAATCTGGAAGCGCGCGAATCCTGCACCTATGCGGCCATGCAGGGACCGCGCCTGGAAACGGCGGCGGAAATTCGCAAGCTGGAGCGGGACGGGTGCGACATCGTCGGCATGACCGGGATGCCGGAAGCGGCGCTGGCGCGCGAACTCGGGTTGCGCTACGCCACCTGCGCGGTGGTGGCCAATCGGGCGGCGGGCAAAGCGCCGGGCGAGATCGCCATGGCCGACATCGAGCGAAATTTGCTCGAAGGCATGGTCAAGGTCAAGGCGCTGCTGGCGGGGGTTATTCCGACGTTAGATCGGCCCTGATCAAGCTCCCCGCACCCGTTTGCCGCTTCGCAGCTCCCGGATTTCCGTCGGCTTGGCCGCACCGCCGGTCGGGCCGGGCAAAATGTGATCCAGATGGCGCCCCAACTGCCGTCGAACCGCCAGCGCGGTGCGGGCCGGCGGCCGGCCGCTCAGGTTGGCGCTGGTGGAGACCAGCGGATGCCCGCAAATCCGGCACAGCGCCGCCGCCAGCGGATGGGCGGTCACCCGCACCGCCAGCGTGTCGTGCCGGCCCCGCAGCCAGCGCGGCGTCGCGGGCCGGGCGGGAATCAGCCAGGTGTGGGGGCCCGGCCAAGTGGCCGCGAGCCGGGACTGATCGGCCGGACTCAGCGGTTCCAAAAACGGCTCGATCTGGGCGAAATCGGCGGCGATCAAAATCAAGCCCTTGCGCGCCGGTCGCCGCTTGAGCGCCAGCAATCGCAGCACGGCCCGCTCGTCGCGCGGATCGCAGCCCAAGCCGAAAACGGCCTCGGTCGGATAAGCGATGATGCCGCCGGCCCGGACGGCGCGGGCGGCGGCGCGCAGGCGCGACCCGTCCACCTTCAGCTCCGGCTCGACGACGCCTTGGTCGGAGCCGCTTTGGCGGTCGCTGTCTTCGCGGCCGACAGCTTGCTCGCGGACGCCTTGGCCGACGGCTTGGCAGCGACCGATGCCTTGGCCGGCGACGCCTTGGTAGCAGTCGTTGTCTTCGCGGCCGACAGCTTGCTCGCGGACGCCTTGGCGGCTGTTGCCTTGGCGGCGTACACCTTCGCACCGCCGCGACGCGGAGCGGATTTCTTCTCGGGAGCCTCCCGCACCAGCGTCTCGCATTCGGCCAAGGTCAAGCTGGCCGGCTCGCGCCCCTTGGGGACGCGGGCATTTTTCTTGCCGTCGGTGATGTAGGGCCCGAACCGGCCGTTCAAAACCTGGATGGCGGAATCGGGAAACGCGCGCAACACTTTGTTGGCCGCCGCCTGCCGGTGCGCGGCGATCAACTCCAGCGCCCGTTCGCGGCTGACGGTGTAGGGGTCTTCGTCCTTCAGCGAGACGTAGTTCTTGCCGTAGCGGACATACGGCCCAAACCGGCCCACGTTGGCTTGCATCGGCTCGCCCTCGCCGGTAGTCCCCAAATCGCGCGGCAGCGCGAACAAGGCCAGCGCTTCCTCCAGCGTCACGGTATCCATGCGCTGGTCGGGACGCAGACTGGCGAAGCGCGGCTTTTCCGGGTCTTCCTTGACGCCGATCTGCGCGAACGGCCCGAACCGCCCGATCCGGACCGACACCGGCTTGCCGGTCTTGGGATCGCGCCCCAGCTCGCGGCTCTGCACCACCTCCTGGCGCGAGACGCTCTCCGCTTTCTCCTCGACCAAGTGCTTGAACGGGTCCCAGAAGCCGCGCATCAGCGGCACCCAGTCCGCCTCGCCGCGCGACACCGCGTCCAGCTCGTCTTCCAGCCGGGCGGTGAAGTCGTAATCCACGTACCGGCTAAAGTGCCGGGTCAGGAAGCGGTTGACGATGCGGCCGATGTCGGTCGGCTTGAAGCGGCGGCTGTCCAGCACCGCGTATTCGCGGGCCAGCAGAGTCGAGATGATCGCGGCGTAGGTGGAGGGGCGGCCGATGCCGTACTCCTCCAGGACCTTGACCAGACTGGCCTCGGAAAAGCGCGGCGGCGGCTCGGTGAAATGCTGTTCCGGCCGCAGCGCCAGCAAATCCACCGGCTCGCCTTCCCGCAGCGGCGGCAACACCCGGTCGTCCTCGTCCTCGCTCCGATCGTCCACGTCTTCCTGGTAGACGGCCATGAAGCCGGGATCGGCGACGGTCGAGCCGGTGGCGCGGAAGGTGTTGCCGGCGCCGCAGGCCAAATCCACCGCGACCGTGTCCAGGGTGGCCGAAATCATCTGGCACGCCACGGTGCGCTTCCAGATCAGCTCGTAGAGCGCGTGCTGGTCGGCGTTGAGATGGGCGCGAACCGATTCCGGCGTCACCGCCGCCACGGTCGGCCGGATCGCCTCGTGCGCTTCCTGGGCGTTCTTGGCCTTGGTCTTGAACAGGCGAGGACTGGCGGGGACATTGCGCGCGCCGTAGCGCTGGGCGATCAAGGCCCGAATCTCGCGGATGGCGTCCTGCGCCAGATTGACGGAGTCGGTGCGCATGTAGGTGATCAGCCCGGCGGCGCCCTGGCCGGTGTCGATGCCTTCGTACAACTGCTGGGCGACCCGCATGGTGCGCTGGGTGGAGAAACCCAGCTTGCGCGAGGCCTCTTGCTGGAGGGTGGAAGTGGTGAAGGGAGCGGCGGGATTGCGCTTGCGCTGCTTGCGTTCGACCCGCGCCACCCGCAGCCTGCCGACGAGATCGGCGCCGGGGGCCGGCGCTTCGGATCCGGCGAGCTGGGCTCGGGCGGCGGCCAGCAGCGCTCCTTCCATGGCGTGCGCCCGCTCGGCGTCGGCGATGTCGAACTGGGTCAGTTTCGCGCCGCCGTACTCGATCAGCCGAGCGGTGAACGGCTGCGCCCGTTTGGCGGCGTCGGCTTCCAGCGTCCAGTACTCCCGCGCCTGAAACCGCTCGATCTCTTCCTCGCGCTCGACGATCATCCGCAGCGCGGGCGATTGCACCCGGCCGGCGGACAAGCCGGGGCGGATTTTCTTCCACAGCAGCGGCGACAGGTTGAAACCGACCAGATAATCCAGCGCGCGCCGGGCCTGTTGGGCGTTGACCAGGTCCAGCGACAGCTCGCGCGGACGCTCGACCGCGTCCAGAATCGCCCGCTCGGTGATCTCGTGGAAAGCGACCCGCCGCACCGGCTTTTCGCCCAGCAGCTCGCGCTGCCGCAGAATTTCGCACAAATGCCAGGAGATGGCCTCGCCCTCCCGGTCGGGATCGGTGGCCAGATACAGCGTGTCGGCCTTGGCGATGGCCTTGGCGATGGCCTCGACGTGCCGCTCGTTCTTTTCGATGATCTGGTACTTCATGGCGAAGCCGCGCTCGGGATCGACCGCGCCTTCCTTGGGCACCAGATCGCGGACGTGGCCGTAGGAGGCCAGAATCTCGAAATCCTTGCCCAGATATTTCTTGATCGTCTTCGCCTTGGCCGGCGATTCGACGATGACCAGGTTTTTGCTCATGACCTTAGCGTGGGTGACTGGGATGGGGGGCGCTCACCCGCCAAGACCCGCCGGAGGGACGGGAATTCAGGCGCGGCGCGCAAAACGCGCGTGCTCGGAACCTTAATGCAGGTAGCCGGGGACTTCGTCGAACACCAGATCTTCCAACCAGGCGTAGGCTTCTTCCTGGCCGGGCTGGTTGAACAGCACCATCAAGATGATCCATTTCAGTTGGTGCAAGCCGATGTCGTCGGTCTCCAGCGCCATGACGCGATCGATGACCAGTTCGCGGGTTTCCGAACCGAGAACGCCGCTCTGTTCCAGAAACAGCAAAAACCCCCGGCATTCCACGTCCAGCTTGGCCAACTCCGGTTCGACGTAAATGCGGCAGGAACTGGGATTGACCGGCAGCGGCGCCGCCTGCCGGTCGATCAGGCTATCCAGCCACTCGAACGCCTGCTGGATTTCCCGCGACGGAAAGCCGGCGGCCAGCAGTTCGGTCTGGATGGATTCGCGGTCGGGATCGGGATCCGCATCGTCGTCCATGTAATTCTGAAACAGGTACATCAGCACGTCCAGTACGTTTTCTTTCATTCCGGTGTTCACCTTGGAAGACAAAACCCCCGCCATCCGACGAGGGGTGGGGCCGTGGCTCGCTCGGGGCGACGACCGGCATTCAGGGTTTAAGGCGGCAGTACAAGCCGCCGGGAACGGCCGCCACGTAACCTTCCAATTCGAGGATCAGCAGCATGGAGGAAACCACTTCCGCAGTCAATCCACAGCGCTCCACCAGGAGATCGACCCCCGCCGGCGCGTCGCCCATCCCCGCCAGCAGTTGCCGGTAGTCGTCGTCCAAGGGGACCTGCGCTGCGGCTGCGGGGGCCGCAGTCGTGGACTCGCTCGCGCCAGCCGCCGCCAGTGGGCCCAGTTCCTCCAGAATATCGGTCGCGGTTTCGACCAGTTTCGCCCCCTGCCGAATCAGGGCATGGCAACCCTTGGCCAGGGGATTGTGGATCGAGCCGGGAATGGCGAAGACTTCCCGGCCCTGATCGAGGGCGAGGCGGGCGGTGATCAGCGAGCCGCTCTGGATGGCGGCTTCGACCACCAGGACGCCCAGCGCCAGACCGCTGATCAGGCGATTGCGGCGCGGGAAATTCTCGGCCAGGGCGGGCGTGCCGATGGGCAGCTCGGAGACCAGCGCGCCGCGTTCGGCGATGGCGTGGGCCAAATCCCGATGCTTGGCGGGATAGACCCGCTCCAAGCTGGTGCCCATCACCGCCACGGTCCGGCCGCTGCCGGCCAGCGCGCCCTGATGGGCGGCGGCGTCGATGCCGAGCGCCAAGCCGCTGGTGATGGTCAGACCGTCCTCGGCCAGATGCGCGGCGAACCGGTGGGCGGTTTCCCGGCCCAGCGGACTGGGATTGCGGGTGCCGACGATGGCCAGTTGGGGCGTTCGCAGGCAATCCGGATCGCCGTGGACAAACAGCAAGGGCGGCGGTTGAGCGATTTGCCGCAACAGCGGCGGATAGCGGGCGTCGTCCAAGCGCAGCAGATGGTTGCCGGAGCGTTCCAGCCACGCCAGATCCTGCTCGACGCGCCGCCAGTCGGGATCGCGCAAGTAATCGAGCGCGGTGTCGGGCAAGCCCAAGCGGGCCCATTCGGCCCGGTCGGCGGCCAGAGCCGCCGCCGCCGTACCGAAATGATCGAGCAACCGGGCGAAGCGGACCGGGCCGACGCCCGGCGCCCGCAACAGCGCCAGCAACCAGGCCGGGTCGGCGGCCGGCGGCGCGGCATCCCGGTTCAGGGGGTGGTCACCCGATCCTGCAGCCGGATGGAGCGCTCGGCCTGCATCACCAGCCCGTAGCTGACCAGATCGTAGACCTTGTAAACCATGAGCAGGCCGGCGCGCTCGCCCGGCAGTTTCACGGCGCTGCCGGACACCGGATCATCGACCGTGCGACTCTTGCCGAAAATCGCGAGGACGTGGCCGGGCTCGATCCCTTCCTGGGCGCCCAGATTGATGATGACGCTGCTGTACTGGGTGATCTGGGTGACATCGGCATCGAGCTTGGCGATGATGAAACCCTCGGTATCCGGGGGCACCGGATGCGGCTCGAAGCTGTAAAGCTCGCGCTCTTCCTCGATCTCCAGCAGCCGGTCGCCGGGCCGGACCGGCGCTTTGGTGTTGGCCAGGATCAGGGTGGCCGGGTCCTCGTCCCGCTCCAGAATCGCCTGCCCGAGATAGATGCCGGCGACGCCCAGGGAGCGGCCCGAGCCGGGCTCGCGCAATTCCTCGCCCGGACGGAACACCTGGTAGCGCGGCTGGTCGAATCTGCCGCCTCGGGCGTAAACCCGGTCGCGGTCGGCGTAGACCTCCTGCTCGTCGTCGTCGGCCACGATGTAGGGCATCTTGCGCCAGTTGGCGTCGCTGAGGATCTCGGCGCGGGTCAGGAACGATTCGACCGCGTCCCGGGGGACCGGCGGGATCGGCTGGGTCAGGCTTTCGACCCGCACTTCGGGCGACAGCTTCAACAGCGGAACTTCCTCGCGCTCGGCGACTTCCAATTGCGGTTTGCCGTCGGCGCTGCGGCTGAACCGGAGCACATCGCCCGGATAAATCCGGTTGGGGTTGCGAATCCGGGGGTTCTGCCGCCAGATTTGTCGCCACTGCCAAGGGTTTTGCAGAAACCGCCCGGCGATCGACCACAGGGTGTCGCCGGGTTTCACGGTATAGGTTTCCGGGTGATCGGGTCGGAGCGCGACCGGCCCTTCGGCGACGGGCGCCGCGGTGCCCGCCTTGGCCGGCCCCGACAGCGATCCCGGCTCGCCGGGAGCCGAGCCGGGATCGGGCGGAGAAGGCGTTTGGGCGCACGATCCGAGCAGGACCACCGTCGCCAGCGACAGGGCGGTCCCGAGATGCCTTGAGGAACGCGTGATGTTCATGGTCCTTGCTCATCCTTCGGAGGAACGGGCGGGAGTGTAGCGGATCACCCCCATCGCGCAAAGTATAGCTCCCATGAGCGAATTTCTCGTATGATTTCCACATGAAAGACAGTTGAACGATCAAATGGGGCGTTCGCGGAGCTGCCATGGCACGACTGACCATACTTCATTATCCCGATTCCCGGCTGCGCAAGCCGGGGGTGGCGGTGGAAACCGTCGATGACGGCGTGCGCGCCCTCGTCGCCGACATGCTGGAAACCATGTACGCGGCGCCGGGCATCGGCCTGGCCGCGACCCAGGTCAACGTCCAGAAGCGGATCGTGGTGATGGACCTGTCCGAGGAGAAAAATCGGCCGCAGGTCTTCATCAATCCCACCCTGCTCGAACGGGAAGGCGAAAGCGAGTCCGAGGAAGGCTGTCTGTCGGTCCCCGGCTTCTACGAGGCGGTCCAGCGGGCCGCCCGGGTGCGGGTCAGCGCGCTGGACCTCGACGGCGAGCCGTTCGAGCTGGACGCCAGCGGTTTGCTGGCGGTGTGCGTCCAGCACGAGATCGATCACCTCGACGGCAAATTGTTCGTGGATTACCTGTCGGCGCTCAAGCGCGACCGCATCCGCAAGAAGTTGGAGAAGCAGGCCCGTCTCGAAACGCGCGCGCCCTGAGCATGGCCCCATCCAGCCCCGCGCCCGCACCGCCCCCCCCGCCGACCGCCCGATCCGATCGCGCATGACGACCACCCCGCCGCGCCTGATCTTCGCGGGCACCCCCGAATTCGCGGTTCCGAGCTTGCGGGTTCTCTTGGAGTCCGGCCCTCGGTCGCTGGTCGCGGCCTACACTCGGCCCGACCGGCCGGCCGGTCGCGGCCGCCAATCGCGCCCCAGCCTGGTGAAAATCCAGGCGCTGGCCGCGGGGATACCCGTCCGCCAGCCGACCGGCTTGCGCGATCCGGCCGTCCAAGCCGAACTGGCCGCCCTGGCGCCGGATTTGCTGGTGGTGGCCGCCTACGGCCTGATCCTGCCGCCGGCGGTGCTGGCGATTCCCCGGCTGGGCTGCGTCAACGTGCACGCCTCGCTGCTGCCGCGCTGGCGCGGCGCGGCGCCGATCCAGCGCGCCATCTTGGCCGGGGACGCCGAAACCGGCGTCTGCCTCATGCGGATGGAAGCCGGTCTGGACACCGGGCCGGTTTATGCCCGCGCGTCCTGCCCGATTCCGCGCGGGACCACCGGCGGCGAACTGCACGACCGGCTCGCGATGCTGGGCGCGGAAACCTTGCGGGCGACCCTGCCCGCGCTGTTGGCCGGCGCCCTGACCCCGGAACCCCAGGACGACGCCCGAGCCACCTACGCGCCCAAGCTGGAAAAAGCCGAGGCCGAGCTGGATTGGTCCCGGCCGGCCCCGGAGCTGGAACGCCGCGTGCTGGCGTTCAATCCGTACCCCGTCGCCCAAACCCAAACCGACGGCCAAACCTTGCGCGTCTGGCGGGCGTGGGCCGACGAGGAATCGACCACCGCTCCTCCGGGAACCGTGCTGCGCGAGGGATCGGCCGGCATCGTCGTCGCCTCCGGGGCCGGCGTGCTGCGCCTGACCGAGGTTCAACTGCCGGGCGGGCGACCGATGCCGGTCGCAGCGTTTCTGGCCGCCCGCCGTCTGACCGGCCGGCGGCTGGGCGCGGCATGAACGTCCGCGCCGTCGCGGCTCGCGCGCTGGGGCAGGTTCTGGGCGAGGGCCGGTCGCTGGCGGCGGCGTTGCTGCCCGCCCTGAGCCAAACCGATCCGCGCGATCGCGGTTTGCTCCAAGAACTCTGCCACGGCGCTTGCCGCTGGCACCCCCAATTGCAAGCGCTGCTCGACCGGCTGCTGGCGCGACCGCTGGCGGCGACCGAGCACGCCGTTCGCGCGCTGCTGCTGATCGGCCTCTACCAATTGTGGCACTTGCGAATTCCCGAGCACGCCGCCGTCGCCGAAACCGTTGCCGCCGCCCGCCAGTTGCGAAAACCGTGGGCGGCGGGTTTGGCCAACGCGGTGCTGCGGACCGCCCTGCGCCGCCGCGCGGAATTGGCGGCGGCTTTAGACGCCGATCCGGTAGCCCGGACCGCGCATCCGCGCTGGCTGCTGGATCGGTTGCGCCAGGATTGGCCCGACGACTGGCCCGCCATCGTCGCCGCCAACAACGCCCGCCCGCCGTTCGTCCTGCGGGTCAACCCCCGCCATGGCGATGGCGCGGATTATCGGCAAAGGCTGGCGGAAGCGGCCCGTGCCGCCGAGCCGGTGCCGGGCGCGGCTTCGGCGCTGATCCTGGCCGAACCGGCCGACGTGGCGGCGTTGCCGGGCTTCGCCGAGGGTTGGGTCTCGGTGCAGGACGCCGCCGCCCAACTGGCGGCGCCGTTGCTGGACGCGCGACCGGAGCAGCGGGTGCTGGACGCCTGCGCGGCGCCCGGCGGCAAGACCGGCCACCTGCTGGAATGCGAGCCCAGCCTGGATTTGACCGCCCTCGACCGAGACGCCGGCCGGCTGGAGCAGGTGCGGGACAACTTGCGTCGGCTGGGGCTGACCGCCCGTTTGGTGGCGGGCGATGCCCGCCGCCCGGCCGACTGGTGGGACGGCGTCCCCTACGACCGGATTCTGGTGGATGCGCCCTGCTCGGCCACCGGGGTGATCCGCCGCCATCCCGATATCAAGCTGCTGCGCCGGGAAAGCGACATCGCCGCGCTGGCCCAGCAACAGGAGGCGATCCTGGCCGGCTTGTGGCCGCTGCTGCGGCCGGGCGGCCGCTTGCTGTACGCGACCTGCTCGGTGTTGCGGCAGGAAAACGACCAAGTGATCACCGCTTTTCTCGCCAGCCATCCCGATGCCAGCGAGCGGCCGATCCTGGCGGACTGGGGCCGAGCGGTCGCGCGGGGCCGTCAGATTCTGCCCGGCGAGACCGGCATGGACGGTTTCTATTATGCCGGCCTGTCCAAGCCGGCCGCGATTTCGGGAGCCTGAGGGTGACCGCCAACATCCCGATATCGGCTCTCTGGCGCGTCGCCGGCTGGCTGGTGCTGCTGTGGGGGCTGCTGGGCGTCTCCACTGTCTGCCGGGCGACCGGCTTTGAAGTGATCGCCGCCTCCACCAAGCTGGAGGGCGGAGTTTACCGGCTCAATGCCCGGATCGAATATCATTTCAGCAACCCGGCGCTGGAGGCGCTGCAAAACGGCGTGCCGCTGACGGTCGAACTGGAAATGGAGGTTCGCCGCCGCCGCGCCTGGGTCTGGGACGAAACGGTCTATGCCCTGACCCAGCGCTTCCGGCTGGAATATCACACCCTCAGCCGGCAATATCTGGTGAGCAACCTCAACAGCGGCGAGCGCCGCGGCTTCCCCAGCCGGACCGCCGCCCTGCAATTCATGGGTCAGATCAACGACTTTCCTTTCCTCGACAAAGGCTTGCTGGCGCCGAACGAACGCTACGAAGGCGCTCTGCGGGCGTGGCTCGACATCGAATCCCTGCCGGCCCCATTGCGCCTGTTCGCCTATCTCTCGGACGATTGGCGGCTGGCCAGCGAGTGGCGCACATGGCCGCTCTGATCCGCCGGCTCGCCAGCGGCCAAGGCTTGGCGCCGGCGCTGCTGCTGCTCGGTCTGCTGCTGGTCATCCTGGTGCTGATGGGCCGCGCCACCACCAACTCGGCCAAGTTCGGGCAGATGTATTCCTGGCTGCTGCTGGTCAGCGCCATCGGGCTGGGCGCCCTGACCCTCCTGATTCTGTACAATCTGATCGGACTGGTGCGGCTGTATCGCCACCGGATACCCGGCTCCCGCCTGACCCTGCGGCTGGCGGGCATTTTCGCGGTGCTGGCCATCACGCCGGTGGCGCTGGTGTACGGGTTTTCGCTGCATTTCCTGCAACGGGGCATCGATAGCTGGTTCAACGTCCAAGTGGATCGCGGCCTGGAAGACGCGCTGGAACTCAGCCGGACCGCCCTCGATCTGCGGATGCGCGAGGTGCTCAAGCAAACCGGGCGGATGGCCGAGACCGTGGCCGAGAGCGACGGCGAGCAGGCGGGCCGGCGGCTGGACGAGCTGCTGGACATCGGCGAGGCGTCCGAGTTGACCCTGTTCGGCCAGGGCGGTCGCATCATCGCCACCGCGACGGTGGACCCGGCGGCCATTCTGCCCGACCCGCCGCCGGAAACCGTCCTGCTGCAAGTCCGGCAAGGCCGCAACTACATCGGCCTGGAGCCGATTCGCGACGCCGGCTTTCACATCCGCGCCGTGGTGCCGGCCGCTTCCCTCGCCAACGAGGAACGGCAGTTGCAGGCGCTGTTTCCGGTCACCGATCGGCTGAGCCTGTTGGCCGACGCGGTGCAGGCGGCCTTCGAGAGCTATCGAGAGCTGATCTTTCTGCGGGCGCCGCTCAAGGCCAGCTTTACCGTGACTCTGTCGCTGGTGCTGTTACTGGCGGTGCTGGCGGCGTTCTGGGCCGCGTTCTACACCGCGCGCCGGCTGGTGCGGCCGCTGCGAGAGCTGGCCGACGGCACCCAGGCGGTCGCCGCCGGCCAGTTCAACAAGCAACTGGCCGGCGCGGGCAGCGACGAGCTGGGCTTTTTGGTGGAATCCTTCAACCAGATGACCCGCAACTTGGCCCAGGCCCGCGACGTGGCGCAGCGCAGCCAGGATCTGGTCGAAAGCCAGCGCGCCTACCTGGAAACGGTGTTGGCGCGGCTGTCGTCGGGGGTTTTGACCGTCGATCAGGGCGGTCGCCTGCAAACCTGCAACGCGGCGGCCAGCCAGATTCTGGGGGTGAATTTGCAGGATTATCTCGGCGCCGACAGCCAGTGGATCGCGGTCGCCCAACCGATGCTGCGTGACTTTATCGGCGCCATCGGTCCGCACCTGTCCGCGACCGGCGACTGGCGCCAGGAAATCGCCTGGTTCGGCGCCGCCGGCCGGCGCATTTTGATGTGCCGGGGCAGTTCCTTGCCGGACGCGGTCGGGCTGCGCGGCGGCCACGTCATCGTCTTCGACGACATCACCAACCTGGTGCGGGTCGAGCGCGAAGCCGCCTGGGCCGAAGTGGCGCGCCGGCTGGCGCACGAGATCAAAAACCCGCTGACCCCGATCCAGTTGGCCGCCGAACGGATTCGCCACAAATATCTCAAACAGCTCGACGAGGAGCAGGGCAAGATACTGGAGCGCGGCACCCACACCATCATCCAGCAGGTGCAAGCGATGAAGGAGATGGTGGACGCCTTCAGCGAGTACGCGCGTCCGCCGCGCCTGCAACTGGCCCCGCTGGAGCTGAACGAGTTCATGACCGAGGTGCTCTACCTGTATCGCGACTATCCCGCCAACGTGGAAATCAAGCTGGACTTGACCCAGGAAACCTTGCGCGTCAACGGCGACAAGGGCCGACTGCGGCAGTTGCTGCACAATCTGGTCAAGAACGCCATCGAGGCGATCCGCGACGGCCACGGTTCGGCCCTGTGGATCGGCACCCGCCGCGAGCACCTGGCCGGAGCCGACTGCGTCGAGCTGAGCGTGCGCGACAACGGGCCGGGATTCCCGGAAAACGTCCTCTCCAGCGCCTTCGAGCCCTATGTGACTACCAAACCCAAGGGAACCGGGCTAGGATTGGCGATCGTCAAAAAAATCGTCGAAGAGCATGACGGTTGGATTCAATTGGAAACACCAGCGGATGGCGGCGCCCGGGTGGTGATCCGATTGCCGATCTTCCACGACGGCGCGGAGACCTCAACTCCGCCCACCCTTCCCGCCATGCCGCTCAATACCGATAAGGAGGCCGCCGGATGAGCGCGTCTTATATTCTGGTCGTCGATGACGAGCCCGACATTCGCGACCTGGTCAAGGAAATTCTGGAGGACGAAGGCTATCTCGTCTCGATTGCCGAGAACGCCGCCGCCGCCCGCGAGGCGCGCCGCGCCCAGCGGCCCGACTTGATTCTGCTCGACATCTGGATGCCCGACACCGACGGCATCACCCTGCTCAAGGAGTGGAGCGAGGGCGATCACCTGCCGTGCCCGGTTATCATGATGTCCGGGCACGGCACGGTCGAGACCGCCGTGGAAGCGACCCGGCTGGGCGCCTACGATTTCATCGAAAAGCCGCTGTCCATGGCCAAGCTGCTGCTGACCGTGGAGCGGGCGCTGAATGCCGACCGGCTGGCGCGGGAAAACCAGAACCTGCGCCGCCAGCAGCGCATCGTGACCGAACCGGTCGGCCGCAGCGAGGTCGTCCAGCGCTTGCGGGCCCAGGTGTTGCGGATCGCCCAGCACGACGCGCCGGTGCTGATCTTCGGCGAGCCCGGCACCGGCAAGGAGGTCTACGCCCGCTTCCTGCACGCCCACAGCCAGCGGCGCGGCGGCCCCTTCGTGGACGTGGGGGTCGGCTCCATCGCCCGCGAAAACGCCAGCCTGGAGCTGTTCGGCTCCGAGCAGGGCGACCGCGTCCATTACGGCCGGCTGGAACAGGCCAGCGGCGGCACCCTGTTCCTGGACGAGCTGGCCGACATGGACCTCGAAGCGCAAGCCAAGCTGGCCAGCGCCCTGGAGAACGGCGCCTTTCTGCGGATCGGCGGCAAGGAGCCGGTCCGGGTGAACGTGCGGGTGGTGGCCGCCACCCACCGCGATCTGGAGCAGGAAGTGGCGCTCGGCCACTTTCGCGAGGACCTGTACTATCAGCTCAACGTGGTCCCGATCAAACTGCCCCCGCTGCGCGACCACATCGAGGACGTGCCGGAACTGCTGAACTACTACATCGGCTATTTCGTCGATCAGGAAGGCTTGACCTATCGCCATTTCACCCTGGCCGCCCAAAACCGGCTGCGCAACTACAGTTGGCCCGGCAACATCCGCGAACTCAAGAATCTGGTGCAACGGCTGCTGATCCTGGGCGGCGACGAGGATATCGCCCTCGAAGAGGTGGACGCGGCCGTGCGCGGCATCACCGCCGCCAAATCCCAGGACGTCGGCAGCATTCCCCTGAACCTGCCGCTGCGGGAGGCTCGGGAACAGTTCGAGCGCACCTATCTGATGCAGCAGTTTCGCGAGTGCGAGGGCAACGTGGCGCGGCTGGCCGAACGGGTCGGCATGGAACGCACCAACCTCTACCGCAAGCTGCGCGCCTTGGGGATCGACCCCAAGAAAGCCCTCGACGAATAACGAGGCGCTTTGGCGCGGCCTCTAGCGAGCCAACCGATTGAAAAAGCACCCTCACCCCTAACCCCTCTCCCACGGGGAGAGAGGAGTTTTTAAGGAGAGCCCGTGAAAATCGTCATTCTCGGCGCCGGCCAGGTGGGCGGTTCGGTGGCGCACATCCTGGCCAGCGAAGCCAACGATGTCACCGTGGTGGACGCCAGCGCCGAACGGTTGCAGGCCCTGCAAGACCGGCTGGATATCCGCACCGTCCCCGGCCACGCCTCCTATCCGACCGTGCTCGAACAGGCGGGCATCGCCGACGCCGACATGCTGATCGCGCTGACCGACAGCGACGAAGTCAACATGATCGCCTGCCAGATCGCCCACACCCTGTTCAACACGCCGACCAAGATCGCGCGAGTCCGGGCCGGCAGCTACATCGCCTATCGCGAGCACCTGTTCAAGGACGAAGCCTTGCCGGTCGATGTGCTGATCAGTCCCGAGCAACTGGTGACCGATTACATCCAGCGCATCATCGAGCATCCCGGCGCGCTGCAAGTGCTGGATTTCGCCGAAGGCCAAGTGCGGCTGGTGGGCGTCAAGGCTTACGAGGGCAGCACCCTGGTGGGGCAGGCGCTGCGCACCCTGCCGGAGCGGATGCCCGGCATCGACACCCGGGTGGCGGCCATCTTTCGCCAGGGCAGCCCGATCATCCCGGAGGGCAACACGCTCATCGAGGCCGACGACGAAGTCTTTTTGATCGCCGCCCGCAAGAACACCCGCGCCATCGTCGCCGAGTTGCGCAAGCTGGACCGGATGGTCAAGCGCATCATCATCGTCTTCTTCTTCCACATCGGCGCGCGGCTGGCCCAGGGACTCGAAGAGCGCTTTCAGGTCAAGGTCATCGAGCGCAATCCCGAAACCAGCAAGCGGCTGTCCGAACAGTTGAGCCGGGCCATCGTGTTGCAGGGCGACGCCGCCGACGAGAACCTGTTGCGGCAGGAGAACATCGAGCAGGTCGATGTGTACTGCGCCGTCACCAACGACGACGAGGCCAACATCCTGTCGGCGATGCAGGCCAAGCGGATGGGCGCCCGCAAGGTGATGGCCCTGATCAATCTGGTGTCCTACGTGGATCTGGTGGAGTCGTCGGGCATCATCGACATCGCCATTTCGCCGCAGCAGGCCACCATCGGCAGCCTGCTGACCCACGTCCGCCGCGGCGACGTGGCCAAGGTGCATTCCCTGCGCCGCGGCGCCG
>RRZT010713225.1_pt1 | contig 33463 bp, 26 predicted proteins | sample 2165551 | NCBI WGS metagenome assembly RRZT01 (sample SAMN10456910, study PRJNA506462) | wastewater metagenome | biome: wastewater; feature: sludge; material: wastewater sludge; isolation source: wastewater sludge with Escherichia coli K12::gfp cells carrying plasmid... | place: USA: Moscow, Idaho...
TTATACAGGATTAACAGGTGGAATTGATTTTCCAAGTGCATATATTTTAATTGATAGAAATTATACAATATCTGGGATAATAAGTTCAGTTGATGGTGATTTACAGGGTGATTTTGTTGTAGAATCAAACTTAATTCCTAAAATTGAAGCTGGAATTAAATTAAGCACAGGAAAAGAAGAATTTGACAGCAGTTTTTTACAAAGTAATTTTAAATTTCAACTTGTAGGAGAAACAGAAACAAATCCAGCTATAGCGATTGGGTTTGCTGAATTTGATGAGTATGAGAGTCAAGCAGACAAAGATAAAGAATTGTTAGTAGATAGTTCTGATGCATATGCCTTTTTAGTAATGTCAAAAAGAATCTCTTTAACAAATAGTAGTATGATAGGAACTATGGGAGTTACATTTAGTAGAACAAATGATGAATCAGATGTTGATGGATTTATAGCTTTAGATACTCCATTAAGTTCATTAATTAGAATGACTACAGAATTTTATTCATATGATGATAATAATGATTTAAAATTAAGTGGAAATTTAGGATTTGAATTTTTGACAGCAGATAATTTTAGAACTCAAGTATTTTGGAGAGAAAGAAATAATTCTATAGGTGTTAGTATAAATTATATAGGGATTTTAAATAATAAATAGAGAGGGTAATCCTCTCTATTTATTATTTAAATTTGAAGTTTTAATATTCAACTTCGCAAATTTCATTATTATTAAAACTTTTCTTAACATCTATTATACGTTGATTTGTTGAGCCTCTAAACTTAATATTAGGAGAAAAAAGACTTTTAATAAAAGGTCCATCTACTAAAATATCAATTTTATTTAATAATTTAGAAAATTCTTTGTCTTCCTTTAAAAATTCAAATGTATATCCTGAGTAACACCAGATATTAAGTCCTTCTTTTCGTATTTTATCTATAATATAAATTAAAGGTTCAATATTTCTATATTGAAAAGGTTCACCACCACTTATTGTTAAGCCATCAATCAATTTTTTATTTTTTAAAATATTAGTGACAATATTATCAATATTATCAACCTCTTCTCCAAATTCATAATCCCAAGTCTGTTGGTTATGACACCCTAAGCAATGATGAGGGCAACCACTTACAAATAAAACACTTCTCCAACCATCACCATTGGTACAGGAATTTTCATAAAATCCAGCAATTTTCATAAGATCCTCCTATTATAGAAAACTGGTACCAAAAGGTACCAGTAAATATTTACATATGAGCTACTCTATCTCTTTGTTCAGCTAATTTTCCTCTATTCCATTTATCTAAGGTCCCAACTAAATAACCTGTAATTCTTTCTGTAACTTCCAAATTTTCACTAGAACAAATTGGACAAGATTTAGGTTGCCTATCATAAAAATGAGCTCCACAGTCAATACAATAATTGTCAAAATGATTTATTGAAACATAACCAATATTTAAATCTAACATATAATCTATAGCTTTTTCTACAGCTGATAGATTATCTAAAGGGTTTCCATCCATTTCAACATAAAATATATGACCTGCAGGTGTCAATTCATGGTAAGGAGCTTCTACCTCTGCTTTTCTTTGAATTGAGCATTTATAATAAACAGGCACATGATTAGAATTTGTATAGTATTCTCTGTCTGTAATTCCTTCAAACACACCAAATATTTTTTTATCAGAATCAGTAAATTTATGGCTTAATCCTTCTGCAGGAGTAGCAATTAAACCAAAATTCAAGTCAAACTTATCACTAAATTCCTTACATTTATCATGCATAAATTTAACAATTTCTATTCCAAGTTTTTGAGACTCATCACATTCACCATGATGTTTTCCTTTAATATAATTGCCATTTTCATCATATGTTGATGTAAGGGCTACTAAAGTTTCGGCTAAACCTATAAAACCAATACTCAGAGTAAAATGTTTAATTATATTTTCAACTTTATCATTAGCCATAATTCCATTGTTATATTCAGCTAAATATTTCATTACATATGGAAATTGTTTTGCTAAAGCTGTTTTTTGCCAGTTCCATCTTTCAATTAATTGATTGGCTGTTATATCCATAATTTTTCCAAGCTCTTCGAAAAAATACAACTTTCTACTTTCTAGTGAATTTTCTTTAATCATAGATTTAAGTCCTATTCTAACGATGTTAATTGAAGTAAAAGAAGCATTACCTCTACCTACAGAAGATTTTTCACCATGTCTATTTTCATATACTCTAGTTCTACATCCCATAGTACTAGGTTCATAATACCATCTATGAGGGTCATTAATATCCCACTTTTCATTAGTGTTATATTTAGTATCTAAGTTAATGAAATTTGGAAAGAATCTTCTAGAAGTAACCTTTTGTGCAAATTTAAATAAATCGTAGTTTTTATCCTCTTTATTTCTGTTAATTCCCGATTTTACTTTAAAGATAGAAATAGGGAAAATAGCAGTTTTATTCTCATTTCCAACACCATTATCTACAGCCTCTAAAAAAGCTTTTATTACACATCTACCTTCAGCAGAAATGTCAGTTCCAAAATTTATTGATGAAAAAGGTACTTGATTTCCACTCCTTGAGTTCATAATGTTTAAATCATGAATTAATCCTTCCATAGCTTGCTTTGTTTCTTTTACAGTCTGATTAATTGCATGTTGCTTTACTCTATCAAGGTCACTAAAATTTTCCAAATCTTTAATTTCATACTCATCAATTTTAATATCAATATTATTAATTTCTTTTCCAAAGTAAAAATTATAAGCATCTTTATAATGAGATTCAAAAGACATTCTAACATAAGGAGCTGTAGCAAAGTCAAAAGCATGAATAGATTGTCCCCCATGCATTTCATTTTGCGATGTTTGAATAGAAATTGCAGCCAATCCAGCAGCTGTAGAAATTCTTTTTGGACTTCTTACACCACCATTAGAAGTATTAAAACCACCACTAAATGGCTTAAATAAATCAGTTTGAATGCAAGTTAATGATTTCGTTAGATAGAAATCTAAATCATGAATATGAATATCTTTTCTTTCATGTGAAATTCTACTTTCTAAAGATAAAAGACTATCTAAAGCGAACTCTTTGGCACTTTCAAAACCAACTTTAGAAATCATTCCACTTGGAGTTTCAGAATTCATATTTCCATTTTCATTAGTTAAGTCATTTTTTTTAGCTTGAATCATTTCATCTATTTGATTATATATACTATTTCTTCTAATTCTATTTCTTTTATTTCTATAAAGAATGTAAGATTTTGCTAAATCTTCATCAATATGCATAAGTTCTTTTTCAACTAAATCTTGAATAGTTTCAATTTCAATGTTCTTATGATTAAGTTTTAGTAAAGTATTCTCAATTTTACTTCCAACCATATGAATATTTTTTTCATCAAAAGTTTTTTCCATTCCATAATAAGCTTTCAAAACAGCATTCTCAATTTTATTTCTGTCAAAATTAACAACTTTTCCATCTCTTTTTATAACCTGCATTATTATCCCCCTATAATTTTTATCACATAAATAGGATACTATATTTTGTGTTTTTTTGCAACAAAGATACTATATATAGTTTTTATGATGTATATAAGTACTATGAAGAAAGTAAAAAATTCAAAGGATTTATAAGTTGTGAATAATAATTTTTTTAAAAAATACAATAATTTAATTTGTTTAGCAAAAAAGTAAAGAAAAAACAATAGATTAATTAATATAAATTTAATTTTATTAAGGAAATAAAAATTTATTTTTAGAACTTAATTAAAATTAAAAGGCTGTCACAAAATAGACAGCCTAAAGCATATTTATTAATCTAAATTTTAAAGTATTCTAATTCATTTTTTAATTTTGCTAAGTCTTCACTTAAACTTTTAATTTTTTCACTATTAGTATTGATAATTTCTTTAATTTCATTAGATAGATTAGTAGATTCTACCATATTACTTTCAATATTAACAGAACCTTCTGTTATTGTAGAAACTGCATTGGAAATTTCTTGAGTAGCAATATATTGCTCATTTACACTTGTAACTAAATTTCCAATTTCTTCAGTATTATTTTTTGTATATGAGTTTATTAAATCAATTTGTTTATTTAATAGGCTTACTTCAGAAATTGTACTAGTTACTTTACTATTAACACCACTCATACTATTTTTAACTTTATGAACTTCATTTTGAACAGTATGAATTAAAGAACTAATTTTATCTGTCTCTCCATTAGTTTGTTCAGCTAATTTTCTTATTTCATCAGCAACAACAGCAAAACCTCTTCCTGCCTCACCTGCTCTAGCCGCTTCAATAGCAGCGTTTAAAGCTAGCAAATTAGTTTGATCAGAAATACTAGTAATAGCAGTTAGAATGTTGCTTATTTGATTTGATATAGAGTTTAATGTTTCTACATCATTTTGTGTATTTAGCACAGATGTTCCAACTTCTTCCATCATATTATTGACCTGTTTAATATTTTCATTACACTTAATAGTTACATCTAAAGTTTTATTTAAATTATCACTATTTTCTTTAAATTTATCATTTAAATTATGACTAGTAGCAGCAATTTCTTCTAGTGCAGCAAGAGATTCTTGAGAACTAGCAGTTTGATCTCTTACATTATCAAGAACATGTTGAATATTTTCAACTAAATGATTAACTCCTTTTATTTGATTATTTCCATAAATAATATTTTCAAAAGCACTAACAAGAGTATAATTTTCTTCTAAAATTAGATTAACTTTATCTTTAATGGTATGTAACATATTACCAAGTCTTAACTTATAGTTATCTAAATCTTTACTCAGTTCACCAATTTCATCATTTCTTTTTTGACTAAAAGAAAACTCAAATTCACCATCACTAAATTTTTTAATATTAAAACTTAATAAATTAATTGGCTTAACAATGCTTGACGAAAGCCAGAAAGATACACCAAGCATAAGTATGATTATAAAAAATGACAATATAATTAAGTTCATGATTAGCTTGTTAATATCAACAAATAGCTCTTCTTTATCTACAGCATACATAATTTTCCACTTTAAAAAATCATAGTTTTTTACATATGAAAGTCTAGTGACAGTTTTTCCATCTCTAGTGATAGAATATTGATGCCAAATATCATTAGATTTAAAGATAATATCTGCATCTTTTTCAGTTACAATAGAATTTAATGATTGACCTTTTAGAGTAGGATGAATAAGAATATTTCTATTTTCATCTATAACTAATCCCGTACCACTTTTACCTAAAAGAATACTATATATTTTACTTTCTAATAAATTTCTATCTATAGATTTAGCAACTTCAGATCTAAAAAAGTCTATTCCAATTATAATATCTAAATTCTTATAGTATTTAAAAATAGTAGTTTTTTCTCCACTACCTGTAACATCTTTTTTTTCTGAAGTATAAGAAAAAATTCCATCTTTGTCTTTAAGAATATGCTTAATGTAATCTTTTGAAGCTACATTTTGATTATTTTCATAAGGGTGATACAAATAAGTTCCCTTATTATCTATAATATACGCAAACCCAAAAGATCCTACTTTGACGCTTTTAATAGATTCACTTATTAAATTTATGGCTTCTTCTTTAGTTAAACGATTATTATCAAATTCTGAAGAAAAAACGCTTATTTTTTTAACAGTATCTGACATAGTTAAATTAAGAGTATTGTTAATAGAAGTTTCAACAGAAGTGTCAACTAAATTATAAATTTGTTCAGAATAGTTTTTAAGTTCATTTTTACTCTTATTTTCAATAATTTTTTTTGTGATAACTGAAACAGTAGATATAAGAATAAAAGTCATCAATATGGAAACACCAAAAATTAAAAGTGTTACTTTCTTTTTTAAGCTATTATTGGATTTTGAATTTTTAGAATTCCTTTCTTTAAATTTTTTGACAAAATTACTAACCTTTAAAAAGTTATTTAATTTCATTTATTTACACCCTCCCCATTGTGTTAATAAAAAAGCTATAGTTACTAGTATAACTATAGCTCATAAGTCAGAAATATTCAACCTTTTTTAGAACAAACCAATTATATTTCCATCACAATCTATATCTATAGACTCTGCAGCTGGAATTTTTGGTAATCCCGGCATTGTCATAACATTACCTGTAAGGACAACAATAAAACCTGCACCAGCTGATAATCTTAGTTCAGAGACATCTACACTAAAGTTCGAAGGTCTTCCTTTTAATTCAGCTTTATCAGAAATAGAATTTTGTGTTTTAGCCATACAAATTGGTAAATTTCCAAAACCATTTTTAGTAAATTCATTAATTTGAGTGTCTGAAAGTTCACTATAATTAACACCATTAGCACCATAAATTTCTTTAGATATAATCTCAATTTTTTCTTTAATAGATAAGTTTGTATCATAAAGTAATTTGAAATTAGACTCATAATTTTCAACAGCATTGACAACTTTATTAGCTAAATCAATTCCACCTTCTCCTCCTTTAGCCCAAACTTCAGAAAGCGAAACTTCAGCACCTAAATTATTACAAATTTCTTCTACCATATCTAATTCAGCTTTTGTATCTGTTGGAAATGCATTAATACCTACAATAATTGGAACTCCAAATTTTTTCATATTTTCAATATGTTTTTCTAAATTTTCACTACCTTTTTTTAAAGCATCTAAATTTTCAATATTTAAATTTTCTTTTTCTACACCACCATGCATTTTTAATGCTCTAACAGTAGCAACAATTACAACAGCATTTGGAGATAGATTAGCTTTTCTACATTTAATATTAAAGAATTTTTCAGCTCCTAAATCAGCAGCAAATCCAGCTTCTGTAACAACATAATCCCCTAATTTCATAGCTGCTTTAGTTGCTATAACAGAATTACAACCATGGGCTATATTAGCAAAAGGACCACCATGTATAATTGCAGGAGTGTTTTCTAATGTTTGAACTAAATTTGGTTCAATAGCATCTTTTAAAAGTGCAGCCATTGCACCATGAACTTTTAATTCTCTTACTCTTAAAGGCTCCCCATCAGTGTTATATGCAAAAACTATATTTCCAAGTTTTTCTTTTAAATCAAATAAGTCTTCTGCTAAACAAAATATAGCCATTACTTCAGAGGCAACAGTAATTTGAAATCCATCATTTCTAGGGATTCCATTTATTTTTCCACCTAATCCAATATTTATTTCTCTTAAACTTCTATCATTTAAATCAACAACTCTTTTAAATATAGGCTTATCCAAATCTATATTTAGGGTGTTTCCCCATTTAATATGATTATCAATTGTAGCACATAATAAATTATTTGCAGTAGTTATAGCATGTAAATCACCTGTAAAATGTAAGTTGATATCTTCCATAGGAACAACTTGGGCATATCCACCACCAGCAGCGCCTCCTTTAACTCCAAAACAAGGCCCTAAAGAAGGCTCTCTTAGTGCAATAATACAATTTTTTCCAATTTTATTTAGTGCCATTCCAAGACCAATTGAAGTTGTAGATTTTCCCTCTCCAGCAGGAGTAGGAGTTATTGCAGTAGTTAAAATTAATTTAGCTTTTTCTTCTAAATTTTCTATAGTTTTCATTTTAATTTTTGCTTTATATTTTCCATAAATTTCTAAATTTTCTTCTGTCAAATTAATTTTCTCAGCAATTTTTAAAATATGATTTAGTTTTGCTTCTCTTGAAATTTGAACGTCTGTTTTCATATTTCCCCCTACAAAAGTTAATAGTTATTTTTATTCGTATAAAACCCCAATATCTTTTCTATAATATGCTCCCTCAAATTTAATTTTTTCTACATCTGAGTAAGCGTTTTTTCTTGCATCTTCTAAGTCATTTCCTAAAGCAACAACATTAAGGACTCTTCCACCATTAGTTTTGAACCCATTATCATTTTTTACTCCAGCTAAAAATACATTATTTTCAACTTTATCTAGTCCAATTATTAAGTCCCCCTTGTTATATGAAACAGGGTATCCACCAGCAGATAAAACAACACAACAAGCATGTTTATTTGCCCATTTCAAGTCAACTTCAGAAGCTTTTCCTATCATAGATTTTTCAACAAGTTCTAACAAATCACTTTCCATTAAAGAAAGAACTACTTGAGTTTCAGGGTCACCTAATCTCATATTATATTCTAATAAATAAACACCTCTACTATTAATCATTAATCCAAAGAAAATAATTCCAGCAAAAGCCTTATATTCATTTTTTAATCCCTCTAAAGTAGGGTTTAAAATATCTTTTATAAAGGCATCATTTACACTTTCAGTAACATAAGGATTAGGAGCAATAACCCCCATTCCACCAGTATTTAATCCAGTTTCTTTTTCACCTATTTTTTTATGGTCTTTTGCTGAAACAAAAGGAACAATAGTATTTCCATCATATATAGATAAAATAGAAGCTTCTACCCCTTCTAAAAACTCTTCAATAACAACTTCATTACCAGAATCTCCAAAAACTTTATCAAGCATAATTTCTTTTAAGGCAATCACAGCTTCTTCAAGAGTTTGTACAATAATAACACCTTTACCAGCAGCAAGACCACTTGCTTTTATTACTATAGGAAAAGTTCCAGATTCAACATATTTTTTAGCATCTTCATAATTAGAAAAAGTTTCATATGCAGCAGTTTTAACATTATATTTTTTCATAAATTCTTTAGCAATAGCTTTACTTCCTTCAAGCATAGCTGGAGCTTTATGAGGACCAAAAACTTTTAATCCTTCAGCTTCAAATAAATCAACAATTCCCTCAACAGCTAACTCTTCAGAACCTAGAAAAGTTAAATCTATTTTTTCTATTTTTGCAAATGAAAGAATTTCATCAATAGTTTTAAGATTTACATTTTGAGCAATATCAATAGTTTCAATTCCAGCATTTCCTGGACAAACAAATATTTTTTCTACTTTTTTGTTTTGAGCTAATTTCCATGCAATAGAATGCTCCCTACCACCAGCACCAGTAATAAGTATTTTCATCATATCCTCCTATTAATATGTATTAAATAATTTTATCATTTCTGATTAACTAAATTCAAGTATTAATTAAAATAAAGGCGTAATAAACTTACGCCAATAAAATTAATGTTTAAAATGTCTCATATTTGTAAATACCATAGCAATTCCATATTTGTTACAAGCATCTATAGATTCTTGGTCTCTCATTGAACCACCAGGTTGAATAATTGCAGTAATTCCAGCTTTATAAGCCTCTTCAACACAATCTGAAAAAGGGAAGAAAGCATCTGAAGCTAAAGAAGCTCCTTTAAGTACATCTTTTCCTAAATTTTCTGTTGCATGTTCAATAGCTTGTTTACATGCCCAAATTCTATTAACTTGCCCAGGCCCTACTCCAATTGAAGTTTCATCTTTAGCTATTGAAATACCATTTGATTTTGCATATTTTACAACTTTCCATGCAAATAGCATATCATTCATCTCTTTATCAGTTGGTTTTCTATCTGTAACAATTTTTAACTCTTCATTTTCAGGTAAAAGAGTATTGTCAACATCTTGAATTAATAATCCTCCACCAACTTTTTTAAGGTCATAAGAGCCTTTAGTATACTTAACATCAATATCTGCTAATTTCAATAATCTTATATTTTTTTTAGATTTTAGAACTTCTAAAGCTTCTTCTGAGTAGCTAGGAGCTACAACTATTTCTATAAAAATTTTATTAATTTCATTTGCAGTGTCTTTGTCAATTTCTCTATTAGATACAACAATTCCACCAAATATTGAGATAGGGTCTGCATTGTAAGCTTTAGTCCACGCTTCAAATATATTTTGACCAGATCCTACTCCACAAGGATTAGCATGTTTACAAGCAACTATTGTAGGCTCAGTATATTCTTTTAATAATTCTAAAGCACCATTAGTATCATTTATATTATTAAAAGACAATTCTTTACCATGTAGTTGAGTTGCTGTGTCTAAGAAACCTTTTGTTTTACCAATTTCTTTATAGAAAGCAGCAGATTGATGAGGATTTTCTCCATATCTCATATCTTGTACTTTTTCAAAAGTTAAAGTTAGTTTTTCTGGGAAACCAGTAGCTTTTCTTTCTTTTCTCATGTAATTTGCAATTAGAGCATCATAACTTGCTGTATGTTCAAAAACTTTTGATGATAAGTAGAAGTTAGTATCTATAGAAACTTTTTTATTTGCTTTTAACTCTTCAAGAACAACAGAATAATCGCTTGGATCAACAACAACTGAAACATCTTGATAATTTTTAGCAGCAGATCTAAGCATAGTAGGACCACCGATATCTATATTTTCTATGGCATCTTCTCTTGTTACATTATCTTTTAAGATAGTTTGTTTAAATGGATATAAATTAACAACAACTAAATCAATTAGTTCTACATTCAATTCTTTTATTTGTTTCATATGTTCTTCATTATTTCTAATAGCAAGTAAACCAGCATGAATATTAGGATGTAATGTTTTAACCCTTCCATCTAAACATTCAGGAAATCCTGTAACATCTGAAATTCCGATGACAGGAACTCCAGCTTCTTCTAATGTTTTGTGAGTTCCACCAGTAGAAATAATTTCAATTCCTAATAAATTTAATTCTTTCGCAAATTCAACTATTCCAGTTTTATCAGATACGCTTATTAAAGCTCTCATTTATAACCTCCACTTTATTTTAATAAATTATTTTTTATTTGTAGATAGCAAGATACCCACTATCTTGCTATCTATGAAAATCTATTATCTCTATCTATATAAAGCAATACCAATGCTATTTTCTATCTTCCACAATAGAAAAATTTATAGATAATAGATTTTTAAAAGATTTAGATTTGAGAATAAAAAAACCGCCCGAACGAAATAATTATAAAATAATTATTTTCGCCCAGACGGTCGGCATTCTATTAAAATTTGCAATCCCAGTGAGTACTCTCACATATTTTCCGTCGGTCATGCAAACTATTAAATTGTCTCAAAACTACAAATTAAGTATATCATTTTTTTTGATTTCTATCAAGAATTTTTTAATTGTTTAATAATTCTTTTAATACTTCTACCAAAGTAAAATGTTCTTCTTCCAAAACTCTTTTTTGAAGGTCTTGAGCCGAATCACTTAAAAATACAGGAACAAAAGATTGCTTAATAATATCACCTGTGTCAATTCCTGCGTTAACATAATGAACAGTGCATCCACTTTGTCTTTCTTTTGCCTCTAGAACAGCTTTATGAACATTCATTCCATACATTCCCTTACCCCCAAATTTTGGAAGTAAAGAAGGATGAATATTTATAATTTTATTAGGCCATTCTTTTGTAATTTCCCCATCAAGAATTGATAAATATCCAGCTAAAACAATCAAATCAGTATCTTTGGGTATATTTTTGAAAATTTCTTGTGTCAATTGTTTTTTATAAATAGATTTATCAACTAATAAATTCTTAATTCCATGTTTTTCTGCTCTATTAAGTCCAGTAGCTTCTCTGTCTGCAATAACAATTGAAATTTCACAATTTAATTGTTTGTTTTCTATTGCATCTATAATTGATTGAAGATTACTTCCACCACCAGAAATTAAAACTGCTATCTTAGGCATATTTTTGTATCACCTTTTTTTATTTCTCCAATAATATATGCATCTTCTCCTTTTGATATTAGAGAATCAATAGTTTTAGTTACAAGTGATTTATCAACAACTAAAACCATTCCAACACCCATATTAAATGTTCCAAACATTTCATGTTCATTAACACCTTTTGAAGCTAAATATTTGAAAATCGGCAATATTTTTACATCAGATAATTTAATATCTGCTTGTAATCCTTCAGGGATTATTCTAGGAACATTTTCTTCAAGTCCTCCACCAGTTATGTGAGCAATTCCAGAAACTTCTACCTCTTTTAATAAATCTAAAACAGGTTTTACATATAATCTAGTTGGTTTTAAAAGTTCTTCATGAATTGGAGCACCTTCAAATTCTACATTAAAATCAGGAACTAATTTTCTTACTAATGAAAAACCATTACTGTGTAAACCATTAGATTTAAGAGCAATAATGATATCTCCCTCTTTTATTTTATCCCCTGTAATTATTTCATCTTTTTCAACTACTCCTACTGCAAAACCTGCAATATCATAATCTCCATCTTTATAAAATCCAGGCATTTCAGCAGTTTCTCCACCAACAAGGGCAGTTTCTGTTTCCTTACAAGCATTAGCCATTCCAATAACAAGTCTACTAGAAACATCAGAATCTAATTTACCACAAGCTAAATAATCTAAGAAAAATAACGGTTTAGCCCCATGGCATAAAATATCATTAACAACCATAGCCACACAATCTTGTCCAACAGTATCATAATTTTTTGTTTTTATTGCTACTTCAAGTTTTGTTCCTACACCATCTGTTCCAGAAACTAAAACAGGATTTTTATATTGTCCTAAAGCGTACATACTTCCAAAACTTCCTAATCCAGTTAAAACATTAGGTGAATGAGTAGATTTTGCTGCATCTTTAATTTTGTCAACTGCTCTGTATCCTTCTTCTTTATTAACTCCTGCGTCTTTATAAGAAATCATTTTTTCTCCTTTTAAGTGTAATATTTATAATTATTAACTGATTTTTACTCTCCCATAGGTGCATATATAGGATAAACTCCATTAAAACAACCTAAACAATATTTTTTGTCACACAAAGATTTTTCCAAGTTATTTATACTTAAATAATCAAGGGTATCAGCGCCAATTTGCTTAGCTATTTCTTCAGTTGTCATTTGTGAAGCAATTAATTCAGACCTATGAGCAGTATCTATTCCAAAATAGCAAGGGAATTTAACTGCTGGAGAAGCTGATTTAAAATGAATTTCTTTAGCTCCAGCATTTCTTAATTGATTAATTAATTTTTTAGAAGTAGTACCTCTAACTAATGAATCATCAATAACTACAACTCTTTTTCCATTAACAGCTGCTTTTAATACATTTAATTTTGCAGCGACAGCTCTTTCTCTTAATTCTTGACTTGGGACAATAAATGTTCTAGCAATATATTTATTTTTAATAATTCCTACACTATAAGGAATTCCTGAAGCTTCTGCATAACCTATAGCGGCAGGGATTCCACTATCAGGAACACCAATTACAACATCAGCTTCAATTTTGCTTTGTTCCCATAATTTTCTACCTGCTTGATATCTTGCTTCGTAAACAGATATTCCATCCATAGTTGAATCAGGTCTTGCAAAGTAAATATACTCAAATGAACAAGGTGAATTATAAGCTTTTTCAGCATATTTGATACTTTTTAAACCATTTTCATCAATAATAACCATCTCACCAGGTTCAATATCTCTTACATAAGTTGCTCCAACAGCGTCAAGCCCACAACTTTCAGAAGAAAGAACATATTCTCCTTCCTTAAGAAGGCCTAAACATAGAGGTCTTATTCCGTGAGGGTCTCTTACACCAACTAATTTCCCTTCAACAGTCATAACAATAGCATATGCACCTTGAATCATATTTATTGCATCTACAATAGCTTGTTCTAAACCCTTAGAAGCTTTTCTTGAAGTTAAAGATAATATTACTTCAGAATCAATAGTTGATTGAAAAACTGCTCCAGTTTCTTCTAATAACTCCCTAACTATTTTAGCATTTGTTAAAGTTCCATTATGAGCAATAGCTATTTGTCCCAATTTGCAATGTCCTTCAAGGGGTTGAGCGTTACTTACATTAGAATCTCCACAAGTTGAATATCTAACATGGCCAATAGCTACATTTCCTTCAAGAGTTTCCATAACTTTATCATTTAAAACATGAGTTACTAGTCCCATAGCCTTATGAGTTTTAATATTTCCATTTTTAGAAATTGAAACTCCAGCACTTTCTTGACCTCTGTGTTGTAAAGCAAAAAGGCCATAGAACATATGATGAATGACAGAAGGTTCCTCTTTGGTATAAATACCAAAAACTCCACATTCTTCTTCCATTTTATCTTTATCTAAATTCATAAACTATTCACCCAATCTTTTTAATATTTCTATATAAGCTTCTTCAACACTACCTAAATCTCTTCTAAATCTATCTTTATCTAATTTTTCTCCAGTGGCTTTATCCCAAAGTCTACAAGTATCAGGTGTGATTTCGTCAGCTAATAATATTTCTCCTTTAGAATTTTTACCAAATTCAATTTTGAAATCAACTAAAGTTATTCCTTCTTTATCAAATACTTTTTTTAATAAATCATTTATTTTACCAGTAATTTTGTAGATAGTAGCTAATTCAACATAAGTACAAAGATTTAAAGCAACAGCATGATGGTCATTTATAAGAGGGTCACCATAAGTATCATTTTTATAGCAAATTTCAAATATAGTGTTAGAAGGTTTTGTACCTTCTTCAATTCCAACTCTTTGTGCCATAGAACCTGCAATAAGATTTCTTACAATTACTTCTAATGGAATAATTGTTAATTTTTCACATAATTGGTCTCTATCATTTAATTGTTCTTTAAAATGAGTTTTAATACCATTTTCTTCTAATTTTTTATATAAAATTGAAGTGATTTTATTGTTTAAAATACCTTTATTTTCAATAGTTCCTTTTTTAATACCATTTCCTGCAGTAGCATCATCTTTATAATGAATTATAACCAAATTTTCATCATCTGTTTTATAAACTTGTTTTGCTTTTCCCTCATACATTAGCTCTCTTTTTTCCACTTATTAAGCCTCCATTATATTTTAATTTATTAAACCCCAAATAATTAATAGTGAATAGTTAAAAAGTAATAGTTGTGGAAAGATTGCAGAGCAATCTAACCAAAACTTTTAATTATAAATTATTAATTTTTAACTATTTAAAGTATTTTACCCCATTTTCAAATATTAATTGGTCTTTTTCTCCAATTATATTTTTAAATACATTTGTACCTTTTCTTTCAGAATGCCCCATTTTACCTAAAATTCTACCATCTAAAGATGTAATTCCTTCAATAGCAGAAACTGACCCATTTGGATTAAATTCTCCATTCATTGTTGGAATACCATCATGATTAACATATTGTGTTGCAACTTGTCCATTTTTAAACAATTCTTCAATTAATTCTTTTGAAGCAACAAATTTACCTTCACCATGAGAAACAGGTATTTCATGAATTGAACCAACAGGAGTATCCATAAGCCAAGGTGATTTATTTGAAGTTACTCTTGTATGTACAATTTTTGTAATATGTCTATTTATATTATTTTTAGCAAGCGTAGGAGAATCTTTTGTTACATCTCCAATGATGCCATTAGGAAGTAATCCAGATTTTATAAGTGCTTGGAATCCATTACAAATTCCTAAAATTAATCCGTCTCTATTTAATAAACCTTCCACAGCTTCTTTAATTTTTTTATTTAAAAGAACATTAGCAACAAATTTTCCTGACCCATCAGGTTCATCTCCAGCAGAGAATCCTCCAGGAAACATAAGTATTTGAGAATTATTGATTTCGTTGACAAAGGCCTCAATAGATTCTTCAATATATGTGCTATTTAAATTCCTAAAAGTAAGAGTTTTTGCATTTGCTCCAGCTTTAATGAAAGCATTTACAGAATCATATTCTGAATTTGTTCCCGGGAAAGCAGGAACAAAAACATTAGGTTTGATATTTAGTCCTTTTGTCAATACATTAACTGTGTGAGAATAATCTCTTATTTCTAAATCTTTTTCATCTTTATCAACAATTCTCGGATACAAATGTTCAAAAGTCCCTGAATAAGCTTTTATAGCATCATCTATTTTTATTGTTTCATCGATAACTTTAATCTCTTGAGCTTTAGTAGTTTTTCCTATTAAAATAGAGTTTTTATAATCAAGTTCACAAGTTGACTCAATTACTAATGTACCATAATCATAAGAGAACATATCTAATTCTTTTACAATTTCAACTCCAATTTTGTTTCCAAAAGTCATTTTAGAAATTGCTTCAGCAATTCCTCCATTTTTAATTGTAGATGCAGAAATAATATTTTTTGAAACAATATTGTCATAAATAAATGAATAATTTTCTTTTAACTCTTGAATATTAGGCATTAAATCTTTTGTTGGATTATGTTTTATTAAATAAACATAGTTTCCAGAATTTTTAAATTCAGCAGATATAATGTTATCTGCACTTTCAGTGTTTACAGCAAAAGAAATTAATGTTGGTGGTACATGAATATTATTAAATGTTCCAGACATAGAGTCTTTACCGCCAATTGCAGGCAATCCAAATTCTTTTTGAACAAATAAAGTTCCTAATAAAGCACTAAAAGGTTTTCCCCAAGTTTCTGGATTTGTTCCTAATCTTTCAAAGTATTCTTGGAATGAAAATCTAATTCCTTGCCATTTTCCTCCAACAGCAACTACTTTAGAGATACTTTCTACTACAGCATATGCAGCCCCATGAAATGGTGACCATTCTGAAATAAAAGGATTATATCCAAAAGTCATTATAGATGCTGTGTTACTTTCTGTTCCAAGAACAGGTATTTTTTGAACAGAAGCTTCTTCTTCTGTTAATTGATATTTTCCACCATAAGGCATTAAAACAGTTGAAGCTCCAACATGATTGTCAAACATTTCAACCATACCTTGTTGAGAAGCAATGTTATCTGATTTTAATAAATTAATTATTTTTTCAGAAATACAATTTCCTTCTACCTCTGGTTTTGGGAATGACTCTTTAACATCTTCTACCTCAATTTCAATTTCATTTCTAACACCATTAGTATCTAAAAAAGCTCTACTTAAGTTAACAATTGTATTACCCTTCCAATTCATAACTAGTCTAGCTTCTTCAGTTACAATTGCTGCAATCGAAGTTTCAAGATTTTCTAAAGCTGCATATTTAGAAAATTCTTCAACATCATTAGGTGAAACTACAACAGCCATTCTTTCTTGAGATTCTGAAATAGCAAGTTCAGTTCCATTTAAACCTAAATATTTTACAGGGACTTTATCTAAATTTATTTGAAGTCCATCAGCAAGTTCTCCTATAGCAACAGAAACTCCTCCAGCTCCAAAATCATTACATTTTTTTATTAATCTAGTTACTTTTTCATTTCTAAAAAGTTTTTGAATTTTTCTTTCTTCAGGAGCATTTCCTTTTTGAACTTCAGCTGAACATGCAGAAATAGATTCAGTAGTATGTTCTTTTGAAGAACCAGTAGCTCCCCCACATCCATCTCTTCCTGTTTTACCACCTAAAAGAATTATAATATCTCCTGTAGCAGGTTTTTCTCTTCTTACCCAATCCTCTTTTACTGCTCCAACAACTGCTCCAACTTCCATTCTTTTTGCTTTATATCCATCATGGAATATTTCCTTTACAAAAGTTGTAGCTAAACCAATTTGGTTACCATATGAAGAATATCCATGAGCAGCACCTTTAGAAATTCTACTTTGAGGAAGTTTACCTTCCATAGTATCTTCCAATTTTTCATTTATGTTAGCAGCTCCAGTAACACGCATAGCTTGATAAACATAAGATCTTCCTGATAGGGGGTCTCTTATTGCTCCACCAATACAAGTAGAAGCACCACCAAATGGCTCAATTTCTGTAGGATGATTATGTGTTTCGTTTTTAAACATCAATAACCAATCTTCTAACTTTCCATCTATATCAACTTTTACTCTAATTGAACAAGCATTTATTTCATCACTTACTTCTAAATCGTCAAGATTACCTTTTTTTCTTTCTTCTTTTCCACTAATAGTAGCCATATCCATTAAAGACATTGGCTTTTTACCGCCATGTACATAATCTCTTGATTTTAAATATTCGTTGAAAGTATTTTGTAAAACTTCCGAAAATTGCCCTTTAGGGAAAGTTATTTTTTTAATTTCTGTTTCAAATGTAGTATGTCTACAATGGTCAGACCAATAAGTGTCTAAAACTCTAATTTCAGTTTCACTAGGGTCTCTTTTTTCTTCATTTTTGAAATAGTTTTGAACAAACAGGATATCTTTTTCAGACATAGCTAGTCCTAATTCTTTTCTGAAGGCAAATATTGATTCTTCATTTAAATTGATGAATCCTTCATAAAATTTTACATCTTCAGGTGTATCTACTACATCTAAAGCTAGAGGACTTTTTAAATCTTTTTCTCTTGATTCAATAGGATTAATAAAATAATTTTTAATACTGAAAACTTCATTAGAATTAATATTTCCTTCAAGTATAATTATTTTTCCACTTTTTACAGTAACATTAGCATTATTTGAAATAAGGCTTAAACATTGAACTGCAGAATCAGCTCTTTGGTCAAATTGTCCTGGAAGATATTCAACTGCGAAATATTTTTTACCTTCCAAATCGAACTCATCATAAACATTATCAGTTGCAGGTTCTGCAAAGATACTATCTTTGGCTTTAGCCAAATCTTCAGAGTTGATGTTAAATAGGTCATAAACATTTAGAAGTCTTACATTTTGAAGATTAGTTAACTGAAGATTTTCTTTAAATTCAGCTAACAGGCTTTTCGCTTCCACCTCGAAACCCATTTTCTTCTCTACATAAATCCTGTAGTTGTTCATATTTCCTCCTTTGAAAATTAAATAAAAAAGTGTTTTAGTGTACACTCTGCCCTATAAGAGCAGAATACATACTAAAACACTTTTTTGAGAAATACAAAAAAACATAAATATGTATCGCTCATAGCAAGTGATTTCAGGTCACTAGTAGAAACGCCTAACCTTATTATAGGCATATATGAGGATAATTTGTATAAAGGTTTTAGTACTTTCTAAAACCTAAGTTTAGACTCCGAGTGACTTACTTAGGCGTAAACGTCACTCATAGCATGGTCATTTGGTGACCCGTAGAAACTCTCGACCTTATTTCGAGATTATATGAGTTTTCGATTTTAAAACTTTTTATATAAAAATGTTCAAAATACGAAAAAAAATATAGATAATCATTACAATTAATGATATCAATTTTATTAATAAGTGTCAACCAATTTTTAAGGAATACAAGGAATTTAAATTATAATTTAAAATTCATTAAGGCTAAGAAATTGAAAATGTTTACTTTTCGTAATCAATGCTTAAAAAATATTTTTGTTTGCATTATTTATATATTTTCAATATTTAATTTTTTTTTCAATTTATTAACACCAAGTATCCAACATCTAATTTTATTTTTAGGCAAAATTATTTCGCCAAGGTCCATTTGTTCCCTAATAAAATTATAAATATAATCCATTTTTTCTTCTCTTGGAATTTTATTTAATTCTTTTAATGGGTACCATTGTAAATTTTTTCCAACAGGACAAAGGATATAAATTAGTTCAGTAGCTTCTGAAAAGTTTACAAAAGTATTTCTAACAATTAAAAGATAAAGAAAATTTCCTATAGGCCAACCAATTCTCATCATAAGAATTACTAATAAAATAGTAAATGGTACTATTGATATGAAGAATGTTTTAGTAAAAAGTAAATGATATTTTACAGAGGTATAAAAATATAAAAAAATTCCCCCAACAAAAAAAATGAAATTAGAAAGGGCATTGAAAAAATGTGAGTAAATCATAAATCCTCCTTTTGTATTATAATAGAGTCCTAAAAATATATAAAAATTTCCAAATAAAAAATGGCAAGTTCCCCTGCCATTATATTATTTTTTTGTAAGAATATCAACTAAGTAATTTTCAATTTCTAAATTTCTTTTTCCTGTTCTATAATCGTAAATAGCTTTTTCTTTATCATCTTCATTTAATTTAGAAAACTCCTCTTTAATTAAAGGGGGGAATTCATCAAAAATGGTGATAAAATTTTCTTTGCCATCTTTCAAATCTTCCATTAAAATTGTAGGAATAGAAGCATTTAAAGAATGATTACTTAAATAAACTTCATTTCCTTTTCTTGGAAAAATACTTATATTAATTTTAGAATTAAGTAATCTAATTTTTTCTACAAATGGAATAAGTGCTCTACAATCAGGACAGTAAAGTTCTGCGAAAACTACTAAATTTATTGTAGTATCAATCTGATTAATTCTTTTAATACTTGATTCATTAAAATTAATTTTTTCATAAATTTTTTCTTGTTTTTCTTTATATTCTATTAAATCCGACTCTAAATAACTATTATAATCCCATGCTTCTTCATATACAAACATAAAATCCCTCCTAATTGATAGATTCTTTCTAATTATATACTATTTAAATGGAAATTACAATAAATTAAAGATATAATTTTTCAAGATATTTAGCTACAGCATCTTCAGAATTTAATCCAATAACTTCATTGTTTGGAAGTGCTTTTTTTAATTTTTCTGAAGCATTTCCCATTATTATACCTTTTCCAACTTTTGAAAGCATATCTAAATCATTAAATCCGTCACCAAAAGCCAAGATATTTGAAATATCAATATTTTCAATTTTAGAAATTTCTTCAATAGCATTACCTTTTGTTACATTTTTAGGCATAATTTCAAGACAAATTTCAAGAGAAAACATTGTATCAACATAATTTCCCCATTTTTTTTGAATAATTTTTTCTAAAGAAATTAATTTTTCATGATTATGACAGTGATAAAACCATTTTATAGGGTTTGTTACATTAATTTTACCATATTCAATTATTTCAAAAGGAATATCATCTCTATTTCCAAAAGCCTTTAATTCTTCATCATCAGAAATATAAATTTTTTCATCAGTGAAAATTCCTAAAGTAATTTCTTTATCGATTTCGATATTTAATATTTCATTAGCAATTTTTGTATCAATATTATGACTTAAGATTAATTTTCCATCAGGATCATGAACTCTAGCACCATTGCATGAAATTGAATAAGTTGGTGGCAAATCTAATTCTTTTTTTAATCCAAATAAATCTAAAAAATGTCGCCCTGTGGCTAAGAAAAAGTGAACGCCTTCTTTAGTCAATTTATCTATAGTAATTTTTGTAAAATCTGAAAGCATATGATTTTCATTTAGCAAGGTACCATCTAAATCGCTTATAACAAGTTTATACATACAAAACCTCTTTCTAAAAGTACTTTAAAATATATTATCATTTTTCTTAATAAAAATCAATTTTTTCTTGTTTTTTCTTATTCTTGTGGTAAAATTGGAATAAACAGGAGGTAATTATGTTTTTGAAAGATAGATTAAATGACTTATTTTATGAAATTCAGAAGAAAGGTGAAGTAAATGTAAAAGATTTAAGTAAAAATTTTTCTGTTTCTGAAGATAGCATAAGAAAAGATTTAAAAGTATTAGAAAAAGAGGGATTAATAACTAGAATATATGGAGGTGCAAAATTAAAAAGAAGTTTGTATAAAAGAACTTTAAATAGTAGATTAACAGAAAATTTTGAAAATAAATATATTATTGCTGAAAAAGCATTTAAACTAATTGAAGATAATGATACGTTGTTTCTCGACACTTCTACCATTAACATTATATTAACTGAAATGATATTAAAAAGTGATAAAGTTGTTACGATTGTTACAAATATGCTTGATGTTGTAAATGTTTTCAGTGAAATTAGTAATAATTCTGTATTAATTGGAGTAGGGGGTATATTTAAAAGCAAACAAAAAGGATTCAATGGAAGCGAAACGATAAAAGAAATAGAAAAATATAATATTGATAAAGCCTTTGTAGGAACAGGTGGGATTAATGTTTATAATGGAAATATTAGTACATATGATTCTGATGATGGACTTACAAAATCAGCAATTATAAAATCTTCATTATATACATATATTATATCTGAAAAAGTTAAGTTGGAAAAAGATTCTTTTTATACTTTTGCCAATTTAGAAGAAGTTAAAGGATGTATATTTGATAAGTTGGAAGATGAAATATTACTAGAAAAATTAAAAGAGTACGAAATTGAAATATATTAATGGCGGAGAGTTAGGGATTCGAACCCTAGATAGTTGTTACACTATACACACTTTCCAGGCGTGCTCTTTCGACCACTCAGACAACTCTCCACTACTTTAGTATAGTATCAATAAAATTAGGAATTGTCAAATTTTATTTATTATTAAGGGCTTAAAATTAATTAAGCCCTTTTTGATACTTATAAAAACTATAAATTTCAATATGATAAATACGATTTAAATATAGCAACTTATCTATTTTAATTAAATTTCTTCTTTCAACATTGCTTTGATGAAACCACTAAATAGAGGATGAGGTCTATTTGGTCTAGTTTTAAACTCTGGATGGAATTGTCCAGCAATAAAGAAAGGATGTTCTTCTTGAGGAAGTTCTACTATTTCAGCAAGTCTTCCATCAGGAGATGATCCAGAAATTATAAGTCCTGCTTCTTGAATAACTTCTTTATATTCATTATTGAACTCAAATCTGTGTCTATGTCTTTCGTAAATTAATTCTTCTTTATATAATTTTCTAGCTAATGAACCTTCTTTTAATTTACAAGGATAAATACCAAGTCTCATAGTACCACCCATATTTTCAATATCTTTTTGGTCAGGTAACAAGTCAATTACTGGATATTTAGTATTTTCATCAAATTCAGTAGAATTAGCGTTTTCAAGATTTAAAACATTTCTTGCATATTCAATTACAGAAGTTTGCATTCCTAAACAAATTCCAAAGAAAGGAATTTTATTTTTTCTAGCAAACTCTATTGCTTTTATTTTACCTTCTACAGCTCTATGTCCAAAACCACCAGGAACAAGTATTCCATCGTATTTTCTTAACTTCTCAACATCAACATCTTCTGCTTGAATATAGTCTATTTTAGATTCAGTATGCAAATGATAACCTGCATGTTTAATAGATTCATCAATACTTATATATGCATCTTTTAGTTCTACATATTTTCCAACAACAGCAACTTTTACAATTTTTGAAGGATTCTTGATTCTTTCAACCATTTCAGTCCATGCTGTTAAGTCAAAAGGTTTATCTTCTAACCCAAGTTTTCTTAAAGCAACAGTAGCTAATCCATTTTTTTCCATTATTAAAGGAACTTCATAAATAGTTGGTGCATCTGGTGATTCAATAACAGCATCAACATCAGTATCACAGAATAATGAAATTTTTCTTTTAATATCATCACTTATAGGGTGCTCAGTCCTACAAACTAAGATATCAGGCCTAATACCTATACTCATAAGTTCTTTAACTGAATGTTGAGCAGGTTTTGTTTTAAGTTCCCCAGCAGCCTTCAAATAAGGAATTAAAGCACAATGAATGTATATAACATTTTCTCTTCCTACATCATAACGGAATTGTCTGATGGCTTCTAAAAATGGAGTTGATTCGATATCTCCAACAGTTCCACCAATTTCAGTTATAACAATATCTGAATTATTTTCTCTTCCTACTATTTCGATTTTAGATTTAATTTCATTTGTTATATGAGGAATAACTTGAACAGTAGCTCCTAAATATTCACCTTTTCTTTCTTTATTAATAACAGATTGGTAAATTTTCCCTGTAGTTACGTTATTATATTTAGTTAAATTTTGATCAATAAATCTCTCATAATGACCTAAATCTAAATCTGTTTCAGCCCCGTCATCAGTCACATAAACTTCACCATGTTGATATGGACTCATTGTTCCAGGATCTACATTGATATAAGGGTCAAATTTTTGTATAGTAACTTGATAACCCCTTTCTTCTAGTAGTCTTCCTAAAGATGCTGCTGTTATACCTTTTCCTAATGACGATACTACTCCACCAGTTACAAAGACATATTTTCTTTGTTTCATGTTTTCCTCCTAAATTTTTATATCAATAAATTTTAAAAAATAATAAACATAATTAAATGTAAGCTTTTTATATGAGTTAAGCAAATAAAGTACAATGTTTTAAAAATAATTAAAACATAATAATTGTCATAAAAAAAAGACGAAAAAAAAAATTCGTCTTTATGTACTTAAAAAAGTACAAAGAGTGAAATTACTTTCATCTTTATTTTTAAAATAAAATACTTTATAAGAGAGCGTACTTTCATACACTCTCACTATTTTATATTAATATTCCTATAATGTCAAGAATTATTTAGTAGCTTTAGTATAAGCACCTTCAGAACCAAATACATCTACCATTTTAGTTTTATAATATGCTTTCATTTCTTCTTTAGCTGGTCCTAAGTATTTTCTTGGATCGAATTCTTTAGGATTAGTTCCAAATACTTTTCTGATTCCAGCAGTGAATGCTAATCTTCCATCTGTATCTACATTGATTTTAGCAACTGCAGATTTAGAAGCACCTCTTAATTGAGCATCAGGAATTCCAATAGCATCTTTTAATTCTCCACCAAATTCTTTAATCATATCAACATATTGTTTTGGAACAGATGAAGAACCATGTAAAACTATTGGGAATCCAGGAATTCTTCTTTCAACTTCTGCTAAGATGTCTAATTTTAATTTAGGGTCATCACCAGGTTTGAATTTATGAGCTCCGTGAGAAGTTCCAATAGAAATTGCTAAAGAATCTACACCAGTAGCTTTTACAAATTCTTCAACTTCTTCAGGTTGAGTGAATATGTGAGCTTCATGAGAAACTTCATCTTCAATTCCTGCTAAAATTCCTAATTCAGCTTCAACTGTAACATCAAATTGATGTGCATATTCTGCAACTTCTTTAGATTTAGCAATGTTAGTAGCAAAATCATAGTGAGAAGCATCAATCATTACAGAAGAAAACCCGTAATCTATACAATCTTTAATTAATTCTAATGAATCTCCATGGTCTAAATGTAAAGCAACAGGAATATCTGAACCTTTACTTCTTGCTATAGCAACTGCAGCTTGAGCCATAAATGGAACAGCTTCTTTGTTGATATATTTTCTTGCTCCACCAGATACTTGTAATATAACAGGTGAACCCATTTCAGCTGCTGCTTCAATGATTGCTTGCATTTGCTCTAAATTGTTAAAATTAAAAGCAGGAACTGCATATCCTTCTCTGTTAGCTTTAGCAAACATTTCTTTAGTGTTTGAAAGCCCTAAATCTTTGTAATTATATTTCATATTTAGCCTCCTAAAATATTTAATGCTTAATAAAATTTAATCCATCTATATTTTACCAAAAAATACAGAGTAAAGCAACTTTTTTTATAAGTTTCTATAAACTTTAAGCAAAATTTTCTTATATACATTAGAAATTTTAAGTTTAGATTTTGAAATTTCAAAAATAAAAGGAACACTTTCCATAATTTTTTCGAAAATCTCACTATAGAATTGTTCAATTTCTCCAAATTTACTATTCTTGAAAACTTTCCTATTTTTTTTATTTTTAAATTTATAAGTAATTAAGTAAGAGATTAATAGTAGATTTACTAATTTTAGAAAATTAATTAATGAGATTAGAATACCTTCGTAAGTAATATAAAATTTTCCAAAATTTAATAGAATCCTTCCAGTTTTATAAAAAAATAAAGAAATAATAGAGTAAAAAAAATAGACAAGTAAAAACTTATCTATCTTTTTTATTTTACTTAAAAACTCTTTATCCATATAAAAATTATACAAAATACAAAATAAAGATAATACTATTAGAAATAGAATCTTATTAGAGAAAATATTCAATAATAAAAGGCTACTTTCTAATAACATCTAATCCTCCCATATAAGGTCTTAAAGCATTTGGAATAACAATACTTCCATCTTCTTGTTGATAGTTTTCTAAAATTGCAACTAAAGTTCTTCCCACAGCAAGTCCAGAACCATTTAAAGTATGTACAAATTCAGATTTATTACTTCCAGCTGGTCTAAATTTAAGTCCCATTCTTCTAGCTTGGAAATCTTCCGTATTAGAGCAAGAAGAAATTTCTCTAAATTTATTCTGATTTGGCAACCATACTTCTATATCATATGTTTTTGCTGCAGAAAAACCAATATCACCTGTGCAAAGTTGAATAACTCTATAAGGTAGTTCTAATCTTTTAAGAACTTCTTCTGCATTAAGCACCATTTTTTCAAGTTCTTCATAAGAATTGTTAGGATTAGCAATTTTTACCATTTCAACTTTATTAAATTGATGTTGACGAATTAATCCTTTAACATCTTTACCATAACTACCAGCTTCTCTTCTAAAACAAGGTGAGTAAGCTGTATAATATTTTGGTAAATCTGCTTCATCTAAAATTTCTTTTCTATGAATATTTGTAATTGAAACTTCAGAAGTAGGTATTAAGAACATATCATCAGTTGTCTTATAAGCATCTTCTTCAAATTTTGGAAGTTGACCAGTTCCTTCCATAATATCTCTGTTAACAAGAATTGGGGTTAATAACTCAGTATAGCCATGTTCTGTAGTATGTAAGTCTAGCATAAAATTAATTAATGCTCTTTCAAGTTTAGCTCCAAATCCTTTATAAACAACAAATCTAGAACCACTTAATTTTGCTCCTCTCTCAAAATCTAAAATATCAAGATTTTCACCTAGTTCGTGGTGTGATTTAGGTTCAAAATTAAATGTTTTAGGAGTTCCCCATGTCCTAATTTCAACATTATCATCTTCGTCTTTTCCTAAAGGTGTGCTACTATGTGGAACGTTAGGTAAAGTAAGTTGTATTTTTGTCAAGGCATCATCTATACTAATTAGTTTAGATTCTATTTCCTTAATTTCTTTACTAACTAATCCCATCTCTGTGATAATTTCATCACATTCTTCTTTTGCTTGCTTTTTTCTAGCTACTTCAGCTGAAGCATTATTTTTTTTATGCTTCAACCCTTCAACTTTAGTTAACAATTCTCTTCTTTCAGCATCTAACTGTTGGAATTTTGCTAAAGTGTCACTAGAACCTCTATTTTTTAACATCTCCTCCAAAAATTCGATGTTATTTCTTATAAATTTCAGTTCTAACATAATTCCTCCTTAAGTATTTAAATATTTTATTCTTTTAATAATTATATTTTCTACATTGATCTTTGAAAGTCTAATAAATGAATTTGGAGAAACATTATTTAAAATAATTTCTACAGAATTATCTGAAACATCCTTAGTAGAAACAAGATTAACTTTTAAATCCCTATACTGTAATCTTTTATTTTTTTCGCGTGTTTCGATTATTTTTTCACTAGACAAAAAATCAATGAATTTATCTTTATCATTTTTATTAATAAATTCAATATGATATAACAATGAATTAAAAGTACTAATAATAGAACTTTTTCCATCAATATCAATAGAGTCTAAAACCTTAAATCCTTTAGGAGAATTTCTATTAAGATTGCTAATAATAGACTCATTAGTAAACTTTTTCTTAAATAAAATGTCCATAGGTTCTAGGGAGACTTCTTCACCAATAGAAATAGGTTTTCCAAAAGACATTCTAGGTCTAGGATGAAATCCATTTGAATATTCAATATCTAATTTAGAAATCTTAAAAAGTCTTTCAAGAAATCTTAAAAAATCTCTATGAGAAATATATTTCATTTCATCTTTTTTTTCAAAATAAATTCTTTTTATCATCTAATTATCTTTCTGTAATTTCATTAGTTTCAGGATTAATGAAAAAATCAGTTCTAATTTTTTCACCTCTATTTAAATATAGCTCTCGACCTATTTTTATTATAACACCTGGATAAACTTTTTGTAACACTCTAATTTTTTTTGTTTTAATTTCCTGACGCATATCCTCAATATATTCTCTTTCTGTTTGAAGTGCTAAAAATTTATTGTTAATATTCATTAATTCATGAATAGCTTCATCAACTTTTAATTTCAATTCATCAGGTAATTCATTCATTCTGGGTTCTAACTCATTTACAACTTTCTCCATTTTATACCTATTTTCTTCTAATTGAAGCATATCTTTATTTATTTCACTTTCGAGTTTAATATACTCACTGTAAATATCAAGTGTAAACTTAGTAGGAGTTTCTAGAGGCCCTCCAGCGATATTACATTCTATTCCATTTTGAGCTTTAATATCCCCACCAACTATTTTACCACTACCAGAAGTTACTATAACTTTATCACCAGATTCAATTGTAGAGTGTAAAATGTGCTTGCTGACTTCAACATTTCCACCAGTTTGAATATTCATATGTTGAATAAATTGGGCTTTTACACCTTCTTTAGCATATATATTTCGAGGGCAGTCTTCATTTCCAAGAATTCCATTATTTACTATAATCTTCCCTTCTGCGTGTAAATCGCAGTCTTCTACTAGGCCTTCCACATAAATATCTTCACCAGATTTAACAGAGAACCCACTTACAACATTTCCTTTTATCACAACAGTTCCTAAAAAGTCTACATTTCCTGTTGAATAATCAACATCACCTTCAATACTTAAAAGAGGTTCAACATTAAGAGCTTTTCCTTTTTGAATAAGTTGTCCACTAATTTTGCTTTTTAAATATAAACCATCATCAGTTACATATGTGTTTTTACCTGCTTTCAATTCAATATCTTTAGCAAGTTTAGCAGTAACAGGTCTACCATAAATATCAATTCCATCTGTTCCATCAATTGGAGGAATTTTTTCAGCGATAATCCCATCTTCAGCAACATTGTGAATTAAGTTTAGCTCTTTGAAGTTAATACTTTTAATACTATCTTCTCCAATTTCATCAACACTATTATCTTCAAAAGTATAATTGATTTTAGCGTCAATTCCATCAATAGGTTCCTTACCTTTTGCAAGAATAAATTTTCTATCGAAAATTTTATCATTAAGTACAGTTTTAATAGCATTTTTACGAACACCATATACTATACCTTTTTCTTCAACTAATTTCAATACTTTTTCATAGGAAGCCTCTCTCCCTTTGTTGGGCTTAGTTATCTTTATTGTAGCCTCCATATTATTCAGAGATTCAATAATAACTTCAGAGTCTTGGTAATATTCTGCGTCATATTCAGCAATTTTTACAAATTTATTAATATTAAATATGGATTCATCAATTTTATCAATATCAAAATCTTTTATATGTTTTTCTTCTAAAAACTTAAAAACTCTTTTTAAAGTTAGACTTTTGTTTTCATCAACTTCCTCAACTTTCAAGAATATTCCATCTTCTCTAATATCAATAAAATAAGGAATTTTTTCAAGAGAGTCTTCAGAGTCTTTATCAATCCAAACTTTAACTTCTAACTCAGGCGATTTTCTAATAATTTCATGTTTTATTTGATTAATGTCTACACCAAAATGTTTAGAAACATTTTCAATAATTTTATTCAAATCAGTTCCCTTAACAACGTACTTTCTCATAAAAAACTCCTTTAATACTACTTTTTCATATTTCGAGATAGTTGTTCGTACATTACTTTAGCAAGGCCAAGTTCTCCAGATTTAGAGATTGACTTTGCTCTTTCATCATTTAACATACTACGGAAGATATCTTCTCCATTTCCACCATATAGCATGCTACTTTTTCTATCAATAGTTTTTTCTTGAGCATCTAAAAGCATTTTTATAAAAATAGCTTCGAATTCTTCAGTGGTTTCTTTTAATGCTTTTTCATCTTTAGAAAGTTTTTTTTCATTAAATTTTTCAATTGGTTTTATTAAATTAACACTACCTAAATCAACCATAAAATCCCGCCTTTACATTGTTTTTATTTCAGCATCAATAGCACCAGATACTTTTAATGCTTGCAAAATTGATATAATATCATTTGGAGTAGCTCCAATAGCGTTTAACATTTTAACAACATCTTTAACAGTAGTTCCTTTAAAATATACACTACTACCTTCTTTTTCATTTTCAATACTATTATTAGCTCCACCAGCATCTAATTGAGAACTTATAGCAATAGATAAATCTCCGTGAGAAATAGCTATTGCATTAACAATAATACTATCACCTAGAACAATAGTTCCTGTTTTTTCATTTATAACAATTATAGATTTTCTATCTGGATTTACTTTTAAATTTTCAATTGCAGAGATAAAACTCACAATGTCATCAGAAAAAGAATATGGTTTTTTAATTTCAATTTTTGAAGCGTCAATTGCCTTAGCTGTGTCGTAACTATATCTTTTGTTGATTTCATCAACAACCCTTGAGGCAGTTGTAAAGTCTGGAGAATTTAGAACAAGAGTAATTTTATCTTTATATTCCAAAGGAATTTCTAGTTCTCTTTCTACAGTTGCTCCATTTAAAATAAAACCATTAACCAAATTATTTTGACCTTCTACCCTAGTCACAGTTCCTTGTGCATTGGCATAGATATCTTTATTTCCAGCTAGCAAGAAAGTTTGTAGTAAAGTACCACCAACAAGACTTTTAGCATCATTAACAGAGGAAACTTTAACATCAATAGTATCTCCAATTTTTTTAAAAGGAGGTAAATCAGTAGTTACCATTACAACAGCAACGTTTTTAGAGTTTATTTGTTCTTTGGCAATTTCTGTGCCAAAAAATCTAAACAAAGAACTTAGCATTTGAGGGGTAATACCGCCACTATCACCAGTACCATTAAGTCCAATAACAAGCCCCATACCAATTAGTTGATTATTTCTAACGCCTTCAATTCTAGAAATTTCTTTTAATCTTACTTCATTTGAAAAAGAAAAAAATGATATAACAAATAAAAAATAAATTATTTTTTTAAACATAGATAGCTCCTTAAATTTTACTTAGTAGATATAGAAGTTTTTGTTGTTGAATTTGTTTCTGGTACAACTAAATCACGGTTAGTACCGATTTCTTTAGTTATTATAGGTTGTCTAACATAAAGAGCTCCATTATATAAAAATTCCATATTTTCGACTTTTTCGGAATCAATAGTATTATTATTCTCAATATCTTGACTTCTAATAAAACCACTTAGTTCTAAGACAACAATTTCATTATTAACAAGAGCAGTTTTTGTACCTTGAATAAACAAGTTTCCATATTTATCAACACCTGTAATTCTAGCAGCAATTTGTCCTTGAAAAGAGAAACTTCCATTTCCAGTAGAGTTTCCATTGTATGCATCTGAAGCAGGTCTAACATACATATTAGGGTCAGTAGTTTGAGAATTTTCAGGTTGTGAAGTTTTAGATTTTGAATAATCTCCCCTAATTGAATCAGACTTTTTAACAAAAATTTCAGGTTTTTCTTCTACTTTTGGTTCACCAGCATAGTTAGTATATCCACTTTTATTTTTAGAGTAATCTATTTTTGCATCAGCAGCTTCCTTTACACTTATAAATACAATATCACCAATCCCACTAGCTTTACTATCGGCATAAATAGATTTTCTTTCAACACCCCATATAGATGAACTATATTTTTTTTCATCTTTTTCTTCTTCTGGAAAGAAAAATCTTATGTCTGGCATAGTAGCTACTTGAGAATTTTTACTTTCATCAACTTTATTTTTTTCTTCTTCTTTTTCAACAGTTTGACCAAGAGTCTTTATAGAACCTCTTTTTGGGGTACTATTAGAGTTACCACAGCTATTTAAAATTAAAGCAATAAAAATTGTAAAAATTAATTTATTTTTCATAAACACTCCTATGTCCATTTATTTAATTCGTTCGATTTTGTTAATGTTTCATCTATAGAAGTAACGACTTTCTGATTACTTTCATATAATCTAGAACAATTAATCATTTCAACCATTTCTTTTACAATGTTTACATCAGAATTTTCTAAAAATCCTTGATGAACTTTTGAATTAGACGACACAATTAAATTATTTGCATTTGGAGAATAAAAATAAGAATCTCCTTCAAGTTCCAATTTATTATCGTTTCCAAATTCACATAAAAGAAGAGAATTTTTTGGATTATTGATATTTTGTAAATCTAAATTTACTTGTGGTACATTAGGACTTGAAGTGATTTCTACGCCACTTAAAGAACCATCAGCATTAATACTAAAATCTGATTTTAAGGGTTTAAGATATCCTAAATTTCCTTGAAAGTCATAAGAAAGTAATCTATGACCATTTCCATTAACAATAAAACCTTCATTATCAGTAGAAAAACTTCCATTTCTACCAAAACGAATACCATTAGGAGTATCAAAAGCAAAAAATCCTTTCCCTTCAATAGCAAAGTCTAATTTATTTTCAGTTTCTTTGAGGGAACCTTGATTTTGAGCAACAAAGTTTTCTGCCATTTGAACACCAGTTCCTAATTTTCCTATTTTTACTAATTTATTTTTTTCAGGTAATAATGAGTCATTAGAATCTTCTTTTCTATAAATTTCAAATTCCTTACCTTGTTCCATAATAGTTTGACTCTTTTTAAAACCAGTAGTATTAACATTTGCCACATTATTTGCAATGGTATCTTGTTTTTTTAATTGAGTAGTCATACCTGAAGCTGCTGTATATAAACCTCTTATCATAAATAGTTCTCCCATCAAAAGTCTTTTATTAAAAGTTTATCATATAAAATCGAAGAATTCAATAAAGATTACCATAAAATTTCTTTAAAAATATCATTATATGTCAAATAAAGTCTCAGGTCAAAATCAATTTGGAAATAATTTGGAGAAATATTTTGACAAAGCATATAAAAGGATTTACTATGATTTTTCTCTTTTAAATGAGCAATTTCATGAACGAGAACGTTATAAGTAAATTCATAAGGTAACTTTTTAAATCTACTAGAAATTTTAATGTCATTTATAATTTTGATTTTTTTTCCTTGTATTTTAGGAATAAAACTATTTAGTCCAAGAGCTTGATTAGAGAATTCTATTTTATTGTCAAAGTAGATTTTATCAGGATTTTTCACATTTTTCATATACTGATTTTTTATTGAAATACCTAAATTATATAAATCTTTGTCATTGTTTAAAATTTTTTCTATATTGTATTTCGATTTCAGATAATCACCTAGTTTATTTTCTTCAATTAATTTGTTAACTTGAGCCAACAAATTTGAATCATAGCCCTTTAGAAACTTGTACATTTTATAATTCTCCTAAAAATAATAAATTTATTATGCCAAACAAAATATAAAAATCAGATAAATTGAAAACAGGCATTTTTTTTATGTTAAAGTAAATATAATCAACAACAAACCCTCTATAGATACGTTCTACAAAATTTCCAAGTCCACCACAAAGAATTAAGGATAAAGGGAATTTTAAATTTGGGTTTTCAATAAAAAGATAAATTAGGTATAAAAATAGAGAAAAATTTATAAAAAGAATCAATTTTTTTCTATTAGATAGGAAATTAAAAGCAATTCCATAGTTAAATACACATAAAATTTGAATTTTTTTATTGAAAAAGCAAATAGGTTCTTGATTTTTAATATGTTTTAAAGAAAATTCTTTAAAAAAAATATCTAAAAAGAATAAGAAAAACAATGAAAAATAAATTATACTAATCACTCCTTAAAAAATGTTTAATTTAGTTTGTTGCAAAACTTCAACACCTTTATTTTACTTTCATAAAGAACTGCATTTTTTATATAATCCCCCCACCTTCGGTGGGGAAAGGGAGAGGGAGACGGGACGGAGCCCGAACCCACGGCAAGGAAGTATCCTTGCCACTCCTCTAAAATCAATAAAAATAATATTTGTATTATTTTTAACTGTATACAAATAATTTTTTAGTTTTGCAA
>RRZT010715468.1_pt1 | contig 33439 bp, 31 predicted proteins | sample 2165551 | NCBI WGS metagenome assembly RRZT01 (sample SAMN10456910, study PRJNA506462) | wastewater metagenome | biome: wastewater; feature: sludge; material: wastewater sludge; isolation source: wastewater sludge with Escherichia coli K12::gfp cells carrying plasmid... | place: USA: Moscow, Idaho...
CATTTTCTATACCGGCAACACGCGCGGTACAGATGGCTCACGTGATGCTTATCAAAACGGTGCCATCTACAGCAAATCAGGTGACGTTCAAAAATTTGATGCCCCACTTCTTCGAACACCAGCAGGTTATACCGACCATTTCAGAGACCCCATGATTTTCGATGCCAATGGTCAGAAATTTGCTATCATCGGCGCACAAACGTGCGATGAAGCAGGTGTTGTCGTCTTAGCTCAGGCAAATGACGATAGTTTAACGTCTTGGGACTACGTAGGACAAGTTCAGTTTACCCAAGAAAAGATGGGCTATATGATTGAGTGTCCTAATCTCATCTTTATTGACCAAAAAGCCGTTCTCTTATTCTGCCCACAAGGTCTTGATAAATCAATTGCTGACTATGATAATGTCTTTCCTAATATGTATGTCATTGCAGATAGCCTTGATACTGAGTCTGCATCGCTTGCTCAACCAAGTGCGCTCCATAATCTGGATGATGGGTTTGAAGCCTATGCCACACAGGCTTTCAACGCTCCTGACGGTCGTGTCTTAGCCTCTTCTTGGTTGGGCTTGCCTGATCTCGATGTGCCTTCAAACGAAGACGGATGGCAAGGCATGCTCAGTCTGGTTAAAGAACTAACACTGAAAAATGGTCAACTTTACCAGTACCCGGTAGTAGAGACTCTGGCGTTACGTCACGACCAACAAACAATCATGCTATCAGAAGTTGCCACTACCATTGGCACCAATAGTTATGAACTTGAGATTGAAGTAACTGAGGATAATGAACTCTATCTTTTTGCTGATGCTGACAATTCTTCTCATCTTTCGCTCAAAATCGATGTGAAAAATGGTAAAATAGAACTTAATAGAGCAAATCTTCCTGTTAGCTGGGCTGAAAATTATGGTACGACGCGTTCAACACATGTCGCACCTGGCAAAGTCAAACTCAATCTCTTTGCGGATACATCATCACTTGAAATTTTTGTCAATGATGGTGAAAAAGTTATGTCTAGTCGTATTTTCACAGCACCAGAAAACACTTATTTGTTCGCCAAAAATAGCCTTTCTGCTAATGTTTGGCAACTAAAAAAATAAGGAAAAATTGAGTCCTCAATGGCTCATGAAATAAATTTATGGCAAATCTAAACGATGTCGCAAAAATTGCAGGCGTCACCCCTACTACTGTTTCGCGCGTCATCAATATGCGTGGTTCCCTGTCTCAAAAAACGATTGATCGTGTGCATGCTGCCATGCGGGAATTGAACTATCAACCCAATGCCATGGCACGTTCTTTGCAGGGTAAGAAATCACAGTTGATTGGCCTGATCTTTCCATCCGTCGCCTATCCCTTTTATGGCGAGATTATCCATGCGATTGAGTCTAAGCTTTTTGCGCGTGGTTATAAGGCGATTTTGTGTGACAGTGAAAATGATCCTGTTAAAGAACGTGCTTATCTGACCATGCTCATGGCCAATCAGGTTGATGGCATTATCACCAGTTCACACAACAAGGAAATTCATGAGTATGAAAATGATAACCTGGCCATCGTTGCCTTTGACCGATATTTGGCAGATGGAATTCCTATTGTTTCTTCTGATAATTTGGCAGGTGGTGAACTAGCGACAACCTATCTTTATGCGCAGGGTTGTCGTAAGATTGCCATGGTCGCTGGTGTTTCTGATACCATCAGCCCAACACAAAACCGTAGCTTGGGCTATCAGAACACGATGGCTGAAAAACAGCTCACGCCCCTCATTCATTATTTGGCAAGAGAAAGTGACCTCAGCCAAAGACGCGAGAGCATTCGTCAATTTTTAGTTGATCAAGCACCTGACGGCGTCTTTTGCTCAGATGATTTGACCGCCGTGATTGTCCAAAATCTTGCGACGACGTTTCATTTAGATGATCTCAAAGTTGTCGGTTATGATGGCACACAGGTCATTCAAAGTTTTATGCCAAGTCTATCAACCATCGTTCAGCCCATTGATGAGTTAGCCGAACTCATGGTTAAAATTCTGATTCAAAAAATTGAGGATGAAAACTTTACACCTCAAGCTAATTACGTGCTGCCCGTGACATTAAAAAAATAAGAGTGGGACAAAAGTTTTTAGTCACTAAAAGAGGAAGGTAAACTAGGCAATGAAATCAAAACTGCCAGTTTGCTTTTCTCTTTTTTCGTACTGTTTTGCAGAAAGACTACCAATTTGGTAGAGAATCAGCGATTTTTTAACCGATTTCGAATTGTTTCTTACGAAATGATTATGTTGCTTTACAATCTATCAAAAAGCTATACAAAAATAGGCTATGGTCAATTCCAATTAACATTGAAGATTGTTCATAGCTTATTTTTTGAGGATTTTTGTCCCAGCCTTTTTTTTAGCTTACTATTTGCGTTAATCCGATAACATCGATAAATATATATCCAATCTCTCATTCACATATCCCGAAAATAATTTTGTCATTGCAGATAAATTATGGTTAACAAAATACTCGTCAAACGCCAGATAATAATTGATTCTATATGTGAATTATATATTAATCGGTGGATAGCCTGCTTTCATCAACTCAAGGTTCACTAACAATCTCCCAGTTCTACCATTGCCATCAATAAAAGGATGAATCCCTTCAAACTCAATATGAAACTTCGCCAATCTCAATACAATATGTTCATCACTTTCTTGATATCTTTTCATCAAATCTACCATGTGCGGTAAAATTAAGTATGGTTGTACTGGTTCATGTGCTGCACCCATGATACGTACTGGAACTTTTCTATAAATCCCTCTATCCTCTTTTTTATCGGAACATTAACAAGTTATCGGAACAACATATTGGTGATTATCGGAACAATAAGACTACTTGCTCTTCTCCTTAAATATAGAAAAAAGAATCTAGAAATTTTCGTAATTTCTAGATTCTTATATATTTTATGCTTAGGCTCAATCTCGCCAATCCAACTCTGACCACTCGTCTCTCAAGATACCAAATTTAACTGAATCCCAGTATTGATTTTGCCAAAAACGAACCTTGCGAATTCTATCTTCTTCAGTCGATTCTCTCTAACTGAGGCTTACGACATTCACCAATGACGAGTGGTGTCCGCTCAACTAAGACTTCGCTAAATTCCAGTCCGAACCATCTCGCTGGTGTTACCGTGATTTGACGAATGGCAAATTTGGTTTGCATAATCAAACGTGACCAGTTAGACAATTCACCGGCATGAGAAAGCTCTTCATTGAGCATGACAAATCTAAAGTCACCGACTTCACGATTTTCAGAGACTGAGTAAGTCTGTACTTGTTTTTTAATTTCACCTGATGCCATCAATTCTGATACAATCTGACGTAGATAGACATTAACTGACTGACTCACTCTAAATCCTAAGTGCAATTTGACAAGCACCACATAATCAGTTCCCAGTGTGTCAATTTCATACTGTTTGGTGAAAGGTTCGTCTGTAACAGAAACGTTGACAAACCAATATACATGAGCACGTTTCGGATTACTATCCAATATAGAATATAGAATTGGCGCATCTATTTCATCATCCACCATGTACTTGGTTAAATAAACGACATTGGTTTGCAAGATAGGGAGTGAGTGATCGTTTCTCAAATGATCCAGTTGAGATAGGTAATCTTTGACAGGCAGATGCTCGACTAAACCGTCTGTAATCTGACTACCCTTGTACCAAATATACATGATCACGATAATGGCAAGTGCGATCAAGACCGCGACATAACCACCATGCACAAACTTGTCCAAACTTGACAGCAAGAATATCATCTCGATACCAGCAAAGAAAATCGGTACAGCAATCGCAAAGAATGCCTTGGCACGTGTCTTCAAATAATAATGCAGTAAGAAGGTGGTCATGAGCATAGTCACTGTGATTGACAGGCCATATGCTGCTTCCATTTTTGTAGATGATTGGAAAACAATCACAACGATAGATGTCGTTACCCATAATAAGAAGTTGACGACTGGAATATATTGTTGATTACGACTCTTACCAGGATAAAGGACATGCAAGCGTGGCAAAATTTTCAAGCGCATGGCTTCGCTGACAAGTGTGAAAGAACCCGTGATTAAGGCCTGAGATGCGATAATCGCAGCCAACGTCGCAAAGAGCACTGCTAAAGGCATCAAGGGATCCGCAATCATTTGGAAAAATGGATTCATCTCTTTGAATTGATGAATGTCAGTTGATAAGAGATAAGCGACTTGACCAAAGTAATTGATGATCAAGCTGATTTTGACATAGGGCCAGCTTAAATGAATATTCGATTTCCCAACATGGCCTAGGTCACTGTACAATGCTTCTGCGCCTGTTGTGGCTAAAAAGACATTGCCTAGAATGAATAGGCCCAAGTGATTATCAGGACTAAATAATAGCTTAATGCCATAGATTGGATTTAAAGCTCTTAAAACGGATAGATCTTGGAGCAAGTTGGCAAAACCTGAAACCAAAAGGAAGGTAAACCAAAGGAACATGATTGGCCCAAATAATTTACCGACTGTATCCGTCCCAAAGCGCTGAAAACTAAAGAGGATTAAGAGAATGGTCAAGGTAATGATCACAATCACATTCTGCGAATAGCCAAAAATTTCTGTAAAAATCGGCAGGGTTCGCAAGCCTTCTATGGCACTAGTGACTGTAACCGCTGGTGTTAAAACGCCATCCGCAAGGAGGGCCGCACCACCAATAATCGCAGGAATAATTAAAAATTTACCCATGGGTCGAACGAGCGCATAAAGTGAAAAGATGCCGCCTTCGCCTTTATTATCAGCATTCAGCGCAATCATGACATATTTGACGGTTGTGAGTAGTGTAATCGTCCAAAAAATCAAGGAAACACTGCCGAGTAAAAAGTTCTCATTAATCTCGCCATGATTACCTGCGATCAGGCCTTTCATGACATAAAGTGGGCTAGTACCAATATCACCATAGACGATCCCCATGGCTATCAATAGGCCAGCAGTTGACCACTTTTTATTTATCTTCTTCATTTCTAAATACCTTCCTCGGAAATTTTAGGCGCAAAAAAAACCTAAATGTCCTGATCATTTCTGTTGAAATATAGAACACCTAAGTCTTGCAATTTAAGAATAAACCAGTGATAATAACTTACCACAGAAATGTTGATTTATTCAGTCGTATACGACCTGCTACTCCCTTAAGTCAATAGAGTCATTTTAACAGGATAGTGGACCATTGTCAAGAAATAACACTAGTAAAACTAGCCTATTTTTGCGCTAACTTACAAGCCAATCCGATCAAAGACTTCGTCCACTCGACTAGCATAATAAGTCGGATCAAACAGGTCTTCTATCTCAGACTCAGTCAAGACTGACATCACTTGCGAGTCAGATAAAAGTTGTGGTTTAAAATCTACTTGATTGTCCCATGAGTAAGCTGTTTTTGGCTGAACCAAATCATAAGCAGTTTCACGTGTCATCCCTTTTTCGATGAGTTTGAGCATCACACGTTGGCTATAAATCAAGCCAAAAGTACTGTTCATGTTACGAATCATATTTTCTGGGAAGACAGTCAGATTTTTGACAATGTTACCAAAACGATTCAACATGTAGTTCATCAAAATCGTTGTATCCGGTGTAATAATCCGTTCAGCTGAGCTGTGTGAAATATCACGTTCATGCCACAAGGCAATATCTTCATATGCTGTCACTGCATGACCACGAATCACGCGCGCAAGGCCAGTCATGTTTTCAGAACCGATTGGATTACGTTTGTGTGGCATAGCTGAGCTGCCTTTTTGACCTTTGGCAAAGAATTCCTCTACTTCACGTTGCTCAGATTTTTGCAGGCCACGGATTTCAGTCGCCATGCGTTCAATAGATGATGCGATAATCGCTAAAGTGCTGAAATACTCCGCGTGTAAATCACGTGGCAAGACTTGTGTTGAGATCTCTTGGGCAGTAATGCCTAGTTTGCCACAGACATAGCTTTCCACGAATGGTGGAATATTGGCAAAGTTACCAACAGCACCTGAAATTTTACCCGCTTCAACGCCACGCGCTGCATGTTCAAAACGCTCAATGTTACGTTTCATCTCAGAGTACCACGTCGCCAATTTCAAACCAAAAGTCGTAGGTTCTGCATGCACACCATGGGTACGGCCCATCATGATCGTAAACTTATGTTCACGCGCTTTATCAGCAATAATCGCTGTAAACCGGTCAAGGTCAGCACGCAATACATCGTTAGCTTGTTTAAAGAGATAGCCATAGGCCGTATCTACAACGTCAGTCGATGTCAATCCATAATGGACCCACTTACGTTCTTCACCTAAACTTTCAGATACCGCACGTGTGAAGGCCACCACATCATGACGTGTTTCTTGTTCAATTTCAAGAATCCTATCCACATCAAAAGTTGCCTTTTCACGAATCTTCGCGACATCTTCTTTCGGGATTTCTCCCAATTCTGCCCAAGCTTCATCAGCCAAGATTTCAACCTCAAGCCAAGCTTGATATTTATTTTCTTCAGTCCAAATAGCTGACATTTCTGGGCGGGAATAACGTTCTAACATGTTTTTATGTTCCTTTTCTCTTATAAACTCTTATAAACTTATCGCACAGTCATCTGTCAAAATTGTCACATGACCCATTTTGCGATTTTCCTTTGCTTCAATTTTACCATACAAATGCAAATGTGCGCTCGGATTTTCTGTCGCAAAATGTTGTGCAGCTGACAAATCCTGACCTAAAACTTGCAGCATAACAGCTGGGGACAGTTGCGCTACCTTTGGTAATGGTTCACCCAAAATACCACGGATATGCAAATCAAATTGTGAAAAATCACACGCTTCAATCGTGGCATGACCAGAATTATGCGGCCGCGGCGCGATTTCATTGACCAAAATATCATGATTGGTCACAAACATTTCCACACACAAGGTACCTGATAATTGCAAGGCTTGAGCGATTTTAAGCGCCATACTTCTCGCTTCTTCTGCTAAATACTTAGAAATTCTTGCAGGCATAATCGTTTTATCTAGGATATTGTTACGGTGCATATTTTCACAAACTGGAAAAACCGAAAACTCAGTCCCATTACCAGAAACAATGACAGAGATTTCCTTTAGAAAGCTGACAAATTCTTCACTGACACAGGGTTGAAGATCCGCAAGATCACGCGCTTCTTCCCAGTCGACAACATTCTCCACAACGACTTGACCATGGCCATCATAACCACCTGTTGCCGTCTTGACGACATGTTTTTTAGACAAATCTAGATCGTTTAAATCTTCTAATGTATTGATGACTGTATATGGTGCTACTTTGACACCAGCTTTGGTCAAAAAATCTTTTTCAAAAATGCGATTTTGAGAAATACGGAGTAAGTCTAAACCTTGCGGTAATTTATCTTCATAAGGGGCTAAAGCATCTGCTGAAACATTTTCAAACTCATAGGTCAGCACATCAGCACGTGCTGCTAACTTGGCAATTGCAGCCGTATCATCATACTTAGCAACAATTTGTTCTGCTACAAGCGAAGCAGGACAATTTGGATCTGGATCAAGGGTAATAACCTTATGCCCCATATAAGTCGCAGAAATAGCCATCATTTGTCCCAGCTGACCGCCACCGATAATCCCAATCGTTTTCATATCAGTCAAGTTCCTCACTACTTTCTATCACAGCTTGTTTTTGATCTTCACGGAACTTAGCCAGACGATTTGCCAAATCATCATCCGAAATAGACAAGGTTTGAAGTGCATAGAGCCCAGCATTTTGTGCCCCAGAATCACCAATGGACATGGTTGCTACTGGTACACCACCTGGCATTTGAGCGATGGATAAAAGTGAATCTAAACCATTTAAGGCACGTGACTTAACAGGCACACCGATAACTGGTAGTGTTGTTTTGGCTGCTACCATTCCTGGTAAATGGGCTGCTCCACCAGCCCCTGCAATGATGATTTGGATGCCACGGTCACGTGCTGTTTCAGCAAATTCGAACATCAAATCTGGTGTTCGATGAGCTGAGACGACTTTCTTTTCATAGGCAATGCCAAATAGGTCAAGCACGTCTGCTGCCTTTTTCATGGTTGACCAATCAGACTTGCTACCCATGATGATGGCGATTTTAGGTTGATTAAACATTTGCTTTATCTCCGATATCGTTTCTATAAAAGAGTCCTGTTGTATCTTGCGCTTTTAATTCTTTGTAGAGGATAGCTTGTGCGTCAGATACTGTATCAGCTGACGTTTCTAAAAGATAAACGCGACCACCATTTGTGACGAGTTGACCATTAACATTAGATGCTACCCCTGCATAGTAAGTGGTAATGTTTCCCGTCGTTTTCTCAGGTATCTTAATACCTTTGGCATAATCCCCTGGATAACCTTCAGAAGCGACGACAATGCCTAATGTAACACCGCCATTGAACCAAGTGAAATTAGGGGTTTGGTCTGCTAATAAATCTCGCATGTTGACCGCAAAGTCCGATGTCAGACGTGGCAGGATAACCTGCGTTTCAGGATCCCCGAAACGCGCATTAAATTCAATGACTTTGGGGCCGTCTGCTGTTAAAATCAAACCTGCATATAAAATACCTGTGTAGGGACGGCCTTCGGTAATCATTCCATTGACAACGGGTTTAATAATCGTCTCAACTGCCGTGTCAACGACTGATTGTGGTAAGTGTGGTACTGGCGAATAAGCGCCCATACCGCCTGTATTAGGGCCTTTATCGCTGTCATAGGCTCGTTTGTGGTCCTGGGCTGTCGGCATCATGTAAAATTTATCATTTTTTACAAAGGAAAAAAGTGAAAATTCTTCACCAGCTAAAAATTCTTCAACAATAACACGTGACTTACCAAATTTGTTATTTTCGAGGACATCGCGGGTGAAATCTATTGCTTCTGAGACTGTTTCAGCGACAACTACGCCTTTACCAAGTGCTAGGCCGTCAGCCTTGATGACAATTGGTGCACCTTTAGCCTCAATATAAGCAGAGGCTTGATCAAATTCACTGAAAGTCTTGTGATCAGCAGTAGGCACACCATATTGATTCATGATTTGCTTGGCGAAATCTTTTGACCATTCTAGTTCTGCTGCGCGTTTGGTCGGACCAAAAACAGATAGACCTGCCGCTTCAAAGTCATCAACAATCCCAGCTGCTAAAGCATCATCTGGTCCTACAAAAGTAAAGGAGATGTCATTTAACTTTGCAAATTCAATCAGTTCAGCATGTTGAGCAATGCTAAGTGCGACGGTTTCAATCCCATCCAAGATCATGCCTGCATTGCCTGGTGCAGCATAAACAGCTGTCACTTCAGGACTATCTAGTAATTTTTTTGCAATCGCATGTTCGCGCCCGCCTGAGCCTATGACAAGTAATTTCAAGATTTTTTTCCTCTTTATGCTCTCTTTTACATTATTTTGTTTCATTCTATCATGATTATCAGTTAAAAATGGTAAAAACAGGACAAAAAACCTAAAATCCGATTAAAATGTTCGGTTTTCTATTACCTAATCATCACATGTCGTACTCCATTAATATATCTCGACCATGGAAAATCAGTTTTGCACCTTCCTGAATCAAATGGTGGCAGCCATCTGACACCCCATCTATGATATTACCTGGAACGGCAAACACATCTCTCCCCTCTTCCATAGCCCGCTCACAGGTAATCAAACTACCTGAGCGGAGCTTGGCTTCTGTCACTAATACACCACGAGATAGACCTGCAATAATTCGATTACGCTCTGGAAAATGATACTTCAAAGGTTTTTCATCTGGCCCATATTCTGATAAAAGGAGCTGATGTTTTGCGATATAAGCCTGCAGTTGATAATTTTCTCGTGGATAATTCACATCTAACCCTGTTCCAATCACAGCAATTGTCTTACCTCCATTTTTCATAGCAGCAATATGACTAGCTGTATCAATGCCCCGTGCTAAGCCACTAACAATCACAAAGCGATCTTGCAATTCTTTGATGATCTTCTGAACACTGGCAACCCCTACTTGACTGCAATCTCGACTGCCAACAAAACCCAGTTTGGTCTGATGAAGCAAGCTCAAATCTCCCTGATAAAAAAGTAAGACGGGCGGATTATAAATTTCTCGCAAAGCTTCAGGATAGACCTTATCCTGAATTGAGAAAGACGGAAATTTCTGAAACTCCTCTCGTATGGCTTTTATGTCAAATGATCGGAATTTTTCCCAAAAATGAGCTGACTGTTTCATCTTAACTTGTCGAATAAAGGCTGGTAAACAGACCAAGGGGTTTCTTTCTTGACTGTCTGCAACTAGGGTTAAAAACTGATAAACCATTAAGTTTGACATGCCAGCATTTTTTAAGCGATAGATATCGAAATTTTGCATAAAAATAGTCCTTTCAATATCATATACGAAAAAAAGCTACGATTGCTCGCAACTTTTTGACTAAATCTAAAATATTTTTGATTACTTAGATTTGATATAGTTAATCCCATTAGCTTTAGGACCAGTTGACTTACCAAGGAAGATGGCAAGAACCAGAATTGTCAAGACATAAGGGGCAATTTGCAAGTAAACACTTGGAATACTTGAAATTACAGGAATTTGTGTGCCGACAACTGAAAGACTTTGAGAAAGGCCAAAAAAGAGACTCGCAAGCATAGCACCAATCGGGTTCCACTTACCAAAAATCATAGCAGCCATGGCGATGAAACCTTGCCCTGCAATCGTAGAACCACTAAAGTTAACTGAGATTTGTTGGGCAAAAACTGCGCCACCGAAGCCACCAAGCACACCAGAGATCATAACACCTGAGTAGCGCATCAAATAGACGTTGATTCCAAGTGTATCTGCTGCTTGTGGGTGTTCACCGACTGACCGCAGACGTAAGCCAAAACGTGTCTTAAACAAGACGAACCAAGCGATAAACGATACGGCAATGGCAACATAACCAATCAAAGATGTCTGTTTAAAGAATATTTTACCGATGACTGGAATCTTGTTTAAAAGCGGAAAGTCCCAGTAACCAAAACTCTGTTGAATGTTATCTGTTTGGCCTTTGCCATAGAAGACTTTAACCAAGAAAACAGCTAGTGCTGGTGCCATAAGGTTGATTACCGTACCAGAAATAATGTGGTCAGCTCGGAAATTTATCGTTGCCACGGCATGGAGCAAGGAAAAGATCAGCCCAATCAAGCCTGCAAAAAGGAGGGCGATCCAAGGAGTGGCTTTACCAAAGGTACCTGCGAAAGTCAGGTTAAAGACGACAGATGAGAAGGCACCCATAATCATGATCCCTTCGAGACCAACATTGACAATCCCACTACGCTCTGAGAATGTGCCACCTAAACTGGTAAAAATCAAAGGTGTCGCATAGATCAACATAGAAGAGATTAGAATTTGAAAAATCGTTGTGATTGTCATCAGCTCTCACCTTCCTTCTTAGCCACTTTTTTAGGCAATTGCGGCAAAATTTTCTCAATGACAAACTTAATCCCAACAAAGAAAATGATACTTGCAATCACAACATTGACAATTTCTGCTGGAATACCTGTTACGTTCATTCCAGGAGCCCCAACTTTCAAAATCGAGAAGAGGAAGGCTGCTAGTAGAATACCGATAGGTGAATTTTCACCTAATAAGGCGACTGCCATCCCATCAAAACCGATAGATAGACTTGAATATTGGACGAAGAAGTTTTGGAATGTTCCTAAACCTTCCACAACACCACCTAAACCAGCTAGGCCACCAGCCATTAACATCGAAACAATAATCGTCCGTTTAGAGGAAATCCCTGCAGATTCAGAGGCATTTGGATTTAAACCAACTGCACGAATCTCAAAACCGAGCGTTGTGCGTTTGAAAATAATCGCAACAATGATAATCGCAATAATCGCAATAAAAATACCGATATTAAGCCGAGAATTATTCGTGATTGATGTTAAAAATGAGTTTCTAAATGTCGCATTGGCACCAACTTGAATCGTTGAGTCTTTGGATGCCATGAGTTTTTTGGCAAATCCATAATGCACCAAATAAGTCGTTACTAGTAAAATGATATAGTTCATCATGATCGTCACAATCACTTCACTCGTCCCTAGAAAGGCTTTCAAAAAGCCAGGTATGGCAGCCATCATGGCACCCCATGCCGCACCAATGATAATCACAAGTGGAATCATGATGGCACGTGGTAAATCTGGAAAGCTAAGTGCAAACCAGACCGAAGAAATCCAGCCAGCCAAGGCTTGACCAGACATCCCAATATTGATCATACCAGCTTTCATGGCAACCGCAAAGGATAGGGCTGTCAAAGTTAATGGCCCCATGCTGCGGAAAATTTCACCGATGGACTTACTGTTCCCAAACGCTTGAGTCAGCAAATCTTCATAGCCCCAAAGTGGGTTGTAACCAAATACCAGCATGATGATGGCGCCTAGCAAGAAACCAGCGACAACAGCGATAACTGGCACAAGGCCTTTTCGAATTGATAAATTTTTCATGTTTACCCTTTGCCTCCTACCATCATCACACCAAGCGCTTGTTTTGAAGTTTCCCGAGGATCAACAATGCCCTGAATTTGACCATCATGAATGACTGCAATTCTATCTGAGACATTTAAAATTTCATCCAGCTCATATGACACGACTAGAACTGCCTTGCCTTCATCTCTGGCACGGATCAAGCGTTTGTGGATATATTCAATCGCACCAACGTCTAAGCCACGCGTTGGTTGACTCACAATCATTAAATCTGGATTACGATCAATTTCCCGAGCGATGACAGCTTTTTGCTGATTACCACCAGAAAGTGATGCTGCTGAGACGAGTTCACTTGCACCACGAACGTCAAATTCAGTCATGAGGTCACGCGCATGGCGGTTAATTTCTTTATAGTTTAACAAACCATGACGGCTTAATGGTGCCTGATAGTAAGTTTGTAAACTGATGTTCTCAGCAACAGTCATCGCAAGGATCAAACCATCACGATGTCGGTCTTCTGGAATATGCGCCACTGACATTTCAGTAATTTGACGTGGTCTGAAGTTAGCAACATTTTGACCTTTAACATCAATTTGACCACTCTCAACATGCTGAAGTCCCGTAATGGCACGGACTAACTCACTCTGACCATTACCGTCGATGCCCGCGATACCTACAATCTCACCCGCATGGACCTGCAAAGAAAGGGACTTAACGGCTTGGGCTCCCCGACTTTCGTTAACGACTAAATCCTTGATGTCGAGGACGACTTTTCCTGGATTGGCGGCTTTTTTCTCCGTCACAAAAGAGACGCTGTGGCCGACCATCATTTCTGCAAGTTCTTTACTTGAACGTCCTGCAACGTTAACTGTTTGGATTGATTTCCCACGACGAATGACGGTCACACGTTCTGCAACCGCACGAATCTCATCAAGTTTATGGGTAATCAAGATGATTGATTTTCCTTCTTTGACGAGATTTCGCATGATGTCAAGGAGTTCTAAGATTTCTGCGGGTGTTAAGACGGCAGTTGGCTCATCAAAGATGAGGATGTCCGCTCCTCGATAAAGTGTTTTTAAAATTTCAACCCGTTGTTGTTGACCAACATTGATGTCTCTAACTAGAGCATCAGGTTTGACCTCAAGACCATACTTTTGAGATAGTTCTAGAATTTCTTTTTCGGCTTTTTTGATGTCTAATTTGCCACCATGGACTGTTTCATTGCCCAAGATAATGTTCTCAGTGACTGTAAAAGCATCCACTAACATAAAATGTTGGTGAACCATCCCAATCCCAAGTTTGCTCGCCTTTGATGGTGAATCAATTTTTTCCAATTCACCATTGACCAAGATTTCACCAGAGGTCGGTTCCAGCAAACCAGATAGCATGTTCATGAGGGTTGACTTTCCTGCACCGTTCTCGCCTAAAAGCGCATGGATTTCACCTTTTCTAACTTGCAAATCAATCTGATCATTTGCAACAAATTCTCCAAAAATTTTAGTGACTTTGCGCATTTCTATAACATTTTGTGCTGTCATAAAAACTCCGTTCTACTATTTTGTCCATTTTATTATACCATATTTGCGATTGCTGAATGTATACGATTTCATCTAAACTCAAAAAATTCTAGGCATTCCCTAGAATTTTAAGTCAAAATTCAAGTTAATTAAGTTTTGATTATTCAACTCATGCTTTGGCGATGAGGGTTTCAAGTCCGACTTGCATCATATCTGTAAAGGTTTTTTCGCGCTCTTCAGCAGTCGTATCTTCATCCAACACAAGGCTATCTGAAATGGTCATTAAACTCAAGGCCTGCACTTGATGTTTAGCTGCCAAGTAATAAAGCGCAGCGGCCTCCATCTCAACAGCTTTAACACCCATAGTACCGAGCTTAATGTTTTTATCGAATAGATCAGAGTAAAATAAGTCTGCAGACAGCACATTACCAACGTGAGTGGTCACACCCATGTCTTTGGCAATGTGATAAGCTGTGTCTAGCAAGTCAAAATCAGCGATTTGGGGCAGGTCATACTCAGGCCAATCATTTTGGATAATGCGAGATGTCGTTGCAGCGGCTTGAGCAAGGACTAATTCACGAACGTGAACGTCTTTAGACAGCGAGCCAGCAGTTCCCACACGGATCAATTTTTTGACGTCGTATTCTGTGATCAATTCATGCGCATAGATGGAAATAGAGGGCATCCCCATACCAGTTCCCATGACTGACACACGCTCACCTTTATAGGTGCCCGTATAACCAAACATGTTTCGAATTTCATTAAACAAGACAGGATTTTCTAAGAAATTCTCAGCGATAAATTTTGCACGCAAAGGATCTCCTGGTAACAAAATCTTATCTGCAATGTCACCTTTTTGAGCAGCAATATGGATTGACATTAGAGTTCCTCCAAAATTTCCTTGATCAACGTTTTAAAGGTCTCTTTAATCCGTGTAGTCACTTCTACAACTTCTTCGTGCTTGAGTTCAGCTTGTTTACCAGCCGCATGGTTGGTAATCGCAGAAATTCCAAGGACACGCAAACCAGAGTGAACGGCAATAATCACTTCTGGCACAGTCGACATCCCGACAGCATCCGCACCGATCGTTTCAGCGAAACGAATTTCGGCAGGTGTTTCATAAGTTGGCCCAGTGAAGCCCATATAGACACCTTCTTGTAAGTCAATACCTACACGATCAGCAACAACTTTCGCTGTCGCTTGATAGGCTTTATCATAGGCACTTGACATATCAGGGAAGCGTGGTCCATAAGCATCCAAGTTTTCACCGATGAGTGGGTTTTGACCTGTAAAGTTAATATGATCATTGATCAACATCAAAGTACCAGGACCATGTGTGACACCACCTGCAGCGTTAGTGACAACGATACCAGTCGCATCAAGTTCAGCCATGACACGAACTGGGAAAGTCACAACATCGAGTGGGTTACCTTCATAAAAGTGGAAACGACCTTGAAGTGCCAGTACTTTTTTACCTGAAAGTGTGCCGTAGACTAACTTGCCAGCATGGCCAGCAACTGTTGATTTACCCCAGTTCGGGATGTCAGCATAGTCGATGACGACTGGATTTGAAATCTCATCTGCAAGCTCACCTAAACCTGATCCTAAGATCAAACCAAAATCAACTTCTTTTACACCTTGTTCTTGTAGGAAAACAACAGTTTCCTTTATTTTATCCATCATGGTCATGATTATTTTAAGTCTCCTAAGAATGATTGGCCGTTTTCTGTCGCAGCAACGCCAAAGTTTTCGGCTACAGTTGCTGAAATATCAGCATAGTGGCCAACGTTTAATACGCCTTGTCCTGTGAAGGCTTTGCTGTAAGCAAGCAATGGCACATATTCACGTGTGTGGTCAGTTCCGACATAGGTTGGGTCATTACCGTGGTCAGCTGTGATCAACAACAAATCATTGTCGCCCATGGCAGCATAGATTTCTGGTAATCTCGCATCAAATTCATTGATGGCATTACCGTAACCAGCAACATCACGACGGTGTCCAAAGAGGGCATCGAAATCAACCAAGTTAGTGAATGAGAAACCTGTTTCGAAGTCTGGTAACTTCAAGGTTTCAATCAAGCGATCAACACCTGCCATATTACTTGCGGTATGACCCATGTCATGGTTAATCCCAACACCATTAAAGATGTCGTTGATTTTACCAACAGAGTAAACACCAACGCCTGCTTCATTAAGGCTGTCTAGTACTGTGTGACCAAATGGTGATAACGCATAGTCATGGCGGTTTGGTGTGCGTGTGAAGTTACCTGGTGTGCCAACATAAGGCCGCGCAATGATCCGACCAATCATGTAAGGATCATCCAAGGTAATTGAGCGCACGTATTCACAAATTTTATAAAGTTCTTCCAATGGAATAATATCTTCGTGTGCTGCGATTTGCAAAACTGGATCGGCTGACGTATAGATAATCAACTCTCCAGTTTCCATTTGGCGTGCGCCGAAATCATCAATGACTGCAGTACCAGAATATGGCATATTGGCTTCACGAATGATCTTACGACCAGAGAAAGCTTCGATTTTTTCAAGCAAGTCTTCTGGGTAGCCTTCAGGGAAAACACGAAATGGCACTTGGATGTTCAAGCCCATAATTTCCCAGTGGCCAGTCATGGTATCTTTACCACGTGAAATCTCTTCTAGTTTTGTCGCATACCCAGTCAATTGATCTGTGGCAACTTGTTCTACACCCACAAGCGCTTTATCGCGTGGAATATGGCCTAAGCCAATTTTTGCCATGTTTGGCACGTTCAGAGTAAAGTTTTCTGAAATGTGACCCAGTGTATCTGACTGCGTATCGTTTGTATCGTGGTTGAAAAATTCATCTGCATCAGGTGCAGCACCGATACCCACTGAATCCATAACAACTAAATGAATCCGATTAAATTTTGACATATCATGCCTCTTTCTAAAAGTTAAAAGACAGTGCCTAAAAGCAAGCACTGTCTTTTATATTGCTAAATCTTATTTTTCAGGGACAGTAATTTTACCTGATTTAATGTCATCGTAAGCTTGATCAACTGCTTTTTGAGCATCGTCAGAAAGGTTGTCATTGGCTAGGCCAACAGCGCCTTCTTTGATACCGTAAACAACGTGTTTGCCGCCTGGGAATTTACCAGCTGCAGTTTCTTTACTGATATTTTGAACGGCTTCACCAACACCTTTAGTTGTTGAAGCAAGGACGAAGTTAGATTTTTTACCATCTTTAGATGTGTAGTTACCTTCACCTTTTTGGTCACGGTCAACACCGAGAACCCAAACTTTATCAGCTTCTTTTTTCTCTTCGTTCAATGATTTGGCTTCAGAGAAGACACCTGCACCAGTTCCACCAGCTGCTTGATAGATAATATCTGCGCCACCAGCGTATTGTGTCGCAGCGATTGTTTTACCTTTAGCAGCATCCGAGAATGAACCAGCATAGTCAACTTGTACTTTGATTGATTTATCAACAGATTTCACACCTGCTTCAAAACCTTTTTCGAAACGTGAAATAACTTCACCTTCCATACCACCGACAAAACCAACAATTTTCGTTTTAGTTGTTTTGGCTGCTGCAACACCTGCAAGGTAGGCTGCTTCTTGGTCTCTAAATGTTGCTGAAGCGACATTTTTTTGTCCTTCGATCACATCATCAATCAAGACGTAATTGATTGATGGATTGTTTTTGGCAGCTTCATCAATTGCATTGTGAAGTGCAAAACCAATACCATAGATCAATTTGTAGCCACCTGATACGGCGCTGTCGAGGTTTGTTGCGTAGTCAGATTCACTAGCAGATTGGAAATACGTGTAACCTTTGTCTTTAGATAAATTATTCGCTTTCCCCCAGGCTTGTAACCCTTCCCAAGATGATTGGTTAAATGATTTGTCGTCCACACCACCAGTGTCTGTAATAATGGCAACAGTTAAGTCTGTTTTAGCTTTAGCTGAACCCGTACTTTTATCACGGCTTCCACAAGCAGCAAGAGACAAGGCTGCAACAGCAGCTAAACCAACACCAATTACTTTTTTATTCATTAAAATGAACTCCTCCAAATTATGGCTCACGCAAGCGTCAGCAAGGCAACAATGTGTTTTTAAAACTCTACTTTAATTTTAACTTAACTCGTGCTAATTGACAACTATTTATCGATTTATTTTAATTATAAAATTCTAATTGTTTGGTTTTTAATCTAAATTCTTAAAATGATAAGGCAGTAAGTCACCAACCGTCGTTTTTTTAACATCCCCAGCCTTTGAAAAGAGCCAAACAGGCATCTCATCTGGACAGAATTCAGTCAAAACTTGGCGACATGCCCCACAAGGTGAGATGGGTTCTTCAGTTTCACCGTAAATACCGATCACTTCAAACTCACGCACACCGCTAGAAACAGCCTTAAAAATCGCTGTCCGTTCGGCACAATTGGTCAAGCCAAAACTAGCGTTTTCAATGTTACAACCTTGAAATACGAGACCATTTTTAGCAACTAAAGCTGCCCCTACTGGAAAGTGGGAGTATGGTACATAAGCGACACTCGCTGCTTCTCTCGCTTGTTTAAAAAGCTCAGTATCCATTGCCATCGGCTACATTTCCTTTCATGATATCCACACCATTGGATGTCCCAAGACGTGTCGCACCGGCTTCGATCATGGCTTGTGCATCAGCAATCGAGCGAACTCCGCCTGATGCTTTAACGCCTACGTCTGGTCCTACAGTTTGACGCATCAGCGCGATATCCGCAACCGTTGCACCTGCAGTAGAAAAACCAGTTGACGTTTTAACAAAGTCTGCACCCGCACGAACAGCCGCTTGGCATGCTTTGACTTTTTCTTCATCTGTTAGTAATGACGTTTCGATGATGACTTTGGTTGTCACATCTTTTGAAGCATCTACAACAGCTTGAATATCAGATTCAACTAAGTCCCAGTCGCCATCTTTCGCTGCGCTGATATTGATGACCATATCGACCTCATCCGCTCCATTTTTAATAGCCTCAGCTGCTTCGAAAGCTTTGACTGTTGATGTATTAGCGCCTAAAGGAAAACCGATAACCGTACAAACTTTAACATCAGTCGCTACTAATTTCTCCGCTGCAAAACTAACCCAAGTTGGATTAATACAGACACTCATGAAGTCATATTGGATCGCTTCATCAATGATTTGTTGTACTTTTGCTTTAGGTGTATCTGCTTTTAATACAGTATGATCAATATATTTATTTAAGTTCATTTGATAATCTCCACGATTTCTTTAATTTCTATTTTTTCATCTGAAATGCTGATAGCATCCAGTAAAACTTGACTTTCCTTTTCGGCATCAAAATCAGCTTTATTATACAAGATTTCGAAAAGCGGTTCTCCACTCTCGACACGATCCCCGATTTTTTTGAAAATCCGAAGCCCAGCGTCTAGGTCAAGGACGTCTGACTTAACAGCACGACCTGCTCCTGCACGCATGGCTAGTAGACCAGCTGTTAGGGCATCAAAACTGGTGACATAACCCGCTTGGCTACTAACGACAGTTTTAGAAAAGACAGTTACATGCTCTGGCGATGCTAGTAATTCCTCAAGGTCGCCATCTTGCGCTTGAATCATTTGTTTGAATTTATCAAGTGCTGTACCGTTCGAAAGATTTTCTAAAATGGCATCTACTGACTTTTCGACACCAGCTAGACCGAGCATGATTTGTGCCAATTCTGCGATAAACTGTCTAAGTTCTGGGCTACCACCACCTTGTAAGACTGTCAAGCTTTCTGCAATCTCTAGGCGATTCCCAATCGTAGCGCCTAATGGTTGACGCATGTCTGTAATAACAGCAACAGTCTTGCGTCCTACAGCATTGCCCAGATCCACCATGGTCTGTGCAAGTAGGCGGGCATCAGTCAAGTTTTTCATGAAAGCACCACTACCAACGGTGACATCTAGCAGAATCGCATCACTACCTGCCGCGATTTTTTTCGACATGATCGAGCTTGCAATCAAAGGAATGATATCAACGGTCGCGGTCACATCACGCAGCGCATAAAGCAGTTTGTCGGCTTTGACCAGATTATCCGACTGGCCGATGACCGAAATGCCAATGTCTTTGACCTGCTGGACGAAGTCGGCTTGGCTACGCTCGACTTGGAAGCCGTGAATGCTTTCGAGTTTATCAATCGTGCCTCCAGTATGCCCCAAGCCACGACCGCTCATCTTAGCAACAGAAATGCCGAAACTTGCAACGAGTGGCGCTAAAATCAGCGTGACTTTATCACCTACACCACCTGTTGAATGTTTGTCTACCTTGACACCTGGAATTTCAGATAAGTCAATCTGTTCACCCGTGGCAACCATGGCCATGGTCAAGTCTGCAATTTCTTCTTTCGTCATGCCTTGGAAATATACCGCCATGGCCCAAGCAGACATTTGATAATCTGGAATCTGTCCCGTCGCATACTGGTCAATCAGCCACGTCGTTTCAGCCTTGGTCAGCGCCAGACCATCTCGTTTTTTCTGAATGATATCAATCATTCTCATTGCGTCACCTCACTCTAATCTATCTATGACAGTTCTCCAAAAAATCGGGGAGATTTCGACTGTTTATGATATTATTCGTCAGGCTTTATTTTATCATATTTTGGTAAAAATTAAACGTGATAATACGCAATTTTAGCAAACGTTTTCTCCCAATAGCAGAAACTATCTTAACTATTAATTTTTTTGACAAAAGAAAAAAGGCCCTTAGACCTTATTGATTTTCAAAACCATTTTCAATCTTTGCTTCGTCATTTTCAACGAAACCAAAATCACTGATTGGTGCATATTTAAACTTAAGTTCGCCTAAGATATCTTTTTTAGGAATAGGACCGAACTTTCGGCTGTCATCTTGAACGTCTCTAGCATCATTTAAGATCCAATAGCTATCTTTACCTAACTTATCTTGACGAAAATCTGTCGTAAATTCCTCATCATGCGTTTTTAAGTAAGCAGTTTGATTGACTTTGATGTAGGGTTCTTTCAGGATTTTCTGGTTGACATAGACAATATTATCCATGGCGACAACACTTTGCCCGGGCGTTCCAATGATACGGCCTACATATTTTTTGCCATTATGACGGTAAGCTACTAAATCCAGATTATCAAGCTGTGTGCGTTTGATGGCAAATACTTGCGTTTTCTTGGGCAAGATAGGTGCCATATTATTATTATGAATCCGAATTGGCTCTAGAACAAAAAGTCGCAAAATGGACAACACTGCGACGATGATTAGGCCAATCAAAATATTTCGATATAAGTCTCTCTTAACCATTTTACTAAAACTTTCTAAAATAAAAGCGAACGTGTCTATTTGCCGCTCTTTACTTCATTTATATTAGGATAGGACGTAGGCCCTGGCCTGTCCATATACTTAGTGCTAAGATTACAAAGCCAGATTATAAGTCTTGATTGCTTCTTCCAAGGCTTCTGGATAGGCCTTAAAAGTCTTGATATGCTTGCCATTTACAATCACATCAAAAGCATCGTCAGCAGTATTTTTGATCTCAGCGACCGTTTTTTTGCCAACCGTTAAAACCACGCCATCTTTACTGTCAGAAATTTGAATTTCTGTTTCTTTTTTCTTACTCATGAACCCTATTATATCTAAAAATGTCCCATTTTTCAAGTCTAGCGGTTATGAGGATCTCCGCACACGAATTTATTATCCCAGTTCCTCCCTTAACCATGCGTCTGAGGAAGCGGATGCGACTAAAATCACCATCAAAAAAAGCCTAAGCGATACTCACTTAGACTTTAAATAGATTAGGCATTTAACTCTGCCAAAATCCCTTTGATTTGATCTTTAGTATGCACACCTGCGACTTGTTTGACAACTTCGCCGTCTTTTTTGAAAAGAAGTGTTGGAATACTCATCACACCAAAAGATTGTGGTGTTGCTGGGTTTTCGTCCACGTCCATTTTAACGATTTTGAGTTCACTTTCGTCTAATTCTTCTGAAAGCTGGTCAAGAATCGGTGCTTGCATACGACAAGGGCCACACCATGTTGCCCAGAAATCTACGAGTACGATGCCATCTTTAGTTTCTTCTTGGAAAGTAGCATCTGTTACTTCTATTGCCATTTTAATCACCTCTATTTATTTTACTAGCTCTATTCTACCTTAAATTTTGGTGTTTGTCCTCTAATTTGCACGCGAATTGTAAGCCACTTAAAATCAGCTCTAATACATCATTCTATATTCTTCAAGGCGTCAATCATATCAATCTTTTTCAAACTAAAATGTGTCATGACATTTACAATCAGGGTGAATGAAACTGTAAGAGCTGTCGCAAAGACAAAACTAATGGTGTTAACATGTCTGACAAACATCAAGGTATCTGTTTCACAGGTACTGATGATGAAATGACACAAGTAAACACCACTCACTAGACCTAGGATAATCCCGACAATCGTGAAAATCGTATTTTCCTTGGTAATATAAGCATCTGTTTCCTGATCATAAAAACCTAAAACTTTAAGTGTCGCAATTTCTCGTTTACGTTCACTGATATTAATCGTTGCTAAGTTATACATGACGACGAACGCCAGAATCGCTGAGGAGACGATTAAAATCAGAACAACCAGATTAAGTGAGGTCATGGTGTCATTAATCATAGTCACCGTTGTTTTTGAGTTAATGACACTAGCTACTGACTGATTGGTCATGAGTGAGGCGTCAAACTTTTGATCGGCTTGTGCTGATAGCTTATTTTTCAATTTTATAGCGATGACATTGGTCTCATACTCACCAAAAATAGCTTGAGAGGTCGCTTTGGGTAAATAAACGTAATTTTGGATATAATTTTCTACGATTTTTCCTACTTTTACTTCATGTATCTCATCACGACTATCCTTGAAGTTAATCGTATCCTTTTCTTTAACCTTTAACAACTTAGCTAACTTTTGACTGACAATGGCTTGATTACCATTTAAAGAGACTGCTTGTTTATCTCGGTTGATGTCATTTAAACTGATGACTTGTTTGAATGTTTTAGTATCATCAGGTACCACGACTGTCACATCATAGGCTTTACCGTGACTGGACACTTTCTTTGTCGCCATGGATAAGTTAGCCGTATGGGCAACTTGATCGTTTTCCGATAAGACATTAAGCAAGGTCTTGTCATCTGTATTTGCTTTTAGTGACACTAGTTTATCGTATTTAAAGACATTGCCATACTGGTAATTCACGATGTCCGTGATTGAATCTTTGAGGCCAAAACCTGCAAGTATCAGTGCGGTACAGCCAGCAATGCCTATAATGGTCACGATGGCTCGGGTTTTATAGCGAAAGAGGTTGCGCATGACGATTTTATTTGAGAAACTAAATCGGTTCCAGATGGCAGGCACATGCTCCAACAAAATCCGCTTACCAGCTTTGGGGGCTTTAGGACGCATCAGGATGCTTGGCGTGTAGATTAGCTCACGGTAAACCGCGATTAAGGCACCACCACAGATACAGATTAGCGCAATCGCAAGTCCAGTCAAACAATAGATAGGCTGGAAAAGGACGATAAACTTCGGTATGGCAAAGAGTGTCGTATAGATATTCCAGATAAGGTTGGGGATGAGATTTAGGCCAATAATCATACCGATTATACCGCCAACCAATGTTGCTGAAAGTGAAAAGAGGACGTATTTCAGAGCAATCGCAGGATTTGAAAATCCTAAGGCTTTCAGGGTGCCAATTTCACTTCGATCTTCTTCCACCATTCGCGCCATGGATACCAAGCTAATCAAGACTGCAATCACATAGAAGACGACTGGAAAGACACGCCCAACTTTGGCAATACTTTTCGTCGCATCAACAAAATCCTTGTAGCCTGTGTCATCTTGGCGATCGGTGATATACCATTTGGCAGGTGGCAAACTATCGCGGTTTACCTGTCCTGATGCTAAAGCTACTGGGCTAAGGTAATCTGCATAAACTGTTTCAAAACGTTGGGTTTCTTGCGCATTTTTGATTGTCTCGACTTCTTTTTTTGCCGCTGAAATCCGATCCAAATAAGCTGTCTGGCTCGTCATCTCTTGTTTAGCGCCTTTGACGGTCAAAGCAATCGCACTATACATATCCTGCTTAAAAACACTAGGTTTGACATACATAAAATAGTCAATCCGACCGTCTCCTAGACTCGTCGTACCACGATGCACCTTAGAAAAGTAGAGGGGACTTTTGACCGTTCCTACGATTTGATAAGTCTCGTTCGTCAAGTCAGGATCATTCATTTTGAGCGAGTCGCCTATTTTGACCTTATTTTTCTTTAAATAAGCTTCTTCGACGACAATTTCATTATCTTTTTGCGGGAGCTGGCCCTTAACCAAAGTAATTTTATTAAGTTGTTTTGGCACGCCTATGACTTTGGCAATGGCGGTTTCATCGTTTTCCTGCCTTGTTGTTGTACGAGCGACTGGTTCAATGAGCTCATCTTTGGCATATATGCCTTGAACGCTAGCAACATCCGATAGTTTTTCAAGACTTGTAACGTCTGCCTTAGTCAAGCCAAGCGTAGACTGAATTTGCAAGTCATAGGCTTGGGTTTGATCCAAATAACTATCTAAAGTCGAGAGCATATCTTGTGAAGTTGAGCTGATGCCGGCATAAAAACCAACACCTAAAAGTGCCATACAAAGCAAGGAGATAAAACGTTTAGACGACTGCGTCATCTTACGAAAACTACTGATGATAATCGTTTTATTTTTCATCGGCTTACCACTCTATGGCTTCGACTGATAAAGGCTGGTCATTGCTTTGTATAGATTCAACACGGCCATTTTTAAATTTGATCACCTTATCAGCAATCTGACCTATGGCGCTATTGTGTGTGATGATGATAACAGTGATTTTTTCTTTTCGACAAGTATCAACAAGTAAGGACAGGATTTGCTTACCTGTGTGATAGTCTAAAGCACCTGTTGGCTCGTCACACAGGAGCAACTTAGGATTTTTAGCTAGCGCCCGTGCGATGGCCACCCGTTGCTGCTCTCCACCAGAGAGTTGGGCTGGAAAATTCTTTTGACGTTCAGCTAAGCCAACTTTTTCAAGTGTCTCAACTGGTGAAAAAGAGTCTTTGGTTAACTGAACTGCCATCTCAACATTTTCAAGCGCCGTTAAATTTTGAATCAAGTTATAGAACTGAAAGACAAAACCGATATCATTGCGTCGATAGTTGACTAAGGCTTTATTTTTCAACTGCGTGATATCTATACCATCAACTAAAACTTGTCCACTGCTTGCACTGTCCATACCGCCCAAAATATTCAGAGCTGTTGTTTTACCAGCACCTGACGGCCCCAGAATACAGACTAACTCGCCTTGCTCAATGTCAAACTGTGCATGATCTAAGGCTTGAATACTCACTTCTCCCATTTGATAGGTTTTTACAATATCATTAAATTCAATATATGCCATTTTGGACCTCTATCTTTAAATAAATCGTTTTCATTATCTTGACTTACTTTAAATTATAGGGCTTTATGGCTGTTTGTCAACCATTACAAGTGGCGGTCTTAGCATCGACATTCGTCTTTGGATAAAAAATAAGACTTGCGTCTTAATCATTAAATGATATTAGATGAATTAACCATAATCTTCTTCTTCTTTCTTGATTCTATTTATTAGATTTTGGTTCACATTTTTCAAGTAATTTTTTTCTCTTTGCAAAAGCGTTTGATGTGTTTCTAAATTTGAAAAATAGATTTTGGGCTCAAGTTCATTTTTCAAATAGTCGAGCGCTTCTGATATTGTTTTGGCTTCACCACTTGCCATATATTTTTCAAGCGATATCAGATGTTCGACAGATAAATAATGTTCGGGTACCCTAGGGTTTCTGAGAGCAGGTTGCGAAACAATTTGATACGCTTTCTCATCAATTTTTTCAATATCAGTAAATAATTGCTTTAATACCTTTTTTTCAAGTAAACTAGTGAAAGATCTAAAAAGAGGATGACGCCACATTTTGTATAAACACAAATAGGGAAAGATGATGAGCAGGGCAGTCGTAAGTAATAAACCAACCAAACGGGTTACGAACTTTCCTGTCGTTTGTAGATCAAAATAACTTAATTCCAATGATAACATTATAAAAATCCAAATCGCGGTTGATAATATTGAAGCAAGCATACCCGCTACTATAGCACGTATCGAACGTATTTTCTCATGATAAATTCTCAAGCGTTCATTTCTCGCATAAGCGACTTTTTCCAAACTTTTCAAAAGGTGAATAGACTTATTAAAGTAACTTAAATCATTTATTTCTGTCAAAATAATCTCCTTCAACATCTTTAGATCGTTTGTCTGATCTAAAAACTTTACCTCTTCAAGTTGAAAGGTTATATCATTGATTCTATCAAAAATAATAGACCATTTTGATCAAAGTGCCACATTGTCTAGTTATATTTTAATTTTATCCAAAATAGGATTTTTTATATTTTTTTGTCGTTTTAGAGAAAAAAATAAGACTTACGTCTTTATTTTTTAGACAACCTTGGTCGTCCAGTCTTCACAATTAATGATATCAGTTGCGATATCTTGGTAAAATTCTGGTTCATGACTGACCATGAGGATAGTGCCTTTGTAAGCCTGAAGGGCACGTTTAAGTTCTTCTTTAGCATCCACATCCAGGTGGTTGGTCGGCTCATCCATGACCAAGATGTTAGACTCATGATTCATGATTTTACCTAGACGCAGTTTCGACTGCTCACCACCGGATAAGACATAAACACGACTCTCGATTTGCTTAGTGCCAAGACCACATCTGGCTAGGGCTGCACGGACTTCGGCTTGATTGAGCGTTGAAAACTCGTCCCAGTAGTCATCCAAGACTGATTTTTGGCTCGGCGTTTTATCTTCCTGAGCGAAATAGCCGATGATTTGAAACTCACCCTGTATGACTTCTCCTGATAAGGGTTGAATCTCACCCAACAAAGACTTGAGTAAGGTTGATTTTCCGATACCATTCGAGCCTGTAAAGGCGACTTTTTGGCCACGTTCCACTAGCATGTTGATGGGGCTTGAAAGTGGTTCTGATGCGTCATATCCCAAGACTAAGTCCTTGGCTTCAAAAATGAGCTTGCCTGATGTGCGGCCTAATTTGAAGTCAAAACTTGGTTTGGCTTTTTCCTGAATGGTCTCGACAAAGGTCATCTTGTCCAACTTCTTCTGGCGCGCCTTGGCCTGACCTGATGTTGCGACATTGGCTTTTTTCTTAGCGATGAAATCTTTGAGTTTGGCCGCTTCCGCTTGTTGGGCGTCAGCGAGTGAGGCTAGCTGTTTTTTCTTCTCTTCGAAGAGGCGCTCGAAATTGTGGTAATCGCCCACATAACGGTCGATTTTCTGCTGGTTAACATGGTAGACGATATTGATAACGTCGTTCATGAAGTCGACATCGTGAGAAATCAAGACAAAGGCATTTTCATAGTTTTGCAGATAATTTTTCAGCCAGGTGATGTGTTCTTCGTCGAGGTAGTTGGTTGGCTCGTCTAGAAGTAAAATGTCTGGCTTTTCAAGCAAGAGTTTGCCCAGTAGGATTTTTGTGCGTTGACCACCTGAAAGATCCGCCACGTCTTTGTCGAGTAAGTCACCGAGGCCCAAGCCACGCGCGATTTCATCAACCTTGGCATCAATCAGATAAAAGTCTGAATTGTCCAGAGTGTCTTGCAGATCAGCAGCTTTTTCAAGGGATGTTGTCATCTCATCATCAGACATGTCACCCATGCGTGCGTAGATGTCGTTCATCTCACTTTCAGCGTCCAATAGGTACTGGAAGGCTTCTGATAGGGCTTGACGTGTCGTTTTTCCTTTACCAAGCGCTGCGTGCTGATCCATGTAGCCGACACGGTGTTTGCTTGACCAAGTGATTTTGCCTTCGTCTGGCTGCAGATTGCCGGTAATGATGTTCATGAAGGTTGATTTCCCTTCACCATTTGCCCCGACAAAGCCAATGTGCTCGCCTTTTAATAGGCGAAAATTGACATCATCAAAAATCGCACGGTCGCCAAAGCCATGGCTTAGTTTTTGAACGGTTAATATACTCATCTTTGCTTATGTTTCTCCATCTGTTTACAAGTTTGCTTTCTCTATTTTAACAGAATTTTTGGGAATGGGGAAGATGTCGTGACTTGTTCTGCATTAGTGGTGATTAATAAAACGCATGACTTTATCGCACGCGCATATTATTTCTATTTAATTGATGAAAAGGCTTATTTTAACTTATGTCAATAAATGATGGTAAGGTTTCTGTAAAATCAACATGTTTTTACCGATTTCGTATTATTTTGCCAAAAGAATCCCGTTTTGGTAGAGAATCGACGAATTTTTTACTATTTTCGTATTGTTTCTTATTGATTGATCTGGCTGCTTTACAAATTCATTGAAATATTAATTATCAAATCATTCAATCTATGATGAGTAGTAGAATCTGATAAAAATAATAAAATACCATTACGCATTTGTCTCCTGAACAGTTGCACAATGGTGTTTTATACTTTTTAAAGATTTTTTAATTTTTCAAGTTCATTCAAAGTTGGCATGCCAGTTTGTGCACCAAACTTTGTTGTCGATAAGGTCGCACCTTTTGTTGCAAGTTCAATAGCTGTTTCTAAGGTTTCTCCTTTGCTGAGTTGGGTGGCTAAAATGCCATTAAACGTGTCGCCAGCACCTGTTGTATCTACTACTTTTGCCTTTCGTGTTGGGATAGTTACGACTTTTCCTTTTTCAACAAATGACACGCCTTTTGATCCTCGTGTCACGATAAGTCTTGTTTGAAAACGTGTCGAAAATTCAAGCATTGCGGCCTCAAAACTTAATGCTTTAAGATCATTTGGTAATAATCCTTGGAACTCCAGTTCATTAGGGGTGATATACTCAACTTCTGTGAGCAACTCCTTAGCTTCTTCTGAAAATGGTGCAGGATTGAGAATGGTTGTCACACCAGCCGCCTTTGCAATTGATACGGCTTTTCTTACAGCTTCAATCGGTGTTTCTAGTTGCATCAAAAGCACAGTTGCCGTTTCAATCGTTGCAGCATTTTGCTTAACGTAGGCTTCATCAACACAAGCATTGGCACCTGGCACAACCATAATACAATTATCTTTTGGTAGCTTGAAGACATTAGCGATTCCTGTTGATTGCTGGTCTTCTGTTACAATTGCAGCAACTTCTAGTGTCTCTTGCTGAAGATGGTGAATGATGCGTTCGCCAAATGTATCCTTACCAACTTTCCCCAGCATGGTGACATTACCGCCAACTCGTGAAGCTGCGACTGCTTGATTGGCACCTTTTCCGCCAATAAAATAATCTAACCGTTTGGCAAAAATCGTTTCACCAATTTGGGGTAGTCTATCGACTGTTGTTACTAAATCCATATTTAAACTACCTAGTACGACTACTTGCGTCATGCTTACTCACCTCCAAGTTTTTACAAAATACATAAAATTTGCCACAGTTTTTTCTTGATGCGTCTTCATATTCGGCATCTTTATGAAAGCCTTGCTTTAAGAAAAAATGTTGCATTTTTTGATTGCTATGATTTGTTACAGAGCAGATTTTTTCTGCTTGTCTCACCACGCCCAAATTTTCTAAATGTTGATATAACTGGCTGGCATATCCACATTTGGTATAACTCGGCGTGGTCGCAAAACGTTTGATCCAATAGGTATTTCCCTCCTGATAAAATGATGCTACTGAAACAATCTCGTCATTTTTAACCAATTTATAGCACTTTTGATCTATGATGTCTTTTGCAATATGCTTCAGATTGGGATAGGCTTGGTGCCACTGCAAAATATTATCCCTTAGCATTTGAGCCTTTGCTTGCTGAAATAAGGCAGCAATTTCCTCGATGTCCTCACGCATTGCCAATGTGATCATTTTCTGCCTCCTGCTATGACGTCTTAATGAGGTAAGAGCAGGATGGATAATATCACGACACAAAGAATTCCGATGATCGTTGGTACACTGGTGCGTTTCAGGATGCGCACTGGACTCGTCCCAACAGTAGAGGCTACGATCATCACAACTGCTGCAACTGGTGAGATGGTTCTCGCGAGATTGGCAATCATTTGCATGGGTAAAGCGATCAAGATCCCATCAATGCCCGCTTTCGACGCAATATTGGGGATTAGTTCGATGACCGCGTAGAACATCGCTAAACCGCCACCACTCAAAATGCCAAAGAGCGGCGTCGCGCCACTGAAGATGAGTGCTGTGACGATCCCCGCTGAGTTAGAGGTTTGAACGGATGACATCAAGCGATCAATGATCCCCAATGACTGAACAGCTGTTGTAAACAATGAGCCAGCAACCACTAGCATTACGACTTGACTGAAACCTTGTCCCATTCCTTTAAACATCTCTGAAGCAGACTCTTGAACTTTTTTATAAGAACGATGGCGAAGGGTTTCGATCAGCACTGAGACGAAGAAGGCGATGACTGTTAGGACAAATATATCCATCGTCACCCCTTTGATAAACATACTCGTTATCCCAACACCCAAAATCAACATAAGCGGTAGCAAAGGTAAAATGGCATAGCCTTTAGGGGCATCAACTGCTTTTTGATTGACTAAATCGACCTCATCAAGAGAGATGAAAGCCTCCTCACCTTCTATTTTATCACAATGTTTTTGCCAGAAATAGTGGGTCACTGCTATCACAAGTAAGGTTGGTATCGAAATCTTTGCATGCCAGATCACATAATCCATCAAAGGGTAGTTTAACGTTCCTGATGCAATGACATTGTCAGCACCTAAAGGCGTTGGCATTACCGTGGCAGTCATCGCAATAACCCCTGCGGCGGTCAATGACGATATGCCCATACCTGCAAGCATTGGATATAGGATAGCCATTAATATAATGGCTAAACTCGAAGCACTAGGGATCACTAACGACATCAAGTTACCTACTAAAAAGACTATCGGTACAAATAGGGTTTTAGATTTAACCTTCTTAAGTGGTTCGACTAACAGATTAACAGCCACTTGATTGGCACCAATCGTATTCATATAGCCTGAATACCCAAATAAGACCATGATCACAATCCCAGCACCAGTCACTTGTGAGATAATGGTATCTTTTAACTTCAAAAAGATATCAAAAAAGGCAAGACCAGTCCCTTTTCCTTGCGGATAAAGGGGATTTCCTAAGATAATCGAGCAGAGCAATAAGATCAGAGCACCAACTATCAAGCTAAGTGCTGGATGATAATTTTTGATAATAAGATAAGCAACGCCAGTCAAGACAAGTAGTACTAAAAATACCTCAATCATGCAATTTTTCTCCTGCCATCTCTAAATTTTCAACCAGCCATTCTTGGAAAGCTGGCACATCAATTGCCAAACACACCTCACAATTCGTGTCAGTATGGTATTTCATCTTCAAATCTGCAACTGTACAGCCTGCTGCAGGTCCCTCTAAAGCAACTTCGACATGCGTTGCTTGTGTTTGAAAGAGTTCTGGTTGAACGAGGTAGGCGACGGTACAGACATCATGCATTTTGAGGCCTGTTTTCAAACTGCCGCCTCTATAATGTTGGAAGAGTGCATGAAACATTTGACCTACACGACCTAGCCCTTTTATCAGTTCTACTTCCTTAGCTTTTAAGACAGCTATACTGGTAACATCTAAGCCAACCATTACAATTGGAACGCCTAATTGAAAAACTATTTGCGCAGCATGGGGATCTACATAGGTGTTAAATTCGGCAGAACTATTGGTATTCCCACGTGACAGTGTGCCACCCATCATGACGATTTTAGACACTTTTGCCTTCATTTCAGGATACAAACTAAACAGCAAGGCAATATTAGTGAGCGCCGCGATCGCTAGGATAACGACTGGTTCTTCACTACTTTCAAGCGTCTTTCGCATGGCTTCAACAGCATGATAAGGTAAGGCTTTGGCATGGGGTTTTGGAAATTCAAAGCCTGCCATTCCTGTTTCGCCATGAATCTCTGAAGCGTCCTCAAGCTTAATGAGTAGTGGTTGATCACAGCCTTTGGCAACTGGTACTTCTTTTTTCATAAATGATACAAGTTTCAAAGTATTTTCCGTTGTTTGTCTCACATCAACATTGCCAGAAACCGTTGTAATGAGTCGAACATCCAAGTTGGCATGATTGAGTGCAATAGCTAAAGCAACTGCGTCGTCAATCCCTGGATCTGTGTCAATGATTAGTGGTGTTTTTGTTGTCATCTTTATTTGCCTTTCTATTCTTTCTGATTAACTTAGACTAAATTTGGCTTTTGTTATCATTTCTTTATTCTTAATTTTTAGTTGTTACTTGAAGTAGTACACTTGATTTGCTTTGTCCATTTTGACAACTACTGCTTATTTCAGTACAATGGTAGTATCTTACATTACGTTGTACTGAAAATTTGAATAGTTCTCTTTGTGGTTTTATTCAATTTTCAAGGGTCAAGTTTTTCAAATCTTGTTTTTGTCTGTTCTCAATTGATTTTGAGTTTGGTTTGAAAGATTTGTTTTTGGAATAGTCGCCTGTCTTTTGATGGGCTTTTGTTTCTGGTTTTTATTCAAGCATTTGCTTGATATTTTAATTCTAGCAAATGCTTGAATAGATGTCAACGATTTTTCTTAATTTTTTAGAGGAGATTTTAAATGGTTCAAGAACGCATGAAAAGTTTACGCTTAGAGGCTAAACTCACACAAAAAGAAATTGCAGAAAAACTTGGAATTTCTACTGCTTTTTATGGACAATGGGAAACAGGGAAAAGAAATCCTGCCAGTAAAAATTTACAAAAAATAGCTGATTTTTATGAGGTATCAATAGACTATCTTCTAGGTAATACAGATGAAAAAAAATCATCAAAATTTGATGATTTAAATACTGCTCTTGATTCATTTACTTCATTTGATGGGTATCCTCTGTCTGATGAGGATCGTGAAGCTGTTAGACAGTTGCTTAGGGGTAGATGTGAGAATAGGTGATGGTGCTTGCAAATTATTGTGATGTTTGAGAAAATAGTAACGGAAATAGAATATCTTTTTAGTTGTAAAAAACAATGAATAGTATTTTTCTATTTCCAATTTTGGTGGTATTGAATGCCTCGAAAACAATGCACTAATTACAACATAACTCATAGAGTCAAAAAAAATACCATTTGCGGTCTTTTTTTTATTCAAATCTAGTCTAATGAATTCTCAATTCAACACAGCTCTAAAACTAAAACTGCGTGTTGCTCTGCCAACCGATAGTTTTGGAGGCATTCAATTCAACACAGCTCTAAAACTGCTGAGTTGACAGAAGTCGTCGTGGAGTTGTTTTGGAGGCATTCAATTCAACACAGCTCTAAAACTTTGAGAATGTAAGCATGGTCTCCTCCTATGTTTTGGAGGCATTCAATTCAACACAGCTCTAAAACTGCTAGATAACTCCTCGGTCTAAATTTTTTGTTTTGGAGGCATTCAATTCAACACAGCTCTAAAACCACCACAAGCACTCTATTGC
>RRZT011457609.1_pt1 | contig 33401 bp, 28 predicted proteins | sample 2165551 | NCBI WGS metagenome assembly RRZT01 (sample SAMN10456910, study PRJNA506462) | wastewater metagenome | biome: wastewater; feature: sludge; material: wastewater sludge; isolation source: wastewater sludge with Escherichia coli K12::gfp cells carrying plasmid... | place: USA: Moscow, Idaho...
GCCAATCAAGATAGGGGCCGCTTTGAAACTCACTGCAGCCGTCGCCGGCGCTTCAGGATACGCCGGGGGTGAAGTGTTACGCCTGCTCGCGGGCCATCCAGGTCTCCACGCCACCACCCTGAGCGCGCATTCCAACGCCGGTGAGAATGTCGGCGCGATCCAACCCCACCTGAGGTCATACGCGGGCGAGACCTTTGTCGATACCACCGCAGAGAACCTGGCCGGGCACGACGTTGTCTTCCTCGCCCTGCCCCACGGTAAATCGGGGGAACTGGCTGACGAAATCGCCGCTCTCTCCCCCAACACCCTCCTGGTTGATTGCGGAGCCGACCACAGGCTGCATTCCGAGGACGCCTGGGCGGACTTCTACGGCGGCCCCTTCAACAAGCCCTGGACCTACGGGGTCCCAGAACTGCTTGTGGGGGGCGCCAAGCAGAGGGAAGCCCTGCGTTCCACGAAGCGGATTGCGGCTCCCGGCTGCAATGCGTCCACCGTGTCCCTGGCACTGGCCCCCGGAGTTGCCAGCGGGCTCATCGACCCCGGCGACATTGTGGCGACGCTTGCCGTCGGCCCCTCTGGTGCGGGGAAGGCACTGCGCACCAACCTCTTGGCTGCCGAGATCCTTGGCTCCGCCAGTCCCTACGCCGTGGGCGGGACCCACCGCCACATCCCCGAAATCGAGCAGGCACTCAGTGAGACAAGCGAGCACGCACCCCGTGTTCGACTGTCGTTCACGCCCGTCCTCGTCCCCATGTCCCGCGGCATCCTTGCAACCTGCACGGCGCCAGTCCGCGAGGGAGTGTCCGAGGACGACCTGCGAGCAGCCTGGGACCTGGCCTATGGAGAAGAGGATTTTGTCCAAGTCCTGCCGCCCGGACAGTTCCCAGCCACCGGCTCCACAGTGGGCGCCAACACCCTGTTGCTTAGCGTGACGCTCGACAAACGAGCGGGACGCGTAGTCGTCGTTGCGGCGCTGGACAACCTGGCAAAGGGCACTGCGGGCGCAGCGATCCAATCCACAAACATCGCCCTGGGCCTGCCCGAGGGCGCCGGTCTCACAACGAATGGAGTAGCGCCGTGAGTGTAACAACACCCGCCGGTTTCCGCGCCGCAGGCATGGCCGCCGGCTTGAAGGCTTCGGGAGGTCCCGACCTGGCGATCGTCATCAATGACGGCCCCACTCGAACTGGCGCCGCCGTGTTCACTTCAAACCGGGCGCAGGCCAACCCGATCCGCTGGTCCCGTAAGGCCCTGACTGACTCTGATGGAGAGGTCAGGGCAATTGTTCTGAACTCCGGTGGCGCCAACTGCTTCACGGGTCAGTTTGGATACGAAACATCGGCACTGACCGCAAGCGAAACCGCAGTGTTGCTGGGAACCGAAACCGCGGCCATTCAAGTTTGCTCCACGGGTTTGATCGGAGAGGGCGGGGAGGCTTTCCGCACCGCTATCTTGACGGCACTCCCCCTCTTGGTTGAGGCCGCTTCTCCAGAGGGCGGGTTGGCTGCCGCGAACGCAATCCTCACGACTGATACGCACGCCAAGACGACCTCGTACACAAGCCCCCAGGGGTGGTCAATCGGAGGGATGGCTAAGGGTGCTGGAATGCTTGCGCCGGGTTTGGCCACAATGCTGGTTGTCCTCACCACCGACGCCGTTCTCACCGCTGGCGAATGTGATCACGCTCTGCGGGCCGCCACGGCAGTCACCTTTGATCGCCTTGACTCCGACGGCGCGATGTCCACCAATGATCAGGTCACCCTGCTCGCCTCGGGGGCTTCCGGAGTGACACCGAAAGAGGGCGACTTCGAGGCCGCGCTTGCGGACGTCTGCTCCGAGCTCGCACTTCAACTGCTTGGGGATGCCGAGGGCGCCTCCCACAACATCGCCATCACCGTGAGTGGGGCGGCCAGCGTTGCGGATGCGGTCGAGGTCGGCCGCAGCATCGCTCGCAACAACCTCTTTAAGACTGCCATCTTTGGTAATGATCCCAACTGGGGGCGCGTCTTGGCCGCAATTGGCACCACCAGGGCAGCGTTCGACCCCGACAACATTGATGTCACCATCAATGGGGTGCGGGTGTGCTCGAAGGGGGGACCGGACCGGCCGCGCGACCTCGTCGATCTGACACCACGAGAAGTGAGCCTCGATATCGACCTGTTCGCCGGTGGGGAGTCCGCGACGATCTGGACTAATGACCTCACCCACGACTACGTCCACGAGAACAGCGCGTACTCCTCATGAACTCAGTTACCTACCATTTTCAGGCGCCTGAGGAGGCCCGCAGGTTCGCCAACACCCTGGTGCAGGCTCTGCCGTGGATGAAGGAGCACAGCGGGAAGATTGTTGTCATCAAGTTCGGTGGCAACGCGATGATCAGCGAGGAGTTGCAGAAGGCGTTCGCGGAAGACATCGCCTTCTTGCGTTACGTGGGGGTCAAGCCCGTCGTGGTGCATGGTGGGGGTCCGCAGATCTCGCAGATGCTGGATCGCTTGGGCATTGAGTCTGAGTTCCGCGCTGGCTACCGTGTCACCAGTCTCGAAGCGATGAATGTCGTACGGATGGTTCTGCAGGGCCAGGTCAATCCGGAGTTGGTTTCCCTGATAAACAGCCACGGCCCCATGGCTATGGGTTTCAGCGGCGAAGACGCAGCTATTTTCACAGCTCAGAAGATGTTTGCCCAAGTTGACGGCGAGGTTGTCGACCTAGGTCAGGTTGGCGAGGTTGTCGCTGTTGACCCCGGTCCCGTCCTCGACCAGTTGCGGGCGGGGCGTGTTCCTGTCATCTCTTCGATTGCTCCCGACCAGGATCAACCGGGCAGTGCCCTTAACGTCAACGCTGACTTGGCGGCGGCTGCCCTCGCGGTGGGTCTGGGAGCAGAGAAGCTGGTTCTTCTCACCGACGTCGCGGGCCTGTACGCAGACTGGCCAAATCGCGATTCATTAGTTGCGTCGATCCAGGCTTCCGAGCTGTCCGCCATGTTGGCGTCGCTCGAGTCGGGGATGATCCCCAAGATGCAGGCATGTCTGGAAGCAGTCCGCGGAGGGGTCCCCACCGCCACGGTGATCGATGGGCGCGTCGCCCATTCCGTCCTCGTCGAACTCTTCACGGATCGGGGTATCGGAACGGAAGTGAGGACGGATGATGAGTGATGTTCTGGCTGGCGCGGACCTACTGACGAACAGTTACGGCGAGTCATTTGCGCAGTTGGTGCGCGGCGAGGGTTGCCACGTGTGGGACGTCGACGGGAAGCGCTACCTGGACTTCCTTTCTGGCATAGCCGTCAATGCCCTGGGGCACGCTCACCCGGCATTCGTCGCTGCCGTCTGCGAGCAGGCTGCGACCTTGGCCCACGTCTCAAACTTCTTCGTGACTCCCCCGCAACTCAAACTAGCCAGTACCTTGCTGCGACTGTCAGGAGCGGGCGAGGACGGACGGGTCTTCTTTGCAAACTCGGGCGCTGAAGCGAATGAGGCCGCCCTCAAGCTGGCCCGTTTGCACGGGCAGGCCCACGGCAAATCAACCATCCTGGCGCTGGGCGGAGGTTTCCACGGGCGCACAATGGGCGCATTGGCGCTGACATCAAACCCCAAGTACCGGGAGCCGTTCGAGCCACTGCCCGGCGGGATCGAGCATATTGACCCGACAGTGGAAGCCTTGGAATCCGCCCTCGACGACACCGTTGCTGCGCTCTTTGTCGAACCGATTCAGGGTGAGGTCGGTGTGAAGCCACTGTCGGAGAACTTTTTGGTTCGAGCGCGCGAACTCACCGCGGAGCGGGGCGCGCTTCTAGTGATTGATGAAGTGCAGACAGGTATTGGGCGCACGGGCGGATGGTTTGGTTTCCAGGCGGCCGGGATCATGCCAGATATTGTCACCCTGGCAAAGGGCCTCGGGGGCGGCATTCCGATTGGTGCATGCATTGCCTACGAGCCCGCAGCAAGTCTTTTCTACCCGGGGTCACACGGGACCACCTTCGGAGGGAATCCCCTGTCCTGTCATGTTGCGCAAACCGTCCTCGACGTCATTACTTCAGGCGACCTGGTTGAGAATGCGCGGGTGCGCGGAGAGCAACTAACGGCTGCCATCCTGGAGCGCAGCCACCCGCTCATTCGAGGGGTTCGGGGCAAGGGACTACTGCTTGGCGTTCTACTAACTGAAGATGTGGCGCCCGCACTCGTCGCTGCGGCTCGAGAGCTGGGCTTGATCGTCAACAGTCCCGCACCCGATGTTGTCCGCATCGCTCCTCCCCTGATCATCGGCGACGAAGAGATCGAGGAGTTCCTGGCACTCTTCTTTGCTGCAACAGACAAGAGTGCCAAGGACATACTCTGAGCGATTCTCACCACCGCAACACACGGGACTAAGGCCCCCAGATTGAGGACTTTCGTCACACGACTGCAATTTTGGGAACGGAGTTACAGATACCCCTACCGGTACTCGTTTAGCGATATTACGCCGTTCAATCGCGCGTCGACCACCTTCTGCGCATTGCAACTCGGCGACAGTTGGGACTTTCGCCCCCGAAAGGGCCCTTACGTGCGCGTTTCTTTCTCTATCCTTGTTGGACGCAACGTAACTCGTTGTTCCGTGACCCCGCGGACTCGAGAAAAACCCAACGCCAAAAGGAATGCACACATGTCGCAACAGACAACCACCACGAAGCCCGGACTTTACCGCACTATCTCAGCCTGGATCATGATCGTCATTGGCGCCCTCATGCTTATCGGTGGCGTCGTTGCATGGTTCGCCGTCTCCGCCAACCTGCGCGTTGAGAACATGACGGTTCCCGGCGACGCATCATCGAACGCCGGCAAGTCCGTTGCGGGACCGATGACTGCCTGGTCCATGCAGACAACCATCCACAAGCACGCCCTTGCCGCGACCGATGGCCTGACTTATGCGGAGCTTGGTGAATCAGTGAATGCTGCCAAGGAAGAGTTCGGTGATGATTCACCCGAGGCCGCAGCAGCACAGGGCCTTCGCAACACCGCAATGAACGCTTCATTCCTGCGCGGTTCACTCTTCACTTCAATCCTTGCCTTCGGTGTTTCTGCTCTGGCCGCTGGCACAGGCGTCATTGGCGTCTTGGGTGGCGCTGCGCTACTTCCTCGCAAGGAGGATGAGGCCAAGGCCCTCGAGGCCTAGTTTCTGGCCAGTTACCCCCAACCCTGTTTGAAGGGTTAGCATTTGCCCGGTCGATCTTTATCGGCCGGGTTTCTGCTCGCTGTAGAAAGAAAATCTCATGCCACGTCTTGTCGCGATTGACCTCGCCCGTTTCCTTGCCCTCATTGGCATGATGGCAGCGCACCTTCTTGTTGGGTTCAATGAGGGAGGTTGGCTCGAACTGGCAACAGCAGGTTTTCCCTCAACGCTCTTTGCCGTTCTCGGAGGGTTTGGGGTGGTGTTTTCGACACGCCGCTACCTCTCACACGGGCTGATAGGGAGAGCCATTGTCGGCGGTCTAACTCGCGGTGCGATAGTGGCTATCATCGGCCTATTAATGGAGTTCCTTCCGGAGCACCCCATCGCGGTCATCCTGGTGTACTACGGGATAGCGATCATGGTGGCGTCATTCCTGGTCCTCATACCGCAGCTGCCACTCTTTGCCCTGCTAATTGTGGCTTCTGTCATCAGCCCCCTGCTTAACTTCTGGGTCGCCGGGGCCACAGAGGAGTTTGCATCAGCGGGCACGCTCGACTATTCAGGGCCCGGACAGTTCCTTGTCACCACGCTATTTACCGGGACCTATCCGGCTCTGACATGGAGCATCTACCTCGGCTTCGGGATCGTCCTCGCACGCGCCATCCTGAACTCAGACAACCGCCCTCGGACTGCGCTCACCTGGGGCGGCGCAGCGGCTGGTGTTTGGGTGGTCGCCGAGGTCGTCAGTCGGATGCAGATCAGTCGTGTTGCCGAAGACCTCGCTACGCAGGGTTACGGCGGGATTGAGGAAATCACTGAGTCACTGCAGGGGAGCTCCTTTGGAACCCCCTATTTTGGGGGCTGGGACGCCCTGCTGATCGCAAGCCCCCATTCAGGATCTACAACTGACATCATGCGGACAGGCGGAGCGTCGATCGTCGTCATCTGCATCCTCATACTTGCATGCTCGAGAATGACCAACACTCCCGGACTTCTCAAGCCCGTCGCGAAGGTTGGAGCGACACCCCTGACCTCGTATGTCCTGCACATCGTCATGACTGCGTACGCCCTCGCTGCTCTAGGCGAGCCGATGTACGGTGGCGACTACGGGAGGATTTACAGCATGCTTAGCATCGCGTTCTGGTGGCAACTGGCGGTGATCCTCGCCCTCGGCATCATTTTGACGGTCATCAATAGGCGCGGACCCCTGGAAACACTGGTGTCATGGACGTCCAAGAGCATCGCCGCCATGGTGCCCGCCAAGACCGCGCAAGCAACCCAAGTCGCGGGCGGGACCGATTCATTACAGTTCGATTCCAACGGTGGTAACACATAGGTTTTGGCCTGTCATTGCCCTAATGTAGGGCCATGAAAAGCACATCTCTTCGGGCTGTATCCCTGCCAGTAATTGCAGCGCTCACGCTGGTCCTTGCCGGGTGCGGGTCGTCCTCGGGTGGAGACGGCGCCGCAAGTTATGGGAACGTTGACATGGGTGCTGCCATGCCATCGGAACAGGCCGCGGCCGATATGGGTGCCGTAACCGAACAGGCACTAAGTGCGGAGGCCGGATCCCCAGCGGTTAACGCTTCAATCATCGTCAGTGGGGACGCTACCGTCATCACTGGCAACCCTCGGGATGCGGCAGCGAAGTTCACGGAACAGATTCTCGAGGTCGGGGGGCGCATTGACTGGAGCTCGACCTCGGAATACGACTCGCAACCCTATGCTTCGGTCACCGCGCGTATCCCCGCCGACAAGTTTGATGAGGTTTTGGCGGGTTTGGACCAGTACGGCAGCGTGCAGAACAGCACTACTTTCAACGAGGACGTCACCCAGCAGGTGACCGACTTGGACGCAAGAATCAAGGTACTTGAAGACTCAATCACCCGGCTTCAAAACCTCATGGATCAGGCAACTTCTGTCGATGAGCTCATCGCAGCCGAGAATGGTTTAACGCAGCGCCAAGCGGAGTTGGACTCACTCACCGCACAACTTGAGTGGCTCGACAGTCAAGTTTCCATGTCCACCCTTAACGTTTCGTTCTCCACCGATGTTGATTCAACGGGATTCTCGCTTGGGAAGGCGTGGCAGATCTTCCTGAAGTCGCTCGAAGTCGTGGGCTACGGTCTCCTGGTGGCACTACCCTGGCTGGTGGTCGCGGCGATCATCTTCCTATTGGTGCGCTGGGGCCTCGCAAAACGGCGTGCAAGACTCTCGGCGGGCACTCCCAATTCGGACGAGGTCGATGCTTCCAATCATGATCCGGAGACGCTCGACGTGGAAGTTGTGGAAGCCGACGACGCGTCTTAGGCTCCGGAGGTCCCGCCCTGGATGTCGCGAGTACGCAGATCAAGGTGCTCAAAAGCCTCCACGATCTGGTCGATGTGGGCATCGGTTAGTTCGTCGAGCAGCAGCTCTCGAACGGTGGCCTGGTGGATTCGCGATGCCAACTCTGTGGCTTCAATTCCCGAAGGTGTGAGAACGGCCTCGTACCCACGGCGATCAGTCCCACTGGGTCGCTTGTCCACCCAACCCTCTTTGATCAGCCCGCTTACAAGGTATGTCAGGCGTGATGGGATGAAACCAAGACGTTCCGCTAACTCCCCCATCCGCATCTTCTGCTCGGGAGATTCGTAGAGCATGAGGAGGATGTTGTAATCGGACAGAGATAGGTTTGCGCCAGCCTTCAACTGGGTCTCAAGAAGTCCTTGCAGACGAGTGCTGGCCTCAAAAAAGACACGCCAAGCTAAGGAGCGCTTGTTGTCGCGATCCTCAATACCGTTAGTCGGTTCTATGGCCACTGCTTCGAAAAGGCCTCTCATCTTCCCTACCACATCGTGCTTCCACGGCATGAACTAGGTGCCATTCTACGCGCTGGCAAGGCCGTGGCCCTGTGGTAGCCACTACGTTCCAAGACGAAGCAGTTCCACACCGCCAGATGTCGGGGGGTGGACCTAGAATGTAGAAGGTGATCGATCAGCGGTCACAACGTCAGCAGTGATGGAGGGGCCCATGGGGTACAACATGAAGCCGAGGAAGGCCGTGTATCACTCCCCGAAGCGAACACGTCCCGAACCTGACGCAGTGCAGGTGGTACCGGCTGGAAAACAGATCCCCACATGGCTCCGCAATGCAGGGGTCGGATCCTGGGCGATAATCGGCATCACGCTGGTTGTGGCCGGTGTCGTCTTCATGACTGCCAAAATCTCAGCCGTGTTCATCGCGGTGTTCGTTGCATTGGTCCTCACCGGTCTGCTCAACCCGTTGGTGAACCGCCTTAGTAAACACATGCCTCGGGGACTTGCCGTGGCAATCGCCCTCCTGGGCACGTTCCTTATCTTTGGCGGCATGCTCACCTTCGTTGTCACATCTGTAACCGGACAGTGGCAGAAGCTGGTTGAACAGCTGTCACATGGCGTCGACATGATCGTAGATTTCATCGACAACTCTCCCTTCGGCGTGTCCCTAACCAGCGACCAGGCCTATTCCTGGGTGAGCACCATGTTTGACCGCGGCGAAAAGTACCTGCTTGATAACTGGCAGAACATTGCCACCACGGCACTGTCCAATGTTGGCGCTGTAACGCTCGCTATCACATCGGTTGCTCTGGCGATTTTTGTGACGGTCTTCTTCCTTCTTTCCGGCGCACAAATGTGGCGCTGGTTCCTCAATCTTCTTCCTACAGATGCCCGGGCCAAATGGAATCATGGGGCTCAAGCAGGGTGGCGCACCTTCGCCGGATACGGCCGCGGAACGATCATCATTGCCTTTATTGATGGGATCCTTGCGTGGATTTATCTGGAAATCCTGGGGATTCCCCTTGCGCCTGCCCTGGCTGTGCTGGTCATGATCGGTGCGTTGATCCCTATGGTTGGTGCCCCGGCGGCCATGGTTGTGGCCATGATCGTGGCCCTAGCAACAGAGGGTGTCATGAAGACCGTCCTCGTCGGTGTTGGTATTGCTTTGATCGGACAGTTCGAGGGCCACATACTGCAACCGTTCATCATGGGTAAGCAGGTGGCGCTCAGTCCGGTCGTTGTTGGTATTGGTGTCATGGCGGGCACACTGGTCGCCGGCCTTCTCGGTGCCATCATCGCGATCCCGATCATCGCAGTGATTTGGGCCGTGTTCTCCTCTCTCTACCACCGAGACCCTCCGATAGAAGGGCCCCTTCCCGATTTACCCAACCGGAATGGGACTGACGCCCACGCGCATGACTCTGAGGATGAGGATGGCGTGCCTGCCATTAAGAAGATCCTTACCGACAAGCTGAGTATTGGCGGTGCAGGCAAGGAAGATGAGGCCGGGGCTAAAGCAAGTTAGAACAGGCCCCCGCCCCGGCCGGCCTGCCTCCGGCCGAACCCTGCCCCCGAGTGCCCGTCCCGGCCCTGCCCCCATTCCACCCGCCGCTGCGGGGTCCACCACCGGCCGCTACGGGGTCCACCACCGGCCGCTACGCGAAATGTATACGTGGGGGTGGAATGCCCGTCTGGGGTGCGCACCCCGGACGCATATTTCGTCCCGACGTATACATTTCACGGGCATCGGCGGCGCCAACTGCCCACGTCCGTTTCTATCAGAGTGAGGCCCGGTCTGAAGCAGGCCATTCGTCGCCGCGAGCTCTACCGGAAGTCCCTCGACCTCGTCCTGAGGGGAACGTCTAGCATCTCTAGACGGTCGGCAACTAGCGCCACCGCCCCATCACCTTTCTCGACACGTCCGCTGATCACCATGGCGTTTGCCTCAAGAGCAACCGAACGGTAGCGCCGCCACAGCCCTGGCGAACAGACAACGTTACCCAACCCTGTTTCGTCCTCCAACGACAAGAAAGTTGTCCCCCGAGCTGTTCCCGGACGTTGTCTATGTGTTATCAAACCCGCCACGGAGATACGCCTATCACAAGGGGCATCTGGCAGGGCTCCCAACGGAATGACCCCACGTTCATTCAAGTATTGGCGAGCAAAGTTCATGGGGTGTAGGTCTGGCGACAATCCCATACCGTCATAATCCGCAACCAACTCCTCTTGAGCAGTCATCACAGGGAGGTTTGGGGCCTTCATCCCCAACTCGGTTCCAGGCAGGAATGGTTGGTGCCAGTCATCTGCAACTACAGCACCTGCAGCCCACAAACCCTCACGTCGACTGATTCCAAGGTCCGCCAGCGCCCCTGCACTTGCGAGCTTCTCAACTTGAGATCGCGTGAGATTCGCACGAGCGGCTAACTCAGCGATGCTGGCAAACGGTCCGCTTTCTCTAGCCTCGACAATCTGCTTAGCCCCACTTCCAAGGCCCTTCACTGTCTCTAGTCCCAAGCGAACTTCCAGGTCGGGGTGGGGGTCAACCAGTGTTGTGCTCTGCTTCGACATTCTTGTACTTGGCATCGGAGCAGTTTCAACCTTCGTACTTGGCATCGGAGCAGTTTCAACCTTCGAGTGGGTCACACTAGGGGGTGTAACCGTAACCCCGTGCCTTCGAGCGTCCTCGACCAATGAAGACGGAGAATAAAAACCCATGGGTTGGCTTGCCAAGATTGACGCATAGAAGTGCTCAGGATAATGAACCTTCAACCAGGCAGAAGCGTAAACAAGGTAGGCAAAAGAAAAGGCGTGCGACTCGGGGAAGCCAAACTCCGCAAACCCTTGCAGTTGGGTAAAAACCTGTTCTTGCACCTCAAGTGACACGCCACGGGCACTCATTCCCTCAAACAGTGCTGGTTTCAACGCAGCCATTCGTTCAGCACTTCGTTTAGCGCCAATGGCGCGCCTCAACTCGTCTGCCTGACCCGGAGTAAAACCAGCCACATCCACAGCTATCTGCATCAACTGTTCTTGGAAGAGTGGAACTCCCAGGGTTTTCTTGAGGGCATCTTCCATGAGTGGATGCAGGTAAGTCACCTTCTCTTTGCCGTTCTTCCGGTTCAAATAGGGATTTACGGCTTTACCTTGAATGGGACCTGGGCGAATAAGAGCAACCTCGATGACTATGTCGTAAAACTCGCGAGGCTTCAGTCGCGGCAACGTGTTCATCTGAGCTCTGGATTCCACTTGGAACACCCCAACAGTGTCCGCGTTGCACAGCAGGTCATAGACTCGTGGATCGTCCTCGGGAAGATTGTAGAGGTCCAGCGGGCGCCCGTTATGTTCCACACCCGAGGTATTGAGCCAGTCAAACGATCGACGCAAAGCTGTCAACATTCCCAGCCCTAGCAAATCAAACTTGACTAGCCCCGCGTCCGCACAGTCTTCCTTATCCCACTGCAGGACGGTGCGTCCTTCCATTGCCCCCCACCTCACCGGACACACCTGTGACACGGGTGTGCGAGTCAAGACCATGCCGCCCGGATGAATCCCCATGTGACGCGGCATCTTCTGAAGTGTCTGCGCCACCTCTAGAACAGAATCAGGTGCAGAACTACCAGCCCTCTTGGACCACAGCTTCACCTGCCCTTCCGGAAATCCGAAAGCTCGCGCAGCATCTCGAATTGCCGATTTGGGGCGGTAGGTGATGACGTTGGCAACCATCGCGGCATTGTGACGCCCGTACCGCTCATAGACATGCTGGATTACCCTCTCCCGCTCTCGCGCTTCAATATCTAAGTCAATGTCGGGGGCTCCCGTGCGTTGCGGGGACAAAAATCTCTCGAAGAGCATCCGGTGCTTTACGGCATCAACCGCGGTAATCGACAGCGCATAGCAAACCGCAGAGTTAGCCGCCGAACCACGTCCCTGGCAAAGAATCCCACTGCGGGAGCAAAAGTCGACAATGTCTTTGACAATCAGAAAGTAGCCGGGAAACTCTAACTGCTCAATAATCTCCAGTTCATGGTCAATCTGCTCCCAAGCTCGGGGGAATTCAGTTCTGGACCCGTAGCGCTCGCTTGCGCCCTGATACGTGAGATGACGTAGCCAGGTTTCCTCTGTCTGCCCATTGGGGACGGGATAATGCGGCAGGCCGGGTTCCAGGATGCGGAAGTCAAAAGTAAACTGCCGCCCCAGTTCCGCTGCATTTCTTACCGCCTCGGGGTGGCGCCGATGCAGGTAGAGCATTTCCTCATTTGAACGTAGGAAAGTCCGCCAAGCAGGAAGGTACGGTTCTGCTTGATCCAACGACAGATTTAGGCGTGTCGCACTGAAGACATCCGCCAGCTTTTGCTGCTCTGGGGTTGCACATCGCACTGCCCCCGTCGCTACTAGCGGTAAGTTACGTGAGTCCGCAAGCGTCGCCAATGCGTCCGCTAGTGAAGGTGGATTGTGGGGTTGGAGGCTGGCCTCCACCCCAATGTGTTCTGAGCCAACCGTGTCAATTAGCTGGTCTAGCACCCTGGCTGCGGCTGACATGCCACCGGCTGTTAGTGTGCGTCGTAGCGGTCCATGAGCGGTTCCCGTCAAGATGAAGATATCGTCATTGAAAGTATGGATCTCCTCAAGTGTGAGCGTGGCTTCACGTCTTCCTTCTTCAGCAAGGAAGTGGGTACTAAGCATCTGGCAGAGGTTGTGGTAGCCCGTTTGCGAGGACGCAAGAACGGGAAGACGCACGCCGGGGTCGTTGCGGTCCGCGACAGTCCGCTTAGGCTGATCTGTAGACAGCACACGATGGTTCAACGTTAGTTCTGTGCCGTAAATGATTGGGAGCCCTGCCTGTTCTCCGGCGCGGGCTGTTTGTACGGCGGAGTACATTCCATCCACGTCAAGGACCGCGAGTCCCGACAGGCCCAATTTTTGGGCTTGGGTCACTAGCGCAGCGGGGGTATCGGTCCCTTCTAGGAACGTGTTTGCGCTGTGAGCGTGGAGTTCCGCGTACTCCGGAGTTTGCATCCTCCCATCTTATCGAACATGTGTTCGATCCTAAAGTGTGGCCCGGGCCGAGGGCGCCACCGCGAACCCCGAAGACCAATCAGCCGAGGGCGCCACCGGATTCTTCGAGGTAGCACCCGGCACAGAGTGATTCGTAGGTGACGCCATCCCCATCGATGGACACCTGATCCCCATCGAAGATGAATTTGCCGCCCACTTGACGTCCGTTAAGAATGGCCTTCTTCCCACAGCGGCAGATAGTTTTCAGCTCTTCTAGAGTGTTCGCAATGGCCAACAACCTTTGTGAACCTGGGAAGATCTGCGTTTGAAAGTCTGTCCGCAGTCCATAAGTCAGAACTGGCACGCCATCAATAGTGGCTATCCGCAGAAGATCTTCAACTTGGTCCCCCGTGAGGAACTGGGCTTCATCTACGAGCAGCGCCGCGACCGGGGCGATCTCTGGGAGCACTGAGACTAGAGCATCTGGATCTTCACCGCGCGCATGCCTTGCAAACAGATCCCGCACGTTGTCACGGGGAGTTATGAGGAAATCCACCTCCCTGGTTACACCAAGACGGGAAACGACTTGGGAATCCCCCTTGGTGTCTACGGCAGGCTTCGCCAGAAGAACACGTTGTCCCCGTTCTTCATAGTTGTACGCCACCTGCAGTAGTGCTGTGGATTTGCCCGAGTTCATTGCCCCGTAGCGAAAATACAGTTTTGCCATTTTTCCTCCGTAGGCGAGTTTAGCTGCGCAATCTCATTCATTGGGTAAATACCTTCTACCCACCACTGTGAACCTCTTTGGACTAATAGAAGATCTGGACACTCCCGACGGGAAACACGCAGGTAACATCGAGGTGAGTGTTCTTCACTTTCCGGCTTCCACCATCTTCCCCTCACCATCCACAATCCCCGCACGGCGCTCACAGGGTAGTCCCCTGCCTCAAGTTCAGGATGGTCACAACTAACAATCAGAGTTGTGGGGTTCCCATTTAGCAGTCCCCGACGATTAACCCAGATTCGTCCAAGCGTGCCATCACTTCTTTGCCCCATGAGTAATGCCGTGGGTGGCTTTACAAACAAGACGATTGGAAGCGCGCTAACCGCCCCATCCCAATCACCTTTTCGCGAAGTCACTACCCCCTTATTGTCATCACCGGAACTCTGCTCACTACCCCAAGAAGTGAAGAAGGTTCTGGAGCGAGGGTCAAAACCACCCTGAATGGTTGGTGTCACCGCAGCGTCTTCCCCCAGAAGTGATTGCACCTCTTCCACGGCCCGTGTTGCTTTACGACGGGTTTGCCCCCCACCCCACAGCGGGTCTGATTCTGGAACCGAGACGGGGTGGAGCGCAGCGACCCGGATCCACTGAACTGCCTGTTCTTCCCCACTATCGGGGGAGGACGTTAACCTGCCTGACATTCCTCTCAATTGCCACGTGATCCTCTTTCCTACCTGCGAGGGCGACATTGCATCAAGTAGTGTCCATGTCCTCTCATAAATACCACCCCCCACTTTTTCCACCGTGACCCTAATGGTTGAGGAGTACAAACCCTGGTGCACCAGGGCATCAGAAAGACTATTGGCAACCCTGCGAACTGCCACGACGCTTTGCTCCACTGTGAGGGCCGGCGGATCAAGTTCCACTTCTGCCACCACCTCACCACCAGTTCGGGAGGAAGCCTGCGGCATCATCCCGGTTCCACAAATGAGATCCCATAAAATCTGTCCGCTGGCCCCAAATCTGGTGATAACCGCGGACGCCCCCAGGTCACGCAGATCGCCTACATCACGCACACCCAGGGCCTTAAGGATTGGTAGCTCTTTGACAACACTTGCTTTGGAGCGAGGCGGAAGGTCTTCAACTACCTCTTCTAACACGTGTGAATCTAGGAATGCGCGCGTTCCCTCCGAAGGGATAATCAGTCCCCGCCGACACGCCAATAGAACCCCCGTGAGGGTATCTGCGATCCCTACTTGGCATTCCGCACTAGTTTGAAGAACAACTTGCTCAATGAGCTCGCCGGCCAGCTCAACTTCCCCACCGGCCCATTTTGCTGGACCCCGCACAGGGGCGAACGCCAATCCCGGCCTAACCACAATCACTTCCGGAATGAAATCATCCACCACCTGCAAGATTGCTTCAAACGCCACGGTTTCCCGGCCCGGATCAGGAGGAAAAACCAGCAATTCGGGACAGCAGTACTGAGCCATCACCTGGCTCATCCCCACTTTTACGCCACAATCTTGCGCTGCAGGCGTGACAACTTGAACCCGGAAACGGTCCACAACAGCCGCCGGAGCTCCGGGAGGGACCTCTACCACCAGGGAACTTAGCTCCCAGTTCGGTACCCACAGGGCAACGTAGCGAGGAGAATCCACAGATATTCCACCACTCACGATGCTTCCTTTCGCTTCCTCAAAGGAGAAGGTGGCGTGGAAAGAACCGACCCACCCCGCGTTTCTTCCACGGATTCACCCAGGTCAAAATCTGTAAGGGGAGCACTGACCGTCAACCAGGGGTGCATGGTCAAAATCGTTGCTTCAACAGCGCGAGCCCGGGCCGCCAAAGCACGCTGATGTCGCGGCGCCACCTCTACATCCCCAACCGCAACAAACGAAAACCCCTCTACCAAGCTGCCAATGACCTTCAATCCCCATTCGCCCACGGAACGGATGAGGACGATACGACTGAGATCAACCCCAAGAGCTTCAGCACCTTCCCACGCAATATCTTGAACCCCAACTACCGCAACAAACTGCTCCGGTTTCATCAACTTGGCAAGCGCCCTGACCACACCTTCAATAGTTCCGTCCGTGTGGTAGACCCCGCGTCCTAAACCACTGCTATCACTGATGTTTGCAGCAAAACCTGCCACATCCTGACGCATCTCTACCTGCGTCAAAACCGCCCAGGCACGACGTAACCTTTCTTCTTGCTGCACCGCTATCTTTGCCACAACCCACCCCTTAGTCGAACATATGTTCGATCATAAAGGTCCCCTCCGACATCTGCGACCCCCTCTGAGAAATCCGTGAAGTGCCGCGAATCTCACCCCCGAAAAACTCTCCGGACGTCCTCGTCCCCAACCACGAGGTGGAAGAATGGCGCGGTGCTCCACATTGCCTTCTTTGAACCCCGCATTCCGGGAAACACCGGTGCCGCCATACGACTAGCCGCCTGTACTGGCGCCATGCTGCACCTGGTTGAACCCCTAGGTTTCGACATGGAAGACACAAAGCTGCGACGTGCCGGACTTGATTACCACGATCTTGCCCACGTCAAAACCCATCCCGACCTCGACTCTCTTTTGGCTGAAGTACCCGGTCGCACGTGGGCTTTTACCGGTCGAACAACACGCACGTACACGGATGCGAAGTACGAGGACGGTGACTGCCTCCTCTTCGGCCCCGAACCGGATGGCCTACCCGGGTGGGTCATGGAAGACGAACGTATCCACGCCCTCGTCCGCATCAATATGCTGGAAGGCGCGCGCTCTCTGAACCTCGCGAATGCAGCCTCAATTGCAACTTACGAGGCGTGGCGCCAACTCGGTTTCACCGGGGGCAAGTAGAGACCCAACTAGAGGCTACGACGTGAGGCCTTTTCAATTCCTTCGGCAATTTCAACGATTCGCCGCGGATTTGACCACCACATCCACACAAAGCCAACTATCGGCAGCACCAAGGGGATAAACCAAGCCTCTACCCCAAACCCTTCCCAGGGGGACCACAGCGCGGGACCTCGCTGACTCCCCACCCCCAGCAGACCAACGATTACCGGTCCCGCCAGGGACACGCTGATGCAGGCCCATGCGACCTTGCGCATCCGTCGCCCGTTGTGAGTCAATCCCACCGCTGCACCAACGTAGACCGCCCCGGCAAACACCGTTACCAACCGTGGACCAAGCGGCGGCGCAGAGTCACTAAATAGTTGAAACAGACCAATACCAACACAGCCGATCCCCGCCAGCCAGAATGCAGCCATAACAAGACGTCCCAACCCGTGGGAAGCTCCCCGATTATCGGCCAACCGTGGCGGCGCCGTCGACACACTGCCGGACAATGCGTGATCCGACTCGATGTCGCTCACAAGGTCGTCATCACCCAAACTGGGGACACCTGATGCATGGTCAGTCATTACGCCAGTCTACTTTCGAAAGAGTTCCCAAGGATCGCAATGATACGTCCTCGTCTTCCATAGCCCTGAAGACACCCCTAGGACCCATGTCCCAGAAAACGTGTCTGGTCTTGCAGCCTCTTTCCTTCGCGAGGACGTCGTAGCGTGGAACAATAGGGATCAACAACCATGGCGGTTGAAAGGCGATGCCAAGGAGTTGAGAGCACTTGAGTGAGTCAATCTACGACGTTGTAATCCTAGGGGCCGGATCGGGAGGCTACGCAGCAGCACTGCGGGCCGCTCAGCTGGGCCTCAAGGTAGCTTTGATCGAAGGGGACAAGGTCGGCGGCACATGCCTGCACCGCGGCTGTATCCCAACGAAGGCCTACCTGCACGTTGCTGAAACAGCAGATGCAATCCGCGAATCTGCACCAATCGGGATCGATGCGACACTGAACGGTATCGACATGGTCAAGGTGGGTGAGTACCGCGATGGCGTCGTCAACAAGCTGTACCGCGGTGTTGAAGGCCTGCTGGGTTCCCGCAAAGTTGAGGTCATCATCGGGTGGGGGCGCGTAACCAGCCCGACCACTGTAGAGGTCAACGGTGAGACCATCACGGGAAAGAACCTGATCCTCGCAACCGGTTCGTACTCCCGCACACTTCCGACGCTTCCCATTGAAGGGCGAGTCATCACGTCCGAGCAGGCGCTGCAGATGGAATGGATCCCCTCTCACGCAATCATCCTGGGTGGCGGTGTCATCGGTTCGGAGTTTGCTTCGGCATGGAAATCCTTTGGCTCCGAAGTGACAATCGTTGAGGGCCTTCCCCACCTTGTCCCTAATGAGGATGAGATCATTTCGAAGAACCTAGAGCGCGCATTCCGCAAGCGCGGCATCAAGTTCCACCTCAACACCCGTTTTGCTGGTGTAACCCAGGACGAGGGCGGTGTGCATGTCTCGACCGAAGACGGGAAGACCATTGATGGCGACCTCCTCCTCGTTGCCATTGGTCGCGGTCCCGTCACCCAGGATCTGGGCTTCGAAGCGATCGGGGTAACTCTGGATCGTGGCTTTGTCATCACAGATGACAAGTGCCGCACCGGCGTTCCTGGCGTCTACGCAGTTGGCGATATTGTTCCCGGACTGCAGTTGGCTCATCGCGGCTTTGTGCAGGGCATCATGGTGGCAGAAGAAATCGCGGGTTTGAACCCTGAACCGGTTGATGAGAACACCATTCCGCGCGTCACTTTCACCGAGCCTGAAATTGCTTCGGTCGGTCTCACAGAGGCACAGGCAAAAGAGCAGTACGGCGCCGACAAGATCAAGACCGTTGATTACAACCTGGCCGGAAACGGAAAGTCCAACATTCTTGGCACTGCGGGTCTCATTAAGCTTGTGGGTGTCGAGGACGGTCCGATCGTTGGTTTCCACGCTATTGGTTCACGCGTATCCGAGCAGATCGGTGAGGGTGAGCTGATTGTCGGATGGGAAGCCTATCCTGAAGACGTTGCGAAGCTCATTCACGCACACCCAACACAGAATGAGGCGATTGGCGAAGCCGCAATGGCTCTTGCCGGCAAGCCTCTGCACGCACACGACTAGAGACACAAAGAGGAAAAGGATAGAAATGGCACAGTCCATCAAAATGCCGGCGCTAGGTGAATCCGTCACCGAAGGTACCGTCTCGGCGTGGCTTAAGAACGTGGGCGACACTGTCGAAGCCGATGAGCCGATTGTTGAGGTTGCAACTGACAAGGTCGATTCGGAAGTTCCATCCCCCATCGCGGGCGTCCTCCTTGAGATTCTTGTTCAGGAGGACGACACGGTAGAGGTCGGAACAGAGATCGCACGTGTCGGAAGCCCAGACGAGGCCGGTTCGGGTGATACTTCAGAACCCGCGGCAGCGCCAGAACCCGCTGCGACCTCGACGCCCGAACCCGCAGCGACTGAGGAGCCTTCAGCTCCGCAAGCTGGCTCTTCAGTCGAGTCGACTGGGGACATCACCGAGGTAAAGATGCCCGCTCTTGGCGAGTCTGTTACCGAAGGCACTGTGTCCGCCTGGCTCAAGGAGGTCGGCGACAAGGTTGATGCTGATGAGCCTATCGTTGAGGTTGCAACCGACAAGGTGGATTCAGAAGTTCCTTCTCCAGTAGAGGGATACTTGGTAGAAGTGCTTGCTGACGAGGACGATACGGTTGAGGTCGGCACCGTCATCGCTCGTATCTCTTCGACACCTGGCGGCTCGGCTCCGGCAGCACCTGCAAAGGCTGCGGCTCCGGTCGCTCCGGCAGCACCTGTTGCTCCTTCTGCGCCACCAGCACCCATGGCGCAGCGTCCACCTGCCCCTCCTGCTCCTCCGGCTCCCCCAGCACCTCCGGCCCCTCCTGCACCGGCACCGGCTCCCGCTCCCGCTCCGCCAGCGCCCGTTGATGCTGCGGAACGCCCAAGTGACGCGCTGACCCGCGCAGCAAGTTCAGGAACCGTCGTGCCGGACGCTCCGGGTACACCCGCAGGTGCTGGCTATGTCACCCCAATTGTTCGTAAGTTCGCCAAAGACAAGGGCGTGGACTTGGCGACTGTGACGGGGACAGGCATCGGCGGAAGGATCCGCAAGGAAGATGTGGTTGCCGCCGCAGAGGCCGCAGCTACAGCAGCACCCACTGAAGCACCATCAGCACCGGTGGTAGATGCCGGTGTCTCAGGGAAGATTGAAATCTCTCCTGAAGCAGCCGCGCTGCGGGGCACAACTGAGAAGATGTCACGCCTACGGCAGACCATCGCACGTCGCATGCTTGAGTCTCTGCAGTCATCTGCACAACTCACCACGGTCTTCGAGGTTGATGTAACCCGTATCTGGAACTTGCGCGCGAAGTACAAGGGCCAGTTTGAGCAGGTACACGGCACTCGCCTCACCTTCCTTCCGTTCTTCGTCAAAGCAGCTACAGAAGCACTTGCTGCACATCCAAAGTTGAACGCAACAATCAACGGCAACGAAGTCACCTACTTTGACCATGAGAACGTAGGAATTGCCGTTGACGCTCCGAAGGGCCTGATGGTCCCGGTCATCAAGAACGCCGGTGAACAGTCGATAGCTCAGATTGCAGAATCGATCAACACGTTGGCTTCCGATGTTCGCAATGGAACTGTTGGGCCGGATCAGTTGACGGGTTCAACATTCACGATAACCAACACGGGTTCTGGTGGCGCACTGTTCGACACCCCCGTGTTGAACATGCCAGAGACTGGAATCATGGGGGTTGGCACAATCGTCAAGCGCCCGGTCGTGGTCAAGGACAGCGATGGTGGAGAGTCGGTTGCGATCCGCTCGATGGTCTACCTGTCAATCACTTACGACCACAGGCTGGTTGATGGTGCCGACGCTTCCCGTTTCCTGACTTCCGTGAAGAAGCGTCTCGAAGAGGGCAACTTCCTGCCTGACCTGCAACTCGGGTAGTGAAAGCGTGGGCCGGTTGATTCTGATGACTCAATCGGTGACATAACATAAGGGGCCGGTACACAACTTATTTTGTGTACCGGCCCGCTGTGTATCCGGACCGCTGCACACCACATACGCGTGCGCTCCCGGCTACTTCATCATCCTCCCTCGACAGAGAGGATCCGAGGCGGAGCCGTTTGCACATCGAGGTGGACGACTGCGGGAGTCAGAACTCGAGGCGCCTCCCCCGCCTGCTGGGGAACCGCCGCGACTGTGGCAACTACCGATATAACGTCTTCGACACAGCGTAGAGAGTTGACTTCAACCAAGTAGGTCGGGGAAGCAAACTCTTCGCCGGTTTCAGTTCGTCGAACAATGTCGGCCGCATCAATCAGAGCCAAGTCCCACCTCTGGACACGCACCAACTCAGTGAACGCCCCCTGTTCGAGGGCGTCTCCACGAGCGTGCAACAGGTCGGCAACCAGGGTGGCTGTCTCTTCTAGTGAAGGACATGGCGGAGCATCCTCGACAGGTTTCGACGCACTTTGCGGTTCAGCCCCGCGAGACCCAAACGCATTGTCTAAGACTGGGTCCACCGCTGAGTGCAATGCCCCGACAAGAACCAGCAGGAGCGCTGTAAGAGTGGTGGCGACCAGTATCGGGCGTCCTCGCAGGCGGCCCCTGGTCTGTCTCCCCCTCCCGAGCCTTATCTTCGGCAGCTCGATCGTGTCAACATCACGCTGGCTCTCCTCAACCTCTACCGTACCGCCAGCACTCTTGTCCGACTCCGAACCGCCAGCGCCCCTGTCCACCTCCGGTCCGCCCTCGTTCTCAGTTCGAGCTCCCGCTACTCCTACGGGCTCGCTCCGACTCCCAGTTCGGCCCACGGTCCCCCAGTCTTCCGGGGTGTGACCCCAGGCTGGAGGCGAAAGGGGCACTGGCGACAGGAGCAGGACCGGCGGTCCAGCCGGGACCTCGGCCACTGCCCAACTCACAACGAGAGTTCCCGGTACTCCAGCCCCATCAAACAGAGCTCTGATCGAACCACCCCAGTCATGGACTTCCTGCCGTGTGGGAGGTCTGTGCCGCCCACTCGGGAAGTGAAGAAGTGGAGAGACCCACCCAGCTCGTGTTTCAGTGTCAAAACGGATGCGGGCCAGCCCAAACTCACTACCCGGGGGACATTTCAAGTCTGAGAGTGCCTCCCAGACGCCGAGTGTGTGCGAGGAGGACTGAGAAGAACCAGACCGGACTGGCGGAAACTCAAGCCACCTCTCGAAATCCGCCTTCCCGGTGGCACGTTCCCCACGAATGCCTATCCGGACCCAGACGACCCCGACCGGGGTAACCGCGTAGGGTTCACGAACCACCTCCTCTCCAAACATGCTCCAATCATGACTACGTTGCACACCGCGCGCCTCACGGCGCGAGCCAAACTGTGGACAACGCCGCTTCTCGCGCATTGGGGATACCCAATGGCTTGAAACTCACAGCTCACGAGGCTTCCTCAGGGCAAAAGTGCCAACTAGAATGTCTTCGGCGTCCTTTGACGCCCGCCTGCTGCGCCGCCAGACTCTTTAGAGAGCGGCCCCTGTAGGCAAGCACTCACTCAAGGAACACCTTGTCTCAGAACCCTTTGCGCGCGCTGCGCGACTACCGTGACCTGCCCCCTGCTTTCGGAACAGGCAAAATGATCTCCGCGGCTCTAGCCCGCGCACCTTTCGCCATGCTGCCTCTCGGCATCATGACGGCCTTTACATTCTCTACCGGGGACATCGCAGTTGGCGGCCTCGCGACCGCCTTCTTCTCCATTGCGGTCGCAACCTGCTCACCACTCATCGGACGTGCGGCTGACATCTGGGGTCAACGCAGGGTTCTGCTCACAATCATGCCGATCAACGCGGTAGCACTCCTTGCTCTCTACTGGGCTGCCCTCAATAGTCCTTCCACAGCAACCATCTACCTAATCTGCTTGCTTGCGGGGCTTACGGCCTCGCCCATCGGCTCATTCACAAGGGCCCGGTGGGTGGCGATGCACCCCAAGCCACGCACTCTGATGGCAGCCTTCTCTTACGAATCAATGGCAGATGAGTTCGTCTTCGTCCTCGGACCCGCATTCGTGGGCATTGCCGCCACAGCCGCGGCCCCATCGGCCCCACTTCTCATCGCCTTCATCGTTCTTGTTCTAGCGGGATTTCCATTTGCGTTCACTGCTCCCACCGAACCGCTCGATGCGGTGTCTGGCGACGCGCCAGGAACTTCCCGCCCGTCGATTGGAAAGATCCTCGTCGCAGTTAGCCCAGCCATCATTGCTCTGATTTCCGTGGGAGCATTCTTCGGCTCATCCCAGGCAGCCGTAACAGTGCGCGCGGAAGAGCTCGGCAGTGCGGGCAGCGCCGGCCTGGTATACGCGGCCATGGGAATCTCTTCTGCGCTAATGGCGTTGTTGGTCGTTGTCCTCCCTGATCGATTCAAGCTGTATGCCCGCTTCATCACGTTCTCTGTAGCGGTCAGCGCGCTCACCATAATCACGTCGTACGCGCCGTCTCTGCCTCTGACTGCCCTAGCCCTGTTCGTCGCCGGCGCATTTGTCGGACCGACGCTAGTCACTGCGTTTACCCTGGCCGAAAAGCTCACGCCCGAGGGCGGAGTGGCTGTGGCCATGACCCTCATGTCGTCATCTGTCACCGTTGGGGTCTCTCTTGGAGCCGCAATCGGCGGCAGAGTTGCCGAATCCTCTGGTTCACACAACACATTCCTCCTCAGCGCAGGAGTCATTCTTGTTGCGGGTGTAATAGGACTAATACTTAAACTAAAATCGTCAACATCAGGGCGGGACCGGGTCGCCTAATCACCTTGTAGGATTGGTTCATTATGGCAAAGAAAGAAAAGACGCCGAAAGCTGCTGGCGCCCCCAAGAAGAAGCGCTTCTACCATACGCTCGTAGACGCGTATAAAGTCGTCAAGCGAACCTACTCGTGGATAGGCATCGCACTCATTGTACTGCCCATCATCATTATTGGGCTTGGCGTCCTCTTCGGAATCCTCTGGGACCGGCCGATCTTTCTTCCAATCACTGCGGTCCTTCTTGCAGGTACTTTGGACATGGTCCTTCTTGCGTACCTGATTCGTCCCGCAATGTACCGGCAGTTGGATGGCCGCGTTGGTTCGGTTTACGCGGTAATCAGTCAGATTCGCCGTGGATGGATTATCGAGGAAGAGCCGGTTGCTGCCAATAAGTCCCAAGACGTCGTTTGGCGGATCGTAGGGCGACCTGGAATTGTTCTTATCTCCGAAGGACCGTCCAGCCGCGTCCACCAGTTGTTAGTTACCGAGAAGCGGCGCATTAGCCGTTCCATATCTAACGTTCCAATCATCTTCATTGAGGTTGGCAGGGATGAAGGTCAGGTGCCTCTACCCAAGCTCAACCGCAAGATCAATAGCTTGAAGAAGGTTCTCACAAAGCAGGAAGTGCCGGCTGTTGCCAACCGCCTCACTGCGATCGGTAACCGCGGCATTCCGATTCCCAAGGGTGTTGATCCCACGAACACGCGTGCAAACCGGAAGGCACTTCGCGGGTAGTTCGGCCTTCCGTCACCAAGCAGTTGAGTAGCAAGAGGACCCTCGCGTATGCGGGGGTCCTCTAGTGTTTTCGGGTGCCTTCCGCGCATGACTGCACGGCGCACATATCGCCCCCACCTAAGGTTGCCGGAGTCGCCCAAGGTTGCCCGTAATTCGCAAGATCGGCGGCAACCTTAGGCGATCCCGGCAACCTTAGCGGTGGGGCGGCCGGAGGCGGGGGCCGAGGCGAGGACGGCGGCGGGCCTGAGGCGGGGGCGGCGGCGGCAGGCGGGGGCGGCCGGGCCAGTGTTCCCCTTCCCACACCCAGATAGTGAGACCCGATTATGTATATTATTCAACCTCGTGCATACTTTCATTTGTTCTTGTAGTTCAACTACCGACGCGCAACACCTTGGAGGCACCCAATGCGCAAGTTCCTCTCGCTGACCGCTACCGCTGCTGTCGCAGCCCTGGCCCTTGCAGCCTGCTCCGACCCTGGCACCTCAGCACCCGAAGAAGACACCACAACCCCCGAGTCCGGCGCGGCAGCCGAAGGCTTCGACGTCACGACAATCGAGCCCGTAGCCGACATCGCAGCGATGGTGCCCGACACCCTAGTCACCGCCGACCAACTGACCAACGGCGCGTCAACCGACTACCCACCCGGTGAGTTCCTCCTGGCAGACGGACAGACCCCAACCGGCTACGACGTTGACATCGTCAAAGCTCTTGCCGCAGTCATGGGTCTCTCCGATGGCGTTACCAACACCGCCGAGTTCCCCACCATCATTCCTGCGCTGGGGACCAAGTTTGACATTGGTGCGTCCTCGTTCACGATCACACCGGAACGCATCGAGCAGGCCAACATGGTTTCCTACCTCGAGGTCGGGTCGGCATTCGGCGTGGCGACAGGAAACCCAAATAACTTCACCCCCGAGGATCCCTGCGGCTTCTCAATAGGCGTGCAGAACGGCACTTTCCAGCAGGAGTACGCCGAAGAGCTGTCCGCCCAGTGTGAAGCAGAAGGCAAGGAACCAATCACCATCCAGCCCCTGTCTCTGCAATCAGACATCACCACCAAGGTTGTCGGTGGTCAGTATGACGCAACCTTCGCAGATGCCCCCGTCATTGGGTTCGCATCCGTACAGTCCGGTGGCAAGATCGAGCAGATTGGCGACGTCATCGAGTCGGCTCCCCAGGGGATCGCCATTGCAAAGTCTGACGAGCAGCTCACTGCAGCCATCCAAGCAGCAATGCAGCACCTGATGGATGAGGGCTACCTTACGCAGATCCTCGCCGTCTACGGTGCTGAAGGCTCAGCCCTCACCCAGGCCCGAGTCAACCCCGAGGTTTAGAAAGCAACTATTCAATGAGCCCCTCAACCGGACCCGTTGACCTCATCCACGCCCGGCCGGTCCCCCGGCCGGGTCGCTGGCTGGGAGCAGCCGTTGTCGCTGTCCTAGTGGCGATGGCGATCAACGCCCTCATCACCAACCCAGCATGGCAATGGCACCTAGTTGGCCAGTGGATCTTCTCAAAGTCCATCATGACGGGTGTTCTCTACACCCTGCTACTCACCGTCGGCGCCATGCTGCTTGGCACAGTCCTTGCAATCACCATGGCCGTGATGCGCCAGTCCACGAACCCCATCCTGCGCTACGTCGCGACCTTCTACATCTGGTTCTTCCGTGGTACACCGGTCTACACGCAGCTGATCTTCTGGTCGCTGCTTCCCGTCCTCTACCCGCAACTCTCCATAGGTATTCCCTTCGGCTATGAGTTCGTTCAGTTCAACACGCTGACCCTCATCACTCCCCTGTGGATGGCCGTCCTCGGCCTCGGTTTCAACGAGGGCGCCTACCTAGCAGAGATCATTCGCGCGGGCATCAACTCCGTTGACAAGGGGCAACGTGAAGCAGCGCAGGCCCTGGGAATGTCCAACGCCCAAATCATGGCGCGCATCATCCTCCCTCAAGCCATGCGCGTGATCATGCCGCCGCTTGGCAACGAAACGATCTCGATGCTCAAGACCACCTCCCTGGTCTCCGCTATCCCCTTCACGTTGGAACTGACCTACCAGGCTTCAAACATTGGCCAACGCCTCTTTGCCCCCATCCCACTGCTTGTGAGCGCGGCGATCTGGTATCTGGTGATCACTTCCATCCTCATGGTTGTGCAGCACTACATTGAGTCCTACTACGGTCGCGGATTTGATTTCGAAACCGGTGAAAAGAAGCTCACCGCCAAGCAGAAGTCAATTTCCGAGGCCGATCCCGGCCAATCCAACATGTTCCTGGACGTGACACCATGACAAAGGCACCAGACGGCGAACCCATGGTGAAGGCACGCGGCGTGCACAAGTTCTTTGGGGACCTGCACGTCCTCAGGGGCGTCGACCTCACCGTTAAGCCGGGCGAAGTGTGCGTCATCCTGGGTCCCTCAGGGTCCGGCAAATCCACACTTCTGCGCTGCATCAACGAGCTTGAAACCATCTCAGCCGGCCGCATCTGGGTAGATGGCGAGTTGATGGGATTCCGCACCACCACTGGCAGAGAGGGGCAGGAAATCCTGCACCGTCTCAAGGACTCAACCATCGCCAAGCAACGCAGTCGCATCGGCATGGTTTTCCAGCGCTTCAACCTGTTCCCGCACCGCACCGCCCTCGAAAATGTCACCGAAGCACCGATCAACGTCAAGAAGGTGCCCAAGAAGGCTGCCAGGAAGCGCGCTTCCGAACTCCTGGAACGCGTTGGCCTTTCCGACCGGAGCGACCACTACCCAAGCCAGCTTTCAGGTGGACAACAGCAACGCGTGGCAATTGCTCGCGCAATGGCGATGGATCCTGAACTGATGCTGTTCGACGAACCCACCTCCGCCCTCGACCCAGAACTTGTTGGCGAAGTTCTGGCGGTTATCCAGGATCTGGCTCAATCAGGAATGACCATGGTTGTCGTCACCCACGAGGTCGGGTTTGCACGCCAAGTCGCCGACCAGGTGGTGTTCATGGACGAGGGCGTCATCGTTGAACGCGGCACGCCCGAACAGGTCATCGATAACCCTCGCGAAGCCCGCACCCAGGAGTTCTTCTCCAAAGTTCTCTAAACCAGACAAATGTGGGGGTTGTGTTCACCAAGAAAATGGTCAACACAACCCCCACATCACTCGGAAGTAAGTGCTACTCCGACTTTGTCTTACCGCTGAACCCCTCAGTCACCGCATTCAGCGCCGCGGTGAGCTCCGTTGGGAGAACCCAAATCTTCGAGGCCGTACCGTTGGCAATGTTGGGCAGTACCCTCAGGTACTCATACGACAACAGATCCGGGGTGGGCCTGCCCTCATGGATTGCCGTAAACACTGTGTCAATAGCTTTCGCTTCACCGTCTGCCCGGGTCACGGCCGCTTCGGCAGCGCCTTGGGCCTGAAGGATAGCCGACTGCTTCTCACCTTCTGCACGCAGAATCTGCGACTGGCGCACGCCCTCGGCCTGCAAGATGGTGGCTCGCTTGTCGCGATCGGCGCGCAACTGCTGCTCCATGGCTTGCTGAATGGTGGGAGGCGGATCAATGGACTTCAGCTCAACACGGTTGATGCGAATCCCCCACTTGCCCGTCGCCTCATCAAGGACGCCACGTAACCGCGCGTTGATCTCATCACGGCTGGTCAAAGTCTGTTCCAGATCCATTGAACCAATGACGTTACGCAGGGTAGTGATCGTCAACTGCTCGATCGCAGTAATATAATCAGCGATTTCATAGGTGGCGGCCATCGGGTCATTGACCTGGTAGTAGATCACCGAGTCGATCGACACCACGACGTTGTCCGCAGTGATGACCGGCTGCGGTTGAAAAGTTGTCACCTGTTCGCGCAGATCAACGCGTGCGGCAACCCGGTCCACGAATGGGATCAGCAGGTGCAGTCCCGCATACATGACAGAGTGGAACTTCCCGAGGCGTTCAACCACAAGCGCCCTCGACTGAGGAACGACCTGGATCGCCCGGACAACAACAATGACGACCAGGAGAATGAGTAGTAGTAGAACGATGGTTACCCAAAGTGATGAGTCCATTTTTTCCTTCCGCGCTCAATGTGAACGCTGCAACTTAGACACGGCAGGGACGGACCCCGCCGCCAATTAATCGTTGGGCGGCTCGCGGTCCGGAGGGGTTGGGACAGGTTCGTCAGAGGGCCCAACAACCGCCGTAGCACCCTCGATGCCAACTACGGTCACCTGGCTACCAACCGGGAACACCCTCCCGTCAAAGCTTCGAGCTGACCAGATGCCACCCTCGAGGCGAACTCGCCCCTCACTTCCCATAAGCGGAGCCGTCACAACCGCACGCTTGCCAACCAAGCCCTGGGCGTTTGTTGCGATGTTTGGGGTTGACTTCTGGAGCAGATTACGCGCCCACGGCCTCACAAAAGCAAGGAGCAGAATAGAAACGCCGACGAAAACGCCAAGCTGTATCCAGAATGAACCACCTACTGCCCCCGCACCACCAGCTGCGAGAGCCGCCAAAGCCAAGGTGAGGAAGAACAAGTCAACCGTTGCCAACTCAACGATCCCAAGGAGAAGTGCTGCACCAATCCAGATTAACCAGCCCATGCCTACCCCTCACCGTGCGTTGAACGTACTCTCCTTAGCCTACCGCACCCGAAAAGACGCCTAGCGGGCGCGGGCCCACCACCGTTCGTCCTCGTGCGTCACCTCAAGGGGCAAACCAAACGCCTCAGAAAGCCCCTGCGACGTCAAGACCTCACTGATCGGACCGGCTTTCATGACTTCCCCACCAACGATGAGGGCGGCGTGGGTGAAGCCCGGCGCAATCTCTTCAATCTCATGGGTGATGAGCAAGACCGACGGGGCGTTGCGCCCCGCCATGATCTCAGACAGGGCCAAGACCAATGTCTCACGCGCTCCCAGATCAAGGCCCGCGGTTGGTTCGTCAAGAATGACAATCTCTGGGTCCGGCATCAGAGCTCGAGCAATCGACACCCTCTGCCTCTCGCCCTCGGACAGCGTGCTAAATCGACGGTCAGCAAGATTGCCGACCCCAAGCGCAGCCAACAGATCGTTCGCACGTTGCCGATCAGCGTCCTCGTACTCTTCCCCAAACTGGACCGTCTGGCCCCAACCCGCGGCCAAAACAATGTCGGCGGCGGTATCAGCCCCTGAGACTCGGTCGCGGGTCTCTTGTGAAGCGACCCCAACGCGAGACGCAATGTACGTTGCGTCTTCACCCGAAGTATCAACGCCGAGGACGCTCGCGGAGCCAGTGGTTGGATAATCACGAGCCGCGACTAGGCGAGCCAACGTTGTCTTACCCGCGCCGTTTGGCCCCAGCAGCACCCAGTTCTCACCGGGTTCCACCTTGAAACTTACGTTATTGAGGATTTCGGTTCGACCCCGCTTGAAAGAGACTTCCCGAAGATCGATGAGGGGCTGCATATTTGGTGAAACCACCTATTTCACTAGCGTCTTGTACAGTTCTACAGTTTGTTCGCCGATGGCCTGCCAGGAGAACTTCTCTCTGGCCCGCTCCAGTCCCGCCTGCCCCATCTTCTTGGCAAGGGCGGGATTCTCGAGGAGTTCCGTCAGTTTCTCAGCAAAATCCGCCTCAAACTTTTGCGGATTAAGCGGTGTTCCCGTCCCATCCTGCATCTGTTCGATAGGTACAAGGTACCCCGTTTCACCGTCCACGATCACATCGGGGATACCACCCGTCGCGGTCCCCACCACGGGGAGCTCCATCGCCATGGCCTCAAGATTGACGATCCCTAAGGGTTCATAGATCGAGGGCGTTGCGAAGACATCAGACCCGGAGAGGATCGCTTTTACTTCCTCATTGGGCAGCATTTCGGAAATGTTGATGACGCCCGTGCGCTTCTCCTGCAGCTTCTTGACGAGGCCGTCGACCTCCGCGGCAATTTCCGGGGTGTCCGGGGCCCCTGCAAGAAGGACGATCTGCACGCCATCGGGCAGTAGTTCGCATGCACGAAGGAAGCCGGGCAGTCCCTTCTGCCTTGTTATCCGCCCAACGAAAACCACAGTGGGACGGTCCGGGTCCATCCCGTGCTTCTCCCGAATCGCGGCTGCCCGTTCAAGTGCTTCCTCGCCCACGGGCCTGTGCCACTTGTTCAAATCGATTCCGTTGTGGATGACATGGACACGGCTCTCCTCAACCTCCGGGTACGACTTGAGAATGTCAGCCTTCATGCCGTTAGAAACCGCGACGATAGCATCAGCATTCTCATACGCGACCCTCTCAACAAAGGAGGAAACGCGATACCCGCCACCCAACTGTTCAATTTTCCACGGCCGCAGTGGCTCCAAGGAGTGGGCCGAAATCACCAAGGGGATGTCGTAGAGGAGTTTGGAAAGATATCCGGCCATGCAGGCATACCACGTGTGAGCGTGGACCAGGTCCGAGCCCTCCACGCCCTCGAGCATTTCAAGGTTCACCCCGAGAGTCTGGATAGCGGCATTGGCTTCCGAGAGTTCAGGAAGGTTGGCATACCCGATTACCCCCGCTTCCGACCCGACCTCACCCGGGGTGCGCGGTCCATCGAAGGCCTCCACACGTAGGTCGACAAGGTTGCGAAGAACACGTGCCAACTCTTCGACGTGCACACCTGCACCGCCGTAAACAAAGGGGGGATACTCACGGGTTAACAAGTCTACGCGCATTGCTGAAATCCTTAATCCGGCGGGACGGGCCACACCCTTGGGCCCAGCTACCAGCATACCTAGCGCCGCCCTCGAAACCGTGAAATACCGAGCCGCGAAAGAAGAAATGCCGAGTTGCGAAGGAAATGGGGTCAAGAAGTCTTGCGACACTGCAAAAATAGCTCCCAGGTCTGAAACAGACGGTAGGCTATGACACATGGCGATGAAGCGAACTCTGGCAATTGTGTTGGCAGGCGGCGAAGGCAAACGGCTGATGCCCCTTACTGAGGACCGCGCGAAACCAGCGGTCCCCTTTGGCGGTAGCTACCGCCTCATTGACTTCTCTCTTTCAAATATGGTCAACTCCGGCTATCTGAAGATAGTGGTCCTCACGCAGTACAAATCCCACTCCCTAGACACTCACATCGCGCGCTCGTGGCGCCTGTCGGGCCTGCTGGGTAACTTTGTGGCACCAATGCCGGCCCAGCAAAGACGCGGGCCCCACTGGTACCTCGGCTCAGCGGACGCGATTTACCAGTCCTTGAACATTGTTTACGATGAGCGCCCCGACTACGTCGTTATCACCGGCGCCGACAACATCTATCGTATGGACTTCAGCCAGATGGTGGAGTACCACATTGCTTCCGGCGCACCCGCCACGATTGCGGGGATCCGCCAGCCCATCGAACTTGCCGATCAGTTTGGTGTCATCAAAGAGAAAGATGGCATGGTCGATGAGTTCCTGGAGAAGCCGAAGAACGCTGAGGGCCTAGAGGACGACCCCAGTGTCGTCCTCGCATCCATGGGCAACTATGTCTTCAACACTTCGGCGTTGATTGAGGCACTGCGGAAAGATGCCGCAAACCCCGACTCAAAGCACGACATGGGCGGGGACATCGTCCCCTACTTCGTCGACCGTGGCGAATGCGCTGTCTACGACTTCAAGGACAACGTGGTGCCCGGGTCAACAGAGCGCGACCGCAGCTACTGGCGTGACGTCGGCACACTGGACGCCTACTACGACGCAAATATGGACCTCATCAGTGTCGTCCCAATCTTCAACCTCTACAACTACGACTGGCCATTGCTAACCGGCCAAGCCGACGCGTTGCCACCGGCAAAGTTTGTTCACGGCGACCAGGGTTCACGCATGGGTCACGCTGTCGACTCGCTGGTTTCCGAGGCCGTAATCGTCTCGGGCGCCGAAGTCTCCCGTTCGGTGCTCTCCCCCAAGGTGGCTGTCCACTCGTGGGCGCAGGTCTCCGACTCGGTGATCATGCACAACACCATCATCAACCGCAGGGCACGCATCAACCGCGCCATTGTGGACAAGAATGTTGTGGTCGAAGAGAATGCGTCGATCGGATTCGACCGGGAACTGGACCTGAGCCGCGGGTTCACCGTTACTGAGTCCGGCATCACAGTCGTCCCGAAGGATGCCATCGTCACCGCATAATCAGTTGAACTTTGTAACCTAGGACCATGAGTCCACAAGAAGCGGTCGTTCCCGCAGCACATAGCGGGGCGGCCGCTTTTCCTTGCCCCCAGTCCTGGCTTTTGTACGAGGGCGAAGTTCCTCTTGCACTTTCTAAGGTCGCCGCCACGGGGCGAGGCTGGTGGTCTGTTGAGGCATCCGCCCTCGAACAAATCCACGTCCCCGCTGAACGGCTGGAACCGGTCGGGCGCTCGTGTGTTGGGCCCAAACTGGCAAATACCTTCCCGACCCTGGTCATGACAGATGCGGACTCGACCCTCCTTGAGGGTGAGGTCATCGATGAGTTGGCGGAACTTGCCGGGGTACGCGACGAGGTCGAAGCAATCACCGCTGCGGCAATGCGCGGCGAAATCGACTTTTCCCAGTCTTTGCGCCGACGTGTCAATCTGCTGGCCGGATTGCCTGCAACAGCGATCGAGGACGTCGGGGCAAGTCTCTCCCTTATGCCCGGGGCCGGTGACCTGATTATCTGGGCACATGAGGTGGGCGCAAAATTCGGTGTAGTCTCGGGTGGCTTCGCGGAGGTGTTGGGCCCTCTGGCTGATGCCCTCGGCATCGATTTCCTCCTGGCCAACCGCCTTGAGGTTGACGGCGGCGTGCTGACCGGACGCACTGTTGGCCCAGTGGTAGATGCGCGGGCCAAAGTTGACGCACTCAACACTTGGAGTGGCGGGCAGCCAGGACTCGTGGTCGCGGCCGGGGATGGCTCTAACGATATTGCCATGCTTCGTAGTGCGGGAATGGGCGTGGCGTTTTGCGCGAAACCTGCTGTGCGTGAAGCGACTTCAAGCAGGCTTGACCTGCGAAGACTCGATGCAGTGGTCGGGCTTCTGGGCCACAGTCTTCCCTAGTGGCGGACGTGGACGAAGTCCGCCAGGATCGCACAGTGGGAATGCCACTCTTTCCAATCGCGCTCCCACTCCACAATCGCGGCAGAACCAGTCGGCATTCCCACCTCGACCTCGGATGCCTGCCCATCCTTGGTAAGTAGCACCGCAAGTGATGACACGGTTGGCTCGTGGCCAACCAGGATGGAAGTGATCCCGTTCGACCCCATGCGCACCGCTTCCATCATCTGCATTGATGAGCCACTATAAATGACTTCATCCGTGATAACTTCCGGCATCGTTTCTTCCGTGAGCCCGGCGCCCTTGGCCATGTTCTGCCAGGTTTCCTGCGCCC
>RRZT011359327.1_pt1 | contig 33386 bp, 27 predicted proteins | sample 2165551 | NCBI WGS metagenome assembly RRZT01 (sample SAMN10456910, study PRJNA506462) | wastewater metagenome | biome: wastewater; feature: sludge; material: wastewater sludge; isolation source: wastewater sludge with Escherichia coli K12::gfp cells carrying plasmid... | place: USA: Moscow, Idaho...
CAGCTCTTCCCGGATCTGGCAGCCGCCCATGCGGCCCTGCTGCCTCGCGCATCCGAGGGGGTCGGCCTTCCCTCCGACGCCGACCTAGCCGCCGGTGGCCTGCCGGTCTATGCGCTGGCCGCGCGGGCCATCGCGGGGGCACAAGACCGCTGGGGAAGTGTCCAGGTGCAACGATGGCTCGCCGATTGGCAGGCCCCCGGACGCCCCTCCGAGGCGGAGTTCACCGACGCGTTGCGCGCGGCTCTCCCACAGTGAGACACCCCGCCCCGCAGGGACAGGCGACCCGCAACGGCGCCCTGACGAGCGGGGGGCGAGTCCAGCCCCGCGCTGCGGTGGCACCCTCCTGGGCAGGCGGCAGGCGGCAGGCGGCAGGCGGCAGGCGGCAGGCGGCAGGCGGCAGGCGGCAGGTGGCCTAGGCCTGGATCCTGTCAGCGCTGACGCGCTCGACGAAGGCTGTCGACGCGGCGAAGATCGTGTCCGCGTCGTAGTCCATCGTCGCGACGTGGTAGCTGTTGGGCAGCATGATCTCGGTGATGTCATCGCTGGAGACCTGGCGCACCACGATCTCCGTCGACGAGGCAGGGACGACATGGTCGACCGTCGACCGGAACACGATGATGGGGCACGTGACGAGATCCAGGCACGAGCGCACGTCGGCCCACAAGGCCAACAACTCGGCCACGGCGGCCGTCGGGGTGACGTCATAGCCGCCCTCATCGACACCCGGCTTGTGAATGTCGTTGCCGATCGAGTCGACGCGGCGCACGACGTACTTCAGCACCGGCGCGAGGCGAGCCAGAGGATCCACCGCGCCCAGTGCTGGGTTGACGAGCATCAGCCCCGCCGTCTGAGGGTGCTGTTCGGCCAAGCGCAACGCCAAAGACCCGCCCATCGAGATGCCCGCGACGAAGACCACCGAGCACCGCTGCGCCAACGCCTGGTATTCGGCGTCGACGCAGTCGTACCAGTCCTGCCATGACGTCACGCTGAGTTCCTGCCAGGTCGTGCCATGCCCGGGCAGGCGGGGGACGGCGACGGTGAATCCCGCGGCGGCCAGGTGGCGGGCCCACTCCACCATCGAGGTGGGCGTCCCGGTAAACCCGTGGCACAAGACGACCCCCACCGGCCCGCCGTTGGCGTGGAAGGGGCGCGCATGCTCGGCGATCGTCATGGCGTCATCGTAGGCGAGGTGACCACTAGGCTGACCGGTCAGGAGGTTCGCCTGACATGAGTTGGTATGGGTTTTTCAAGGTGCCGTTTCGCGCGATGGTGCGATGCGGCTACGGCGCCCGCGCAGTGGGGGAAGAGAACATCCCCACGACGGGGCCGGTCATCTTGGCAGGCAACCACATCGGTGCCGCCGACACGTTCGTGATGCCCGCCTTGATCAAGCGGAAAGTCACCTTCCCCGCCAAGGCAGAGATGTTCACCGGACGCGGCGGGCCCATGACCAAGCTGGTGGCCTGGTTCCTCAAGGCCGTCGGTCAGGTGCCGTTGGACCGCTCCGGCGGGCGGGCGTCCGCCGACGGGCTGGGGCCGATCCTGGACGTGCTCGAACAGGGCGGCGTGGCGGGCATTTTCCCCGAGGGAACACGGTCTCCTGACGGACGCATGTACAAGGGCAAGACCGGCGTCGCACGCTTGGCCCTGGCTTCGGGCGCCGTCGTGATCCCCGTCGCCGTGCGCGATTCGCAGTTCACCGGAAAACGGCTGGGCATTCCGTGGGCCGACCACCCGGTCATCACGTTCGGGCGTCCGCTGGACTTCTCCGACTACGCATGGGGCGAGAACGATCGGGCCGTCTTGCGGTGGGTGACCGATGAGGTGATGGCAGCGATTCAACAACTCACCGGTCAGGTGTACGTGAACGCTTACGCCACCTCCGTGAAGTACGGCGGAATGAGCGAGGAGGAGGCGCTGCGCCGCATCGCTTCGCGTCCCGGCGGCGGGCCTGCGCCACTGCCCCCGGCCCCGCAGGAACCCGCGTCCTTGCCGCCTGCAGCGGAGGACACTGCCTCCCAGGGGCCTGCAGCGGAGGACGCCGCGTCCTGACCGGCGGCACGTGAACGGAGTTCGCTACCGGGTCGCGTATCCTGTGCCGGTGCCAACCACCATTCCCACACTGACGGATCTGCATGCCCACGGAGCGGCCCAGCAGCCGAACTATCCCGATGTGCGTGCCGTCGAGGAGGTCGTCGCCGAGTTGCGGCAGCGTCCGCCGCTGGTGTTCGCGGGGGAGGCCGACGAACTGAAGGCCCGGCTGGCCGACGTGGCGGGAGGCCGCGCGTTCCTGCTGCAAGCGGGCGACTGCGCGGAGACCTTCGGCAACGTCACGGCAGCCAACATTCGCAACTCGCTGCGCGTCCAGCTCTCGATGGCGGTCGTGCTGCAATACGCGGCCCAGGTGCCGGTGGTGAAGGTCGGACGCATCGCAGGCCAGTACGCCAAGCCGCGCAGCAACGACCTGGAGACCCGCGACGGCGTGACGCTGCCCAGCTACCGCGGCGACGCGGTGAATGGGCTCGACTTCACCCCCGAGGCGCGCGTCCATGAGCCACGCCGTCTCCTGGACGTCTACAACAGTTCGGCGGCCACGCTGAACCTGGTCCGTGCCTTCGTCAACGGTGGCTTCGCGGACCTGCGCACCGTCCATAGCTGGAACAGCGATTTCGTGCGCAGCAGCAACGTCGAGGAGAAGTACACCCAGCTCAGCGACGAGATCGAGCGGGCCATGGCGTTCATGGTCGCGTGCGGCGTCAGCGACGATTCGCTGCGCCGGGTCGGCTACTGGGCCTCGCATGAAGCGCTGCTGATGGAGTACGAGCACGCCATGGCACGCATCGACTCGCGCACGGGAAACCCGTATGGCACGTCCGGCCACCTGCTGTGGGTGGGCGAACGGACGCGTCAACTCGACGGCGCGCACGTCGAGCTCCTGGCCAGTCTGCGCAACCCGATCGGCATCAAGATGGGGCCCTCCACGACGCCGGACGATGCGCGCGCGCTGGTGGAGCGCCTCGACCCGAACGCCGAACCCGGACGCCTGACCGTCATCACCCGCATGGGTGCCGGCAAGGTTCGCGACGCGTTGCCGCCGCTCATCGAGGCGGTCGAGTCCACCGGTCGCAAGGTGGCGTGGGTGTGCGATCCGATGCACGGCAACACGTACTCCACCGAGCGGGGCTACAAGACGCGCGCCTTCCCGGTGATCTGGGACGAGGTGGACGGCTTCTTCGACGTCCACGCCGACCTGGGCACCTGGCCCGGCGGGGTCCACATCGAGCTGACCGGCAACAACGTGACCGAGTGCGTCGGCGGCGTCCACGAACTGGACGAGGCCGACCTGGCCACACGGTACGAGACGGCGTGCGATCCGCGCCTGAACCGGGAGCAGGGCATCGAGTTGGCGTTCTACCTGGCCGAGCGGCTCCGCGAGGACATCGTCCGCCGGGGCACGAACCCGGTTCAGGAGTTCGAGCCGCGCGAGCTGTGATGATCGACCTGCGCTCGGACACGATCACCCGGCCCACCGCCGCGATGCGCGAGGCCATGGCGGGCGCGCCGGTCGGTGATGACGTGTACGGCGAAGATCCGACCGTCACGCTGCTGGAGGGGCGAGTGGCCGAGATGCTCGGTCACGAGGCGGGGCTCTACTGCGCGACGGGATCGCTGGCGAACGTGTTGGGCGTCGCCACGCACGTGGCGCCGGGCCAGGAGGTGCTCTGCGACAGCGGTGCCCACATTGCTCGCGCCGAGATGGGCGCCCATGGTGCCGTGTCGGGCATCACGATGCGCACCTGGGGGAGCGCGGATGGGCGCGTGACTCCCGACCGGGTCGAGGCTCTCCTCTCCCCGGATGCTGGCCCCTACTTGGTGTCCACGGCCTGCGTGGAGATCGAGAACACGCACAACTTTGGTGGCGGTACCGTCCAGCCGTGGGACGCCCTCGTCGCGACGACGCGCCTGGTGCGGGACGCCGGGGTGGGGTTGCATCTCGACGGGGCGCGGTTGTGGAACGCCCACGTCGCCACCGGTATCGGGCTGCGCGAGTACGGGACCCTTGTCGACACGGTCAGCGTGTGCTTCAGCAAGGGCCTCGGCGCCCCGATGGGTTCGGTGCTCGTCGGGTCACGGGAGGCCATCGGCACGGCCCGGGTGCTGCGTAAGCGTCTGGGGGGTGGCTGGCGTCAGGCCGGGATCATGGCGGCTGCCTGTTTGTACGCCCTCGACCATCACGTGGCTCGGCTGGCCGAGGATCATGCGGCGGCTCGCGCCCTGGCCCGGCCCCTCATCCAGGCTGGGGTCGCGGTCGCCGAGCCGGAGACCAACATCGTCGTCGTTCCCACCGGGGACGTTCCCGCCTCGCAGGTGGTGGCGGCAGCCGCGGATCAGGGTGTCGCGCTGTCGGCTGTGGGTGCGCGGGTCGTGCGCGCGGTGACGCATCTTGATGTCAGCGCGGACGCGTGCGCGACCGCGGGGGACATCCTGACGGCTCTCCTGACCGGCGGCGCGCGCTCCTGAGTGTTCCCCCTCCCGGAACCGCGCGCCTGTGGCAGATTCGCGTACCTGCGCCATGTGCCTCGGCCACGTTCTCGTACCGGCGCCCATGCGCCCTTGCCTCGGCGCCGCTCTTGATCGGTGGTGGCCGGCACCGGGGTGGGCGCGGCAAGGTCCGGAATAGTTGAACCATCCATCTTCGTTGATGTCGGTATGAGTGCGTTTTCTGGTTCCGCCTCGCCACTGGCCACCGTCGTCATCGGCGCGGGGCAAGCAGGCCTCAGCGCGTCCGGGTACCTCGTCCGTAGCGGGTTGCGCCCTCACCAGGATTTCGTTGTTCTCGACGCCAACGACGGACCAGGTGGGGCCTGGCGTCACCGGTGGGCGTCCCTCACACTCGGGGCGGCCCACGCCGTCCACGATCTGCCCGGCTTCCCCCTGGGCAGCCCCGACCCGCACGAACCGGCCTCCGCCGTCGTCGCACGCTACTACGGGGACTACGAGCGTGCGCTGTCGCTGCCCGTGATCCGCCCGGTGCACGTGGAGGCCGTGACCTCTCGCCCCGACGGGCTGCTGGAGGTGCGTGCCGGTGAGAACGCGTGGGTGACCCGCACGCTGATCAACGCCACCGGGACGTGGGACAAGCCGTGGTGGCCCTCCTATCCGGGGCGCGCGTCGTTCCGGGGCCGACAACTGCACACCCACGACTTCGTCGATGCGGCACAGTTCGCGGGCCAGTCGGTCGTGGTCGTCGGCGGGGGACTGTCGGCCGTCCAGTTCCTCCTGCAACTCGCCGCTGCGGGCGCCCGGACGACCTGGGTGACGCGCCGTCCGCCCGACTGGACGGACCGCCCCTTCGATCCCGCATGGGGGCGCGCCGTCGAGGAAAGCGTCCGCGACCGCACCAGGCAGGGGTTGCCGCCCCTGAGCGTGGTGGCCGCCACCGGAATCCCGCTGATCCCGGAATACCGCGCGGGCCAAGAAGCGGGAGTGCTGGTGTCGGTGGGTCCGATGACGGCGCTGACCCCGCACGGAGTGGTGTTGGCTACGGGGCGCACCGTCGACGCCGATGCGATCCTGTGGGCCACCGGGTTCCGGCACGCGCTGGATCACCTGGCGCCGCTGAAGCTACGCGAGCCCGGCGGAGGGATCCGCAGCGACGGGGTCGACGTCGCAGCCGATGCGCGCGTCTTCCTCGTCGGCTACGGCGCCTCAGCCTCCACCCTGGGCGCGACCCGCGCCGGACGCCAGGCCGCACGCGGCGTCGTGGCCGCAGTGGCGCAGGGCACACCCGGTGAGGGCGCGGCTTCGCAGGGTTGACCCGACCAGGGGGGGCGGCGTCGTGAGCGGGCCGGTGTGCCGGTGTCACGAGCACGCTCGTGGTCCGGCCCGGGCGACGGCTCAGCGCACCGGCGTCCAGGGACGACCGTCGCGCAGGTCGTGGACCGTGGTCGGCGTCATCGCGTTGTAGCGGGAGAACGCGAGCGCCCAGCCGCGCTCCGACAGCAGCGCCTCGTGCACCGCGAACCCGTCTGGGGCTTTCAAGGCGCGCAGGAAGTCGATGTGCTCCTTCATCGCCGCCCAGGGCCCCATGATCGGGACGGCGACGACATCGACGCCCTCGACGATCGTGTCGAGTTCGTCGCCGGGATGGAAGAAGGTGGGCTCGCCCTCGGCGCTCAGGACCAGGCCAACGTTGGCGATCCGGGGAATGTCGCGATGAATGAGCGCATGCTGGCCGCCGACCGCCGCCACGTGCACGTCACCTACGTCAACGGTGTCGCCCGGCATGAGCGGGCGGGCCCGGCCCCCCAGATCGACGGCGTCGATGACGCTCGCCTCGACGGCGACGAGGGCGTCGGGGTTCGCGGACAGCAGGGCGGCGATGTTGTCGGGGTCGACGTGATCAGGATGCTGATGCGTCACCAAGACGGCGTCCAGGTTGGTCAGCCCGTGCCACGCGCCACTGAAGTTGCCCGGATCGATCAGGATCCGCGTGGTGGCCGTTTCGACGAGCACGGCCGCATGGCCCAGGTGCGTGAACTGCATGGGACCACCCTACGCGGCGCTCCTGGCGTGGTCAGCCCGTAGTGCGGGGGCGTTTCGGTGGTAGGAAAGACGCATGAGCACACCGTCGCCCGAGGTCATGGCCTGGTTGGAGAAACTGATCGCAATCGACACGACGAGCCGGGGCAGCAATCTGCCGCTGATCGACCTCGTCGCCGACCATGCGCGGAGCCTGGGGCTGCAACCCCATCTGTTTCCGACGGCGGACGGCCTGAAGGCGAACCTGCTCATCACCGTTCCGGCAGCCGACGGCACGACGGCGGGCGGCATCGCCTTGAGCGGCCACAGCGACGTCGTCCCGACCGACGGCCAGGCCTGGACGTCCGACCCGTACACGCTCACCGAACGTGACGGCCTGCTGTATGGGCGCGGCGTGACCGACATGAAGGGCTTCGACGCGGTCGCCGTCAACGCCTTGGCCGCGCTCGTCGCTCAGCCGCTGCGAACTCCCGTGCACGTGGCGCTCACCTACGACGAGGAGATCGGATGCGTCGGCGCGCAGCCGCTCGTCGACTCGTTGCACGACCTGGGCGTGCTGCCCGAGATCGTGTTTGTCGGCGAGCCGACCTCGATGCGGATGATCCGGGCACACAAGTCGATCAACCTCGTGCAGGTCTCCTTCACCGGCGTCCCGGCGCACAGCTCGTTGACCGCCTCCGGTGTGAACGCGATCGAATATGCCGCCCTGCTGGTGCGCTACTGGCGCGACCAGGCGGACGCGTGGCGCACCGAGGGGCCCTACGACGAGGCCTACCCGCTGCCCTACACCACGGGGTCGGTGAACCTGTTCACCGGCGGCAACGGGGTCAACATCGTGCCGGAGTCGGCGAGCGTGACGCTGGAGTTCCGCTCGATCGCCGAGACCGATGATCGGGCCATCTTGGATGCCGTGGTGGCCTACTGCCGCGATCTGGAGGCGCAGATGCAGGCCGAGCATCCGCAGGCCAAGGTCGAGGTGACCATCGTTGCGGAGACGGTGGGCCTGGACACGCCTGCGGACGCCCCGGCCGTTCAGCTGGGGACCGAACTCGGTTTGGAGGTCCAGGCGGACAAGGTGACCTACGGCACCGAGGCGGGCATCTTCGCTGGTGGGGGCATGTCTGCGGTCGTGTGCGGGCCTGGCGATATCGCCCAGGCGCACAAGCCCGACGAGTTCATCGACCCGGATCAGTTGGCGCAGTGCGAGGCGTTCGTGGCACGGCTCGTGGAGTACGCGCGCGCCTAGGTCGTCTGTGGCGGTACCGAGATGCCTCCGGGGGAATCCCCTGGAGGCATTTTCGCAAGCACTCAGGTTGCAAAATAAGCTGAGGCTTGCCTAACCTTAGCGTCGTGAAGGAAGTATCCGGCTCGTCGCTGCACGCCGCCGACGTCAGTCTCGCCTACGGCCCCCTCCGCGTGGTCGAAGACGCCTCGCTCAGCGTGACGGCCGGTCGCGTCCTGGCGCTCGTGGGCCCCAACGGGTCGGGAAAATCGACGCTGCTGCGCGGCATGGCACGGTTGCACGCCTTGTCGTCGGGTCGTCTTGAACTCGCCGACGCGGATGCGTCCCCGATCGACGCCGCAGCATTGTCACCCAAGGAATACGCGACGCGGCTGGCGATGCTCACTCAGCAGCGTCCCACCCCCGCAGGCATGACGGTGCGCGAGGTCGTCTCGCTGGGGCGGCACCCGCACAAGACGCGCTGGCTCGGCACCGACCCCGACGGTCCCGCAGCGATCAAGCGGGCTCTGGAACTGGCGCAGGTCAAGGATCTGGCACAGCGTCCTGTCGATGAACTCTCCGGGGGGCAACTGCAGCGCGTGTGGCTCGCCAGCTGCCTCGCGCAAGGCACTGACGTCCTCCTGCTCGACGAGCCCACCAACCACCTTGACCTGCGTCACCAGGCCGACCTGCTGGACCTGATCCGGGGCCTGGCCGATGACCACGGCGTCGCCGTCGGAGTCGTCCTGCACGACCTGAACCACGCCGCCATCGTCGCCGACGACGTCGCGCTCCTCGTCGAGGGGCGGATCGTTGCCACCGGCACACCCCGCGAGGTCCTCACCGAGGCACGGCTGAGCCACGCCTATGGCGTCCCGATCCAGGTCCGCGACGACGAAGACGTGCTGCAGGTGCGTCCGCTGCCTCACTGTCTGCACCGCACCCGCCGAACCCCCGCTGTCGCGTCGGCCAGGGACGCCCTGATCGCCTGAGATCCCCCGGGCGCGCGGTATCGCGCTGCGTGCCCGCCGACCGGCAGCCGCCGGATCGGCCCGCTCACCCGTGAGGAGAACACCGATGCCCTTGTCCCGCCGCGCAGTGCTGGGATTCGCCCTGGCTGCCCCCGTTCTGGTCGCCTGTGGCACCACCGAGGCCGCACGCACTCCCGCCCCCGGCAGTTCGGCGTCCGCCTCCGGGGGCGGCATCACCGCCACCGACTCCCGCGGCGTCACCGTGACGCTGGCCCAGCCCGCCACCAAGGTCGTCACCCTCGAATGGGGCCCCACCGAGGACGTGCTGGCACTGGGCGTCACCCCCGTCGCTGTCGCCGACCCCACCGGCTTCGCGTCCTGGGACAGCGCCGTCACCCTGCCCGCAGGGACCGCTGACGTCGGGCTGCGGACCGAGCCGAGCCTGGAGTCGATCGCGAAGGCAGCCCCCGACCTGATCTTGGGGGTCACCGGCTCCATTCCCGAGGCGGCGCTGGCCCAGGCCGAGATGATCGCCCCGGTCTTCCTCCTCAAGGCCGCCGATGCCTCGCGTCCCCTCGAGCAGATGCGCGAGAACTTCACCACCACCGCGAAGCTGCTGGGCAAGGAGGCCGCGGCCACCCCGATCCTGGCGGCTTTCGACGCCAAGCTCGCCGAAGGCAAGCAGAAGCTGGCCGGGGTCACTTCGCCCTACATCTTCACCTACATCAACGTGACCGGCGCCACCGCAGATCTGCGCATGCACAGCGACCGCTCCCTGCCCGGCGCGGTCGCCAAGGCGGTCGGGCTGACCAACGCCTGGACCGACGCGGGTGACCCGGCCTGGGGCATCGGTTCGATCGACCTGGAGGGCCTCACCAAGTTCCCGGCCGACACGACCGTTTTGTACTGGGCCAACGCGTCCGCAGATCCGCTGGCCACCCTCAAGGGCAACGCGCTGTGGGAGGGGCTGCCCTTCGTCAAGGACGGACGCGTCAAGCCCGCCGCGGACCGCATCTGGATCTACGGAGGCCCCTCCTCCATGATCCAGTGGATTGATGATCTGGTCGCGAAGCTCGCGTGACCGCAACGACCCCCGTCCCCGCCGCGCCAGGGCCGGCGCCACTGCGGCGGGGCGGGCGCCTGCCCACGGTGTTCATCGTGGGCCTGGCACTGGTCGTCGGGCTGTCCGTGGTGCACCTCACCCAGGGCAGCGCCGACGTCCGCGCCGCCGATCTGCTGGCATGGCTGCTCGGTGACGCCTCGCGGGAGACCGGCGCGGTCGTCGTCGCCTCCCGCCTTCCCCGTCTCGGCGCGGCCCTCATCGTGGGGGCCGCGCTGGGAGCATCGGGTGCCGCGCTGCAAGCCGTCGCGCGCAACCCCCTGGCCTCACCCGACACCCTCGCCGTCAACGCGGGCGCCTACCTCGCCCTCACGGTCATCGCCGCCTTCGGCATCAGCACCGGGTTGCTCGGCGGCACCGTCATCGCCCTCCTGGGTGGGCTCGGTGCGGCGGGGTTGGCGTTCGTGCTGACCGGTGGGGGCGGCTCGACGGTGCGTCTGATCCTGGGCGGCTCCGTCCTCACGCTGGCACTCTCCTCCATCACCTCAGCCCTACTCATCATGTTCAGCCAACAGACGCAAGGCCTGTTCGCGTGGGGTTCGGGGTCGCTGAGCCAATCCCAGCCCGCCGCCGTCGTGCAGGCGGCAGCGCTGATCGGTGCGGGTCTGATCGCCGTGGTCGCGCTCGGCGGACGCCTCGACCTGCTGCAATTGGGAGACGATCAGGCTCGTGCCCTGGGCGTCAACGTCGTGCGCAGCCGCCTCAGCGTCGTGGTGGTCGCCGTGTTCTTGGCGGCAGTCTCCGTGGCGCTGGCGGGCCCGCTGGGCTTCGTCGGCCTGTGCGCCCCCGCCCTGATGCGCCTGCTGTCCGTGCACGTTCCTGGGCTGCCTCGCCACCGCCCCCTTGTCCTGGCGTCCGCCCTCACCGGTGCGCTGCTTGTCTTGGTGTCCGACGTGGCGCTGCGTGCCGTCATCGGCGCCGCCGAGGCCGCCCGGATCCCCACGGGCGTCCTCACCACACTGCTGGGTGCCGTCTTCCTGGTGGCCTTGTCCCAAGGCATGCGCACCGGACGCAGTGACGCCACCGCCGCCCTGATTGCCGCAGGGCGCTTCGCCCGCTGGTCGATCCCGATCACGCTCGTAGCGCTGGGGGCGCTCCTGGTCGGGGGAGTCCTCGCCCTCCTGGCCGGGGACGGCTGGCTCCTTCTGGGCGACGTGGCGAACTGGCTCACCCACCAGGCCTCGGGGCGCATCACCTTCGTCCTGGACGCCCGCTGGCCTCGCGTGCTGGCCGCGATCCTCGCCGGGGGTGCGCTCGCGCTCGCGGGCACCCTGACCCAGGCGGTGACACGCAACGCGCTGGCCGACCCCGGGCTGCTCGGCATCTCCGCTGGAGCGGGCGTGGGGGCGCTGGTCGTCATTATCGGCAGTTCGCGCGCAGGCCTCACCCTTCCCACCAGCGCGGTGACACTGGGGGCCCTTGCGGGTGCCCTCCTCGCCGGGGGACTGCTGTTCACCCTGGCCGCACGGGGTGGCTTCAACCCGACCCGGCTCGTGCTGGTCGGGCTCGGCATCGCGGCGGGTGCCGCCGCCCTCTCGACCCTGCTGGTGGTCAGCACCGACCCCTGGAACCAGTCCCGGGCCATCACCTGGCTGGGCGGCTCCACCTACGGGACCATGGCCGAGAGCCTGCCCCCCGTCGCCATCCTGCTCGCCCTGGTCGGCGTCGGCGTCTACGCGGGACGGCACGAACTCGATCTGGTGCAACTCGACGCGGACACCCCGCGCCTGCTGGGCGTCCGGCATGGGCGTGTGCGGGGACTAGCCTTGCTCGGGGCAGTGCTCCTGGCCGGGGCCGCCACCGCGGCCGTGGGCGTCATCGGGTTCGTGGGGCTGGTGGCCCCGCACCTCGCGCGGCTGCTGGTCGGCCCCGAGCATCGGCGCATGGCGGGCCTGGCCGTCGTTCTCGGCGGGCTGCTCGTCCTGGTCGCCGACACGCTGGGACGCAGCGTCTTGGCCCCCGCCCAGTTGCCAGTCGGGCTGGTCTGCGCCCTGGTGGGCGCCCCGCTGTTTTGGTGGTTGATGTACGCCCAACGAGGAGACCGATGAATCCCTACCGCCTGTACGTGCTGCACCTGACGCAGCGGCGCGTGATCTCGACCAGCTTCGTCCGCATCACCCTGGTGGGGGAGGATCTAGGCCGGTGCAGTGACGTCCTGCTCGACCAGCGCGTGAAACTGCTCCTGGGTAGCCCTGCCAGCCTCACCGACCTGGGGGCCAGCGGCGAAGAGTGGTACCCCGCCTGGCAGAACCTCCCCGATGAGTGTCGCCCTGCGATGCGCACCTACACCCTGGTCGCGGTGCGTCCCGGCCCCGGGGAGACGGGAGAGGTCGATATCGACGTGGCAGTCCACCCCGTCGAGGGCCTCGCGCCGGGCATGGACTTCGCGCTGCACGCCCCCTTAGGGACACCCGCCGGGCTCGTGGCGGCCGAGGTCGGACGCGACGGCTACCGGGACGTCGGCGTCGCCTGGCACCCCGGCCCCGCGACCGAGGTGCTCCTCGCGGGCGACGAGACCGCGCTGCCCGCCATCGCCAACATCGCCGCCACCTTGGACGCGGGCATCCGCGGCCGGATCGTGCTGGAGGTACCGCACGAGGACGACGTGCGTCCCCTGGTCGCGCCCGAGGGCGTCGCCGTGTCCTGGCGCGTCCGGGAGCGCGGTGAACGAGCCGTCGGGCTCTTTGGAGGCCGCGAGGAGACCAACGTGAGCGACGACGGTGACCTGCTGTGGGACGAGGCCCGCGGCGGGGAGGGCTGGTACGGCTGGATCGCCGGGGAGGCCGGATGGGTGCGCGAACTGCGCGCCGAAGCCAAGACGGCGGGTATCCCACGCGCCCAGATCTCCTTTATGGGTTACTGGAAGCGCGGCGCGGTCGGCGGCTGAGGAGGCCCGAGCGACGAGGAGTCGCAGGGCTACGCCGCAGCCGTCCACCGCGCTGCAGTGCCGGGGCGTCAGTAACCCTTGATCGTCACGGTCGTGCCCTGGGGGACGACCGTGCCCTCACCCGGATCGACGGAGAACACCCGATACCCGCCGTCGCGGTCGATGGGGTCCATCCCATTGACCAGCGGCTGGAATCCCGGGGTGAGGCCGGCCTTGCGGATCTGTGCTTCCGCGTCGTCGCGCTTCATGCCGCGCAGACCGTTGGGCACCGTCACCATGACGGGCCCCTTCGACACGACGAGCGTGAGGGTGTCGCCGCGGTGGAGATCACCCGAGGCGGGATCCTGAGACACGATCGACCCCTTGGGGATCGAGTCGTGGTTGGCTTCGCTCGTCGCCAGGGTGATCTTGTTGGTCTGAGCCCACGCCTGGGCGTCGCTGAGCTTCTTCCCCGTGAAGTCGACCATGTCGACGGGGGCCGGGCCGTCGGACACGACCAAGGCGATCGGGGTGGCCCGCTTGGCCTGCGTGTCGGGCTTCGTGTCCTGGGAGATCACGATGTTCGCACCCACGGTGTCGCTGTGGACCCGCGAGACGTCACCCACGGTCAGGGAGGTTCCCTCGATCTGTGCGGTGGCATCGTCGAGGCTCTTGCCGACCACGTTGGGAACGGCGAAGCGCTCAGGGCCTCGCGACACCCACGCGGTCACCACGGCGTCGCGCAGCATGCGCTGCCCTGCCGCAGGATCGGTGCGGATCACCTGGCCGGAGGGGACGTCTTCGGAGAACTCCCGCTCGAACACGACCGACACCTGGGCATCGTGGGCTGCGCTTTGCGCGTCGGTCTGGGTCATCCGCACCAGCGTGGGGGCACTCGTGTAGCGGCCCTCGAAGAGATACCAGCCCCCCCACGTCAGGCCCGCCACGAGAGCCAAAGCCGCGATCAGCGCCGTGATCCTCGCCCAGCGAGGACGCGGGCCGCGCGGCTGATCCTTGACGGCGGGCAGCGTGGAAGTGTGGGGCGAGTCCGCGGAATAGGGCGAGGGGCCGTTGCGGTAGAACGGCGCACCATCGGAGGACACGTCGAACACAGGCGAGACCGGCGTCACGGGGGTGAACTGACGCTCGGCGCCCATGCGCGGGATCCCCGAGGTCGTGGCCGGGGACGCCGACCCCTGCGTTTGGCGGACCAGGGCCGTCAACTCGGGATCATCGAGCACCCCCCGGGCCATGGCGTCACGAACGGCGCGCACATGGCTCAGGAGCACGCCCGCATCTGCCGGACGATTCTCGCGCTCCCGGTTGGCGGCGGTCGTGACGAGGGCATCCAGGTAGGGCGGAATGCCGCCACGGCCATCGCGCCACGTCGTGGAGACCTCCAGCGAGGGCGCGGTGATCTGGTTGTGAACGTGGCTGTAGGCCACCTGGATCGGTGTGTCGCCGGTGTGCGGCTTGCGTCCGGTCAAGAGTTCATACAAGACGATCCCGAGGGAGTACACGTCGGAGCGTGCGTCAGCGCGTCCCTTCGTGACCAGTTCGGGAGCGATGTAGCTCACCGTGCCGATGACCAGGCCGTTGGTCGAGGCCGACGTGTGGGCTGTGACGGCGCGAGCCAGGCCGAAGTCGGCCACCTTCACCTGGCCGCGGTCAGAAATCAGCACGTTCTCGGGCTTGATGTCGCGGTGGATCAGTCCGGCTGCGTGCGCGGCGGCGAGTGCGGCCGCCACGGGTTCGATCAGGTCGAGCGCGCGCCGCGGGTCCATGGGCGCCTCACGGGTGATGAGTTGGCGCAAGGTGAAGCCCTGCACGTACTCCATCACGATGTAGGGGCGCCCGGTGTCGGTGCCCTGATCGAAGACGGCGACCACGTTGGGGTGCGAGAGGTGAGCGGCGGCGCGAGCCTCAGCATCGAAACGGGATGTGAATTCGGCAGTGTCGCCCAAGCCCTCGTTCATGACCTTGATGGCGACCGTCCGCGACAGCCTGATGTCGTGCGCGACGTAGACCGTGGCCATGCCCCCGCGGGCAAGCTTCTTAACGACCTGATACCGGTCGTCAATCACGTGGCCAACAAGGCCACCGCTGCGTTCAGTCGTCAACACATCTCTCCGCGGCATGGTCGGGGAAGAGGGAAGGCATGCCGGGCCTGACCACGAGTGTAGGCAAGCCAGCCGAAGGGTCGGGCGCGACCCGCCGCAAGTGTGGCAGGCTGGCCGCGTGACCGCGCTCCTGGGAATCGCCACCCGCTTGAAGCTGGCTCGCCTGATCCAGATCGTCCCCGCTGGTTCCCCGCGCGTGCGCCCGCTGGCCGCGTCCGGATTCTCCGGCGGCGCCGACATCGTGATGCTGGACGAAACCCGTTCTCCCGCCCGCGCCGAGGCGTCCACGCTCGCGGCCGTGGGAGCCGTCGCCCGGGAGACCCAGGGGCTGACCGGACACCTCGGCCTCCCTCAGCGATTCGCGGAGAGCTATGCCGACGTCGTGTGCTTACCTCCCGAGGCCGACGACGTCGCACGCGTGCGTTCGGTGGTCGGCCCGTGGGTGCAGATCGGACGGCGCTGCTTGAGTACGGAGGCCATCGACGCGGCGCTCGCCGATCCCGAGATCGGCTTCCTCCTGGTCGGCCCGGGGCGTGACCTGCTGCTGCACGCCAACGCCGTGGCGCCGCCCAGCGACCCGGCCTCGCGCCCCTGGTTCGCCGTCGGCGGGGTGACGCACACCAGCCTGGATGCCGTTCTGCGCACGGGGGCGCGTCGCGTCGCCGTGGGTGGGGCCATCGTCGAGGCGTCCGACCCGGAGGCAGCCGCCCACGCGTTCAAGGAGCGGCTGCGGCAGGCCTGGCAGGACGACCCGGCCATGGAGGCCGTCACGATGGCGGCGTTCAACCCGGGCGCCGGGCTGACCTTGGCTCCGGAAGCCGACCCGTCGACGACGGAGTTGCGCCCGTGACTTCTGCGTCTCCCGCAGGCCTGGGACGCGCCGCCACGCTCATGGCGTCCGGCTCCATGGTGTCTCGGGTCCTGGGGATCGTCCGCAACGCCATGCTGGGTCTGTGTATCGGCGGCATGGGGGCCGTCTCGGACGCTTTCCAGACCGCCAACACCCTCCCCAACACCATCTTCATGCTGCTGCAGTCAGGCGTCCTGACGGCGGTTCTCATGCCCCAGTTGACCCGCGCGCTGCGCCGTGAAGCGGACGGCAAGGCCATGACGGACGCGCTACTCAGCGCCATCGTCGCGCTGGTCGGGGTGGTCACCGTGCTGGCTGTGCTGTTCGCCGATCCCCTGGTGGCCCTGATGGGATTGCGGGGGGCGGCCCACGGCCTCGGCGTCGCCTTCGCCTACTGGTGCCTTCCGCAGATCTTCTTCTACGGGATCTACGCGGTGCTCAGCCAGGTCCTCAACGTGCGCGACCGGTTCGGTTTGGTCATGTGGACCCCGGCGCTCGCCAACGTCGTCCAGATTGCGGGGATGGCAGTCTTTCTGGGCTTGTTCGCCCGAGGTCTGCCACCCGAGGAATGGTCGCCGCTGATGGTGGCGGTGCTCGCGGGTAGCGCCACGCTCGGCATCGTCGCTCAGGCGTTGCCCCTGGTGTTCGCCTTGCCGAAGGCGGGGTACCGCTGGCGTCCGACGTGGCGCCTGCGCGGCTACGGGTTCCGCACCGCAGGCAAGGTCGCCGGCTGGATGGGGATGGCCGTGGTGATCGCCCAGGTGGGCGGCGTCGCGACGCTGGCAGCCATCAACCTCGTGTCGGATCGGGCCCGCGTCGGCGGCGACATCGTGGCGGGGCAGTTCGTCTACACGCAGGCCTTCACGATCTTCATGGTTCCCCACGGGGTCATCACGGTCTCGATCCTGACCGCGTTGCTGCCGCGGATGACCCGGGCGGTGCAAGAGGGGAACGTGGGGGCGCTGCGCGGCGATCTCGAACGAGGGCTCACGGTGCCGCTGGTGGCCATGGTGCCCATCACGGCCGCCCTGGTGGCGCTCGCGCTGCCCGCTAGCCGCATTCTCAATCCTGGCCTTGATCTGGCCTCGGTGGAGGCAATCGCCACCGCGTTCGCGCTGATGAGCGTCGGGCTGGTCGCCTACGCGATGGTGGGGCTGCAGCAGCGCTATTCCACTGCCCGGGAGGACGGTCGTACGTACTTCGTCTTCCAAATCGTGGTGACGGTGATCCAACTCTTGGTGGCGGCGGGGATCCAGTTCTTGCCTCCGGCCTGGGGCGTCACCGTGGTGGCACTGGGGCAGACGGTGAGCAACGGGGTCGCCGCGCTGGTTTTCCTGGTGGTGGCGCAACGCCAGACCGGGGGGCTTCCGCTGCGTCGTCTCGGTGGGCTGGCGGCCCGTCTTGTGGGGGCGGCGGTACCAGCCGGGGGCGCGGCCTATGCCCTGGTGCAGGTCGTGGCGGGCTGGCTTGGGTGGGGGGTTTTCGGCGCGCTGGTCGCACTCGTGGTGGGCGCGGCGGCGTTCGTGGCGGTCTTCCTCGGTCTGGCCTGGGTCTTGCGCATCGACCACGTGACCACGATGGTGCGAGCGGGAGCGCGCAGACTGCGCCGATCCTGAATCCCGGGGCGTCATTTCCGGATGGCTCTGTCCAACGTTGAACAGGTCCACTAGCGTTAGTTCCCAACCGCAATGACGAGGAGGCTGGCGCGTGATCGAGCACCAAGGCGAGGGAGTCGACCTGCGGGCGAAGGTGGCAGACGCGATCGCCGCGTCCCTGGCGCGCGAGGACCCGGACTACCCGCTGTTCCACATCGCGCCGCCGGTCGGGCGACTCAACGACCCCAACGGTCTCGTGCTGCGGGAAGGGCGTTATCACGCCTTCTACCAGTTCTCGCCCTTCCATCCGCAGCGACAGGTCTTTTGGGGTCACGCCAGTTCGGCCGATCTCACCACCTGGCAGCCTCACCCGGTCGCCGTGCTGCCCGATGCGTGGTACGACCGCAACGGCGTCTACTCCGGCAGCGCGCTCCCGTTGGAGGACGCGGTCGAGTTCTACTACACGGGCAACGTCCGCAACGAGCAGGACGAGCGCGAGAGTTATCAATGCCTGGTCAGCAGCCCCGATCTGGTGACGTTCGACAAATCCTCAGCCAACCCGCTGCTCGGCGATGTGCCCGGCTATACCGCGCACATCCGCGACCCCCAGGTCGTCGGAGAATCCGATGGCACCTACCGCATGTGCGTGGGGGCGCAACGCGACGACGAGACCGGCTGCGTGTTGATCTTCCGGTCGAAGGATCGCCGCACCTGGACTCTGGCCGGTGAACTCACCTTCCCTGACGCCGAGGGGCGCTTCGACGCGTTCGGCTTCATGTGGGAGTGCCCCAGCCTGATCCGTGTCCCCGACGGCGACGGCGTCCGCGTGCACGATGTGCTGATCGTGAGCCCGCAGGGCATCCCGGATCAACCCGAGGGGTTCGCCAACATCTTCGCCTGCGGGTACGTGGTCGGCCAGTTGGAAGGGACCGCGCTGCGTGCTGCGACGGAGTTCGTGGAACTCGACCGCGGCTTCGAGTTCTACGCCCCGCAGGTCTTCGCGGGCACCCCGCAGGGCGAAGCGCCGTTGATGATGGCGTGGCTGGGTAACGCGTCCGAGGATGAGCAGCCCTCGAGGGAACACGGGTGGGTGCATGCCCTCTCGGTCGCGCGAGAACTCGTCGTGGTCGATGGCCGCCTGCGTCAACGCCCTCGGCTGGAGCTCAGTGGCGCCCGCGAGGTGGCTGCGGACGTGCCTGGGCTCCTGGGTCACGCGGAGGTTCCGGTGGCGGGCCTGGCGGGGTCGCGGGCGTTTCGGCTGACGCTCCAGGTGGAGGCGGAGGCCGGTGGTTCGTGGCGGGTGCGCCTGGGGGAGGCCGAGCGACACGTGGATCTGGAGTTCGCCGACGGCTGTCTCACGGTGGACCGACGCTCCACCCGGTATCCGCATGGCGAGCGCCGGGTGGTGCGCCTTCCCGCGGTGACCGGCGTGCTGGACGTGGAGGTGGTGCACGACCGTTCCGTGACTGAGATCTTCGTGGCCGACGGCGCGCTCGCGTTCAGCCTGCGCAGCTATCTGGACGGCGCCTCCGGGGCGTCGGTGGCGAGCGAAGGGCGGCTGCGCATCGCCTCCGTGCAGGCGCATCGGTTCGACTAGAAGACTCATCGGACGATTGCTCTTGCGCGAGCAGGGGTGCATCACCGACGATATGTTCAACGATTGACATAGAGGTGACGCGCAGCAACGCAGCGGCACGCGCCTCGTTTCCCGAGAGGGCCACAGATGGATCATCCCCAGGTCGCGGCCAGGGTTCTGGCCGCCGTTGGCGGTCCCGACAACATCACCGCGGCAGCACACTGTGCCACCCGACTGCGCCTGGTCCTGGCCGACCAGGAAAGCGTCGATCAGGCCGCGCTCGACAATGACCCCGACGTCAAGGGCACGTTCTTGGCTGGGGGGATGTACCAGATCATCATCGGCCCCGGAGACGTGGATCTGGTCTACCAAGACATGATCGCCAACGGCGGCGTCCGCGAGGTCAGCAAGGACGAGGCCAAGCAGGTGGCCGCGCAGAAGGACAACGTGGTCGTCCGCCTCATCAAGACCATCGCCGACATCTTCGTCCCGGTCCTCCCCGCCTTGATCGCGGGCGGCCTCATGATGGCGATCAACAACGTCCTCACCGCCCAGGGCCTGTTCGGGCCCCAATCGGTCATCGAGATGGTGCCGGCGCTGGCCGATTACGCCTCGCTGATCAACATGATCTCGGCGGCGGCCTTCGCGTTCCTGCCGGTGCTGATCGGGTTCTCCGCCGTCAAGCGCTTCGGCGGCAACGTCTACCTGGGTGCCGCCATGGGTGCGGCGATGGTCAGCCCGAGCCTGGTGAACGCCTACAGCTACGCGGCCATGGTCGAAGCGGGGAAGGCCATCCCGTCGTGGCACCTGTTCGGCCTCACGGTCGAACAGGTCGGCTACCAGGCCCAGGTCATTCCCGTGCTGGCCGTCTCCTGGCTGCTGGCCTTCATCGAGAAGCGGCTCCATAAGATCCTCAAGGGCACCGCGGACTTCCTGCTCACTCCGCTGTTCACCCTTCTGATTACCGGTATTGCCGCGTTCGTCGTCGTGGGCCCCATCACGCGCCTGCTCGCCAACGGCATCACGTTCGGGCTGACCTGGCTCTACGACACGGCAGGCCCCCTCGGCGGCCTCATCTTCGGCGTGCTCTACTCGCCGATCGTCGTCACCGGTCTGCACCAGTCCTTCCCGGCCGTCGAACTGCCGCTGATCGCCGCGGGTGGCTCCTTCATCTTCGCGATCGCCTCGATGGCCAATGTCGCCCAGGGTGCAGCCACCCTCGCGGTCTTCCTGCGCGCCAAGGATCCCAAGCTGAAGGGCATCTCGGGCGCCTCGGCGGCGTCCGCGCTGTTCGGGATCACCGAACCGGCCATCTTCGGCGTCAACCTGCGCCTGCGCTGGCCCTTCTTCCTCGGCATCGCTGCCGCCGGGGTGGGTGGCGCGCTGGTCGCCTTGTTCAACGTGCGTGCGATCTCGTTGGGCGCTGCGGGGCTGGTCGGGTTCGTGTCGATTCGTCCCCAAGACATCCCGATGTTCTGGCTGTCCCAGGGCATTACCTTCGCCCTGGCCTTCGTCTCGGTGTTCGTCTACGCCTCGACCCGCGGTCGTGCATCGCTGGCGGGAGCCGCAGTGGAGGCCTCCGAAGCCGCTCAGGCTGCGGCAGCCGGGCCCGCCGCCGCGCCCGCCTCTCCGGTGGACGTGGCCGACGCCCCCGAGGCGCCGGCACCCGCGCCGCTACCCGAAGGCGCAGCGGAGGACTACTTCGTGACCTCGCCGGTGCACGGACGCGCGATTGCGCTCGCCGACGTCGAGGATGCGACCTTCGCTTCGGGGATGCTCGGGCCCGGTGTGGCGCTGATCCCCGACCATGGGCCGGTCGTCTCGCCGGTCGACGGCACCGTGATCGTCGCCTTCCCCACCGGGCACGCCTACGCGCTGCGCTCGGCCAGCGGTGTCGAACTCCTCATCCACATCGGCATGGACACCGTGAAGCTGGGCGGAGAGCACTTCACCCCGCGGGTGAAGAAGGGGCAGCAGGTGCGCCGCGGTGACGTCTTGGCCGACGTCGATTGGGCAGCCGTGGCGGCGGCAGGCTACGACCTGACCACTCCCGTCGTGGTCAGCAACGCCAAGAAACTCGGTGGTGTCGACGTCGAGGCCCTCGGTGCCGTCTCTGCCGAAGCACCCCTGTTGCGTGCCCATCCCCGGGAGGAAGCGCTGGCCTGAGGGTCACCGCGCGAGGGGCGCACCGCCAGGGCCACAAGCTCAGGCGGTGCGCCCTTCGACGACCGTGACCGGAAGGGCGATCGCGGGTACCGGCGTCGGCTCGGCGCCGGGCTCTTGGCCGATCTGCTCGACCAGCAACCTCACGGCGGTGGCGCACATGTCGGCGATTGGCTGAGCGATGGTGGTCAATCCGGGAAGGATGCGGCGCATGGTGGCCGTGCCGTCGAAGCCCACCACGCGCACGTCTCCAGGCACATCGCGCCCGTGACGATGCGCCCACTCCAGGGCCGTCGCCGCGAGAAGATCGTCGGTGCAAAAGACGGCGTCCATCGTCGCTGAGACCGAATCCAGGGCTGCCATGATCGCCGTGGTCCGCTCCGGCTCAGGAAGGTTGAACTCGACGGCCACCACCAGGGGTTCGATCGCGGCCTCGGCCAGGACCCCCCGATAGCCCCGCTCGCGCAGGTTGCGCTCGTGCGAGCGCGACGTGAGCAGCACCGGACGCCGTGCTCCATGGTCCAGCAGGAGTTGGGTCGCCAACCGGCCACCCTCCTCATTGTCTGCGCGGACGTTCGGAATGTGCGGGGCGAGTTCCCGGTCGATCGTCACCACGGGACGCCGCAGAGTCGCATACTCGGCCAACTGGTCGTTGTGAGCGCCGGAGATGATGCCGTCCACCCGATGCCCCACCAAGGAGCGCAGCAGGTCACGTTCGCGGTCCGCGCGGCCGTAGCTGTTGCACAGCAAGGGGCGCAATCCGTGCTGGGCGAGCGCGTCCTCGATGTGGACCGCGACCTCGCCGAAGAACGGGATCGCGACCGAGGGCACGATCAGCCCGACGGTGCCGGTGCGGTGGCTCAGCAGTGACCGCGCGACCTCGTTGGGCTGATAGCCCACCTCGTCGATGGCGGCCATCACCCGGGCCCGTGTTGCCTCGCTGAGGTAACCGCGGTTGTTGAGGACACGCGACACGGTCGCCACAGAAACGCCTGCCCGAGCGGCGACATCCCCGAGGCGGGGCTCCTTGTTTGCGGCCATCGTCATGCCTAGAAGTTGCGGCGGACAGCGAGGCGGGCCAACGCTTGGAGGCCGTCTCGCCCGAGGTCGGACAGGGGCGCGGTTTGCAGGATCGTCTCGGCCGCATCGAACTCGCGTCGAATCTCGGCCTCCACGGCCTCGCGGGCGCCACTGGCCGAGATGATCTCGCGGGCCCGCTCCACCTGGGTTGTCGTCAGGCCAGGGTCGCCGAACAGGCTCGCGAGTTCGGCGGCCTCCGCCTCACTGGAACGGGTGAAGGCCTCGGCCGCGAGGAGGGTGAGCTTGCCTTCGCGCACGTCCTCGCCCGACTCCTTGCCGGTGAGAGCCTCATCGCCGTAGACGCCCAGGATGTCGTCGCGGTACTGGAAGGCCCGGCCCAGCGGTTGCCCCGCAGCGCTGAGCGCCTCCATCAGGTCGGGGGTGCCCCCGGCGATCGCCGCGCCGACCAGCATCGGGCGGCGCACGGAATAGGAGGCCGACTTCCAGGTGACGACGGTGCGGATCATCTCCACCAGGCGCTCGCGCCCGGCAGGCGTCCGACTGATGGCGTAGGGGTCCTGCGACTGGGCCACCACGTCGAGATATTGCCCGGCCGTGACTTCGGTACGGACCGCCTCCACATGCGGGTAGGCGCGCTCCAGGGCCGACGCGGACAGACCGCTGCGCCGGAACATCTCCTCCGACCAGACCAAGAGAAGGTCACCCAGCAGGATCGCCCCGGCCCGCCCAAAGGACGCCGCGTCCCCGCGACGCGCTTCGCGACGATGATCCGCTTCGAACTGGCGATGCGCGGCGGGAACGCCGCGGCGCTCGTCCGAGGCGTCCATCACGTCGTCGTGCATCAAGGCGGAGACGTGCAAGACATCAAGGGCTGCGGCAGCCCTGATCACCGCGTCGGGCAGATCTGCCTTCCCGGTGACCGCGACCCAGGCCCAGGCCGCGAACGCCGGACGCAACCGTTTGCCGCCTGCGGTGAAGACGCGGGCGCGGTCCAGGAGCGGTGCTGTGGCTGGATCCAAGCCGTCCAAAATCGTGCCCTGCTCATCGAGGAAGTCGGTGATCGACGCCCCGATGCGGGCGCGGAACTCGTCGGAGACAGGGTGCTTCGAAGACAGCGTGACCACGTTGCGAGCCTACCCAAGCCGGGATCGAGCGGGTCAACTAGGGTGACCCCATGCCAGCCCAGACCATCGCCGAGCGCCTGGCGGTGGCGGACCGGCCCACCTTCAGCTTCGAGTACTTCCCGCCCGCCGACGACGCGGCAACCCAGCAACTGATCGGGACGGTCGATGCGCTGAGCCCGCTGCGCCCCGACTGGGTCTCGGTGACCTACGGTGCGACGGGGGCCGCGCGCTACAAGACGTTCTCCGCGGTCGGGGCGATCCGCGGTCAGACCGCCGCGCGAACCATGGGTCACCTGACGGTCGCAGGGCAGTCCCGCGATGAGGTCCGTCGGGCCATCGAGTCGTATGCCCGCCTGGGCGTGACCCAGATCCTCGCCCTGCGGGGTGATCCGCCCGGCGGTGGCGCGTTCGAGCGGCACCCAGGCGGGCTGGGTAACGCCACCGAACTCGTGCGTCTCATCGCGTCGATGGGGGAGTTCAGCATCGGCGTCGCTGCCTTCCCCGATGGTCATCCCGACGGAGATCTGGACCTCGATGCGCGCATCCTCCTCGACAAGCAGGAGGCGGGAGCTGAGTTCGCCGTTACACAGTTGTTCTTCGACGCCGACGCGTACTTCTCGCTCGTGGAGCGCTTTCGTGCGCTCGGCGGCACGATGCCCATCGTGGCGGGCATCATGCCGGTCACCGTTCCCAGCCAGATCGAACGGTTCGCGTCGTTGTCCGGTTCGCGGATGCCCGCCGCTTTCGAGGCGGAGTTGCGGGCGGTCGCCGACGACAAGCAGCGGTTCCGGCAGGTCGGGATCGACCTGGTCACCCGCTTGTGCGATCAGGTGCTGCGCGGCGGGGCGCCCGGCTTGCAGTTCTTCACCCTCAACCGCTCTACGGCCACAGCTGAGATCTTGGGACGCCTCCGCGCAATGCCGTAGCCGCCCGACGCTCAACCTCGCGTCCGGCTCACGACCGGGCAGGGTCTCCTGGCGTGGACGACGACGCAGACGCGTGAGGCAGCCTTGGGGGCGACCCCGTCACGCGAGGTGAGCGGGGATGCCGGTGCGCCAGCGCCCCGGAGCGCCCACATCTAACGTCACGAGGCGTTGCGTGGGACGCGTGAGCGCCACATACAGCACCCGGATACCACCGGGACTCTCGGCGACGATGGCGTCGGGATCGACCACCACGACCCCGTCGTACTCCAAGCCCTTGGCTTCCAAGGGTGAAGGGAACAAGATCCGATCCAGGTTCGCCGGGTTCATCCTCGTCGCCAGGCGCTGCTGCAACGCTGACCGGAGCGCTTCGCGCCGCGAAGGCGGTGCGATGACGCCCACCGTGCCCGCCACTTCGCCGGTCAGATCGTCAATGGCGTCGGCGAGATCGGCAACCAAGGCGGCCTCGGTGGTGGTGAGCAACTGCGGCTCGTGGCCGGTGGAACGCACCGCGCGCGGGAGATCGACGCTGGGGTAGTGCGGCTTGACGACCCGGGCGGCCAAGTCGAACACTTCGGCGGGAGAGCGATAGTTGACCGACAGTCGGAACTCGCGATGCGGGGCATTGCCGATCAGGTCGCGCACGGCCCGGCCCACCTCCTCCAGGTCGGGCCAACTCGATTGCGCCAGATCGCCGACCACCGTCCACGACGCCTGCGCTCCGCGGCGGCGCAGCATCCGCCACTGCATCGGCGTCACATCTTGGGCCTCATCGACGAGCACGTGCGCGTAGGTGGCATGAGTGTCCTCACCCACGTCGGGTTCACCCTTGCGTGACCAGGTGTCCGACGTCGTCACGAACTCGGACACCGCAGCGCCACCCTCGATGAAGATCGGCTGCTCGGCGTCCGGCTCGGGGGGAACCGGGCCCAGCATCGAGACGAGTTCATCCAGCAACGCGGTGTCGGCCACCGTCCACGGCGCGGCCGGGTCGGCGTACGAGGCCGTGAGCACGGTCTGCTGCTCCGGGGTGAGGATGCCCTCGGCGGCACGGGCAACGACCCGCGGGTCGCCGAGGCGGTGCAGCACCTGCGGTGCAGTCAAGGTGGGCCACCAGGCGTCCATGAAGGCGGCGAAGGCCGCCTGATCGGCAATCAGGCCAGGGACCTCCGCCGGATCCACCTCCGTGTCGGCGGGAACCTGTGAGGCCAACGCGGCGACGACCGTCTTCTGGGCGGACTCCCGCGCCAGGTTGACGCGCTGATGCGACAGGATGCCTGCCCGGATCCTCGCCACTTGAGAAGGCCGCAACTGCAGGACCTCACCCTTGACCGTCACCAGGACGCTCGGGCCCTCCCCGGAGATGTCCAGGGGGAGGTTCACCAGGTTACGCAGCACCGTGACCATCTTCAGGCTGCCCTTGACGGTCGCCGTGGCGGCGTCATCGACCACGTCGCTGGACACGTCGGGCACAACGTCAGACACGACCGAACCGATCGAGCGCAGCGTCACGGAGTCCTCGCCGAGGCTGGGCAGGACCCGCTCGATGTAGTGCATGAACACGGGGCCGGGGCCGACCACCAGCACGCCGCCGCGTTCGAAGCGGCGCCGGTTGGAGTACAACAGGTAGGCAGCGCGATGGAGGGCAACCACTGTCTTGCCCGTCCCTGGGCCGCCGCTGATGACGGTGACGCCGTGGTAGTCGGCGCGGATCGCTTCGTCCTGCTCGGCCTGAATGGTGGCGACGATGTCGCGCATGGTCGTTCCCCGGGCGCGGGCCAGGGACGCCATGAGCGCCCCCTCCCCGATAATCGGCAGGTTCTCGGTGTTCCCCGCCGCGTCCAGCAGGTCGTCCTCGATGCCGATGACGCGATCGTTGCGGCAGCGCAGCACGCGCCGCCGGACGACGTCCATGGGCTTTTGGGGGGTCGCCCGGTAGAAGGGCTCGGCGGCGCGGGCCCGCCAGTCGATGACCAACGGCTCGTAGTCGTCGTCGCGGACACCGATACGGCCGATGTAGCGAACCTCCCGTTCGGTCGGATCGTCAAGATCCAGACGCCCGAAGACCAAGCCTTCGTGCTCGGCGTCCAACTCGGCCAGGCGTCGGGCGGCCTGGAAGGAGAACGCGTCTCGCTCAAACAGAGCCGTCCCAGCCTCTTCGCGCAGCCAACTGTCGCGTTCGGAGCGGTACATGTCGGCGCCGCTGCGGGCAGCGCTGCGGGCAGTGTCGGTGGCCTTGTTCAGGCGGGCGTAGACGGCGTCCACGTGGGCCTGTTCGATGGCCAGTTCGTGGGCGAGATCTTCGGCTTGCGTCAAGGTGGAGTCTTCCTCGTTCGTCAATGCGGCCAGTGGTCGAGTCTACTCCGGCGCACCGACTGCGGCAGTCCCCCCAGCGGGGCCGAGGCCGCATCCCCTGCCTGGCATGCGCCCGGAGGCGCAGCGTCAGCGGCTGAGTGCCTTGTTGGTGGGGCGGATGTCTTCTCCGGTGAGGAAGGCGTGCGCGGCATAGGCGGCGAGTGCCCCCGACAGCAGTTGCGCCCACGGCTCGGGGCCCGCCGCGCTCGATGCCGAGGCCGCAAACACGCCGGGAACCGCCGGGTCGCTGATCGGCGGGCGTCGACGCAGTTGATCGAAGAACGTGTCCGATGGACGCCAGAGCCGTGGCCGATGCCAGACGATCTGGGGGTCGCGGGTGTCGATCACCGCTCGGGTCGCAGAGGCAGTGGTGGGGGCATCCGCGTCGACGATGACTCCCCGATCGGCCAACCGGTCGGCCACCACGTCGACGAGGATGGACGCGGCGCGAGGGGAGCCGTCGGAGGCGACGAGGCGCCAGCGGCCGAAGGTCCGTTCGATGGCGAGGCGAGAGGTCAGCCATGCGGGCTGCGCCCCCGGGTCGAGGCCATGGTCGGTGGCCAGGCGCGTGACCCGCTCCCGAAGATCGGGATGCGGCAGCGTGGCCGCGACATCGGCGAGGGTGCGCCGCGGATGTAATCCGGTGCGCTTCAACGCCTCGTCGGAGGCCGCAGAGGGGTCGAGCGGGGATTCGACGCCCAGGGGGCGCAGGGCCTGCCAGGTGTCGTCGGCGGCGTCCACGAAGGATCGCCACGCGTCCGCGATCGGTTCGCCGTAGGCGTCTTTGTCGGCGTACCAGCGCTCGCCTCGGTCCGTGGGCGGGGTGCGGTCGGCGACGAGTTCGACGCCGTAGAGGCCCAAGGCGCCCGCGGCGGGGCGGCCCGACTTCTTGAACAGGTCCCGCCACGGCGCGGGAAAGTCGAGTGTGGGGGCCAGGGTGCTTCGTAGCGTTGCGGCCCAGTCGGGGTCGGTGGTGCTCACCCGGACGCGGTGTCCGACTCTGGCCAGTCGGGCGGCGGCCGCCAACCCAGCCCAGGTGGCCCCGAGGACGACGACGTCGCTCACGTCGCCGTCCTCAAGGAGCGCTCCATGGTCCCTGCCGCCGCGACCCGTAAGCCCAGAACGAGGCGTCTGGTGCGGGCAGGGTCCCCCGGGCAGAGCGCACGAGGGGCTAAGGCGGAGGGCACAGCGTGAACTTACCCGATCACCATGAGTGAGTTGGATACCGAGATGAGGGTGGCGATCACCGCCATGACCAGGCCACCCAGATAGGTCGAGCCTGTGCGCAGGTACAGGCGTCGAGACACGAGCACGGCCGTGGGGATGATGACGATCAGCGGGAAGAGCCAGATGCTGAACAACCCCATGAAGCCGGGTGCCGGGTATCCGGTCACCGCCATCGTGATGTATTGGTAGGCCACCAGGATGACCGGACCGGCGACGGCGATCGCCATGGTGACGGCGGTGTTGGTTGCTTCGCCTCCGGCAAGATGAACCCGGTTGGCGGTGTTCGTCACCACCGCTAGCGGGACGAAGTACACCAGGTACAGCGGAAGGTAGGCGAACAGGTAGCCGAACTTCTCCGGCGTGGTCGCCTTGAAGGCGACCACCCAGAATCGGACGTCACTGGTGAAGAAGTACTGCGCCGTCGCCACGATGAGGTAGGCCACCGCGGCAGTTGCCAGGGCGACCAGCACGGCACGGACCAGTGACCGAGCCGCAGAGCGACCACCCTGCGGGGCCCGGGTACTCCCGGGGGCGGGATGGAGCCAGCCCCACGCATTCACGACCAGGAGGAAGATTCCGTTCGCGGCAGCCCACAGTCCGATGATGAACACAGGGCCGATCGCCACTCCCGAGGGACCCAACTGCAGGGCCAGGCCCATCACGGTGGTGTTCCCCGCGATCCACAGGTAGCTGAAGGCGGAGAAGGCGACGCCGACGACCTGGAACACCCACCAGAGCACCCGGCGGCGTCCCGTGAGCCTCGTCAGGGGCGCCACCTGAGGTGCGGGGGCGTTGCACCGCATGAGTGTTCCCGCGAGCAGTGTGATGAGGACCCCAAGAGCGACCAAGCCCAGCGCATTGAAGGCCAGCTTCGCCCCCCAAATCTGGTCGCTTCCCGGCAGGTTGCGCGGCGGATGAAGAGAGTCGCCGAAGAAATCGATCAGCGCGGAAATAGCCGCAGGGTTGATCGTGGCCAGGGCATGCTCACCGTCGATCATGGAGATGACGCGGTGCGCCGTCGTGCCGTCGAGGGCCTGCGAAGACACGACGCCACTGGTGGCGACGAACCCGGCGGGCGGCTCCAGCCCGAACGAGAGGAAACGGCGAGCTTCGGGACTGCTGAGGAAGTCCCGAGCAGGCTGGGTGGCGGGCTTGCCCTCCAGGTTTCCCCCGTTGAAGAAGAACTCGTCGTAGCGATCGGCGATGATCGCCACATCCCGGTGACCGTAGATGTTGGTCCAGGCCCCCGTGTCGTCGGTGTAGAAGGCGTCGTTGGCGACCAGTACGACGCTGGAGATCAGCGGCTGGGGACGTTGGTTGTCGTGCACCACGGCGAGGTTGGCCGAGAGCGCTCCGTTGGAGTGCCCGGAAACTCCAATCCGGGATTTATCCACGAAGGGGAGGGTTGCAGCGTATTCGACGGCATCGTTGATGCCTAAAGCCCACACGTCGGGGAATTCTGCTCGCGTGAGATTCTGGGAATTGCCGTGAGAATACTGATCGATGGATAGCGCGACGTACCCCGGCGCGCCAACTCAACGTAGTTGGCGTCCTGCATCTCCTTGTTGTTCCACGTGCCGTGGGAGAGCGCGATGGTCGGCGCCGGAGTTGCTGGCGTGGCCCCGGAAGGCCGCAGGAGTAGGGCACTCATCGTCCTCCCCGACGGTGAGGCGATCGTCAACTCCTGTACCTGCGTGCTCCCTGCGCCCGTTTGAACCAGGCTTGCGCCCAGGCATGAGACGAGCAGCGCCAGTGCGCTGCAGAGGTAGAGCGCAAGGCGTGTGTTTTTCTTCATGAAACCCCCTGGGCGGCATTGTTCCTCCCACATCGTTGCGGGGGATCATGCGCGATCTGATGGGGTTAGTGTGCCGGGGGAATGGCCATGATTCTGCCCGCTGGGCAAGTGTGCATCGGGGCCCCCTGCGCTTGAGACTCTCGTGCGCGTGCCCCAGTGTCAGGTCTGCGTCGGCGCCGCTGCCCGCTTGCGCCAGGCCTGGAAGCGCGCCCATCCCTTCTTGACCTTCCGCAGGGCCACCGCCACCCCGATCGCCCCCAAGATCAGTAGCACGGCGGCGATGATGGCGGCGGCCACCGGCGCCAGGGCCGCCAAGGTGGCGATACCGGTGACCGCGACGTCCCCGGCTGAGGAGGCGGCGACGTTGGTGAAGGGTTCAGGGGAGGTGTTGATCGCCAGCCGCAACCCCGCCTTGGTGAGGTGGCTGGCCAGGGCGGTCAGGCCGCCCACCGAGGCGAGCGCAAGGGTCACCAGGTCGCCGCTGGACCCGGCGTAGACCGCGCCGATGACCGCGCCCGCGATGGGGCGTACCACCGTGGAGACCGTGTCCCACGCCGAGTCGAGGTAGGGGATCTTGTCCGCGACGACCTCGATGAGGCACAGCACCCCCATGGCGATCAGGACGTCCGTGCGCTGGAAGCCCGCAGGAATGTCCGGCACATTGGCGAACCGCCCCAAGATTCCCAGCACGAGAACCGTGCCCCACGCGTTGATACCGCTCGCCCAACCCGAGGCGAACGCGGCCGGCAGCATCTCCATGGCGCCTCAGCGTAGTGGTCGACTCGGGGCGGTCTTCTTCCACGCCCCGATCGACGCCAACGTCTGAAATCCCAGGGCGTGATTGATGGCGAGCATGGCCTGGTTCTCGGCGGCGTTCCAGGTGAGGACGCGTGGCGAGGCGGGGGCGAGGGCGCGCCACTGCTGAAGGGCGGCGAGTTTGACGAGCGTTCCCAGGCGGTGCCCGCGATGCTGTCTGGTTACCAAGGTGTCTCCCTGGATGGTCGCGGCGCTCGGATCCGGACCCAGGAAGAGTTCGGTGAACGCGACGAGTTCGCCGGTGCCCTCGTGCTGAGCGCAGGTCACCAACAGCGTGGTGCCTGCGGCCTCATGGCGATCGTCGGCGCGGGTGACGCGGTCGGCGTCCCAGGCCTGCTCGTCGATCTCCAGATCGCCCACGGGGGCATCGGTGCTCATCGTCGCCTTGAGGCCCGCGTAGCCCTCGACGAACGCGGTCGGGGTGCGCCCGACCCAACTGACCACGCGGTATCCGGACGCTGTGGCTAGCGTCGGGGGCAGCAGGGCCTCGCGCTCCGCGTGGCCCCGGGTCAGATCCACACCGCTTTTGAGTTCGACCTGCTCCAGCGTGTAGCCGTGGGCTTGAAGGAAGCGGGCGACGTGGTCCGCCGGGATGCTGCCCACGCTCGTGGGTGGGGTGAGGCGTTGCCCGGCCGCCTCGGGGTGCTCCGCCCAGATTTGCAGCACCGAGCGTCCCCGCGCCTGGGCGGCATCCTCAAGGACGGCGAGCGCTGCCGTCCCCAGGCCCTGGCCCCAGACCTCGCGTAACACGTTGACCTCCAGATACGCCGAGCGGGACCCCTCCTCACGGGGAAGGATCGCGTTGGCGCGACCGACGACGCGCCCGTCGAGTTCGAGCAGCCACGCGAGACGCTCATCGTCCGCGTCGGCGCCGTAGTTGGCCAGTAGTTCGTCGGGGGATGCGTCCTCGTCATGGTTGCCCGCGATCTCGGCGTAGATGGCGTTACGCATCGCGGCGAAGGCAAGGAAGTCGGCGGCGTCGGATCCCGTGAGGGTGCCGGGCACGGTGATGCGGCGCACGCACAGACCGGGCGGCTGCGTGGTCATCGGTTCTCCTGGGGTCGTGGTCGGCAGGTCAGCCGACCGACGTTACGGGGCCCGCCTTGTGGGTGTCAATCTGCTGCGGAGGGGGGTGTGCGTGGGGCTGCGGGCCGGGTCAGGGGCGGGTGCAGGAGGGTGGCGGGCCCTCGTCGAAACACCTGCGCCGGACGTCCGCCATCGCGGGTGGTCGTGTCGCCGGTGGGGGTCAGGAAGCCGTCGACGCCGGTGACCTTGCGGTGGAAGTTGCGCGGATCTACCGGCGTTCCCCACACGGCCTCATAGACCCGGCGCAGTTCCGCGATGGTGAACTCGGGCGGGCAGAACGCCGTGGCCAGCGGGCTGTATTCGAGTTTGGCGCGGGCGCGCTCGACTCCGTCGCGCAGAATCCGGGCGTGATCGAAGGCCAGCAGCGGCGCGCCTTCTAGCAGGGTGTCGGTGGGGAGCCATCGGGAGCCGGAGGCATCCGTCCCGGCTACCGGGAGCGGCAGGTCGGGGGCCAATGCCAGGTAGGCGACGGTGACGACGCGCATGCGCGGGTCGCGCCCGGGATCGCCGTAGCTGGCCAATTGCTCCAGATGGGCCTCGGGGAGCCGGAGCCCCGTCTCCTCGGCGAGTTCGCGGCGGGCAGCCTCGGTGAGTCCCTCCTCGGGGTGGACGAAGCCGCCGGGCAGCGCGGGGACGCCGATGAACGGCTCCACGCCTCGGTCGACGACGAGCGTGTGAAGGTGACCGTCGCGCAAGGTGAGGACGACCAGGTCGACGGTGACGGCGAACGGGGGAAACTCCGAGCTCATGGCCACCAGCCTAGCGTGCAGTCGTCAGGTTGACGATAAGGGACGAGATGAGTTATCGTCTTTCTGACGACAACTACTGAAGGAGTACGTCATGGCCGACATCAGCCGCTACCCATTCGTTCGCCACCTGCGCGGCAACCCCATCGCCTACGTGTCGCAGTTGCGCGACGGGGCCGTCGTCCGCGAAGGCGTTGGCCTCGCGTTCTGGTTCCGCCCCCTGAAGGCAGTCCTCAGCGAAGTCCCCGTGGATGACCGCGAACTGCCGCTGCTGTTCCACGCTCGCACCGCCGACTTCCAAGACCTCGCCGTGCAGGCCGCCATCACCTACCGGATCGTCGATCCGGCCACCGCAGCCCGCCGCATCGACTTCTCCCTCGACCCCGAGAGTGGTCAATGGCACGGCTCCCCGCTGGACCAGGTCGCCGGGCTGCTCGCCGACACCGCCCAGCAGCACGGGCTTGCCACCTTGGCCAGCCTCGACCTGACCACCGCGCTCGCCCGGGGCGTCGCCCCCGTCCGGGATGCGCTCGCCGACGGGCTGACCAGTGATGAGCGCCTCACCGAGACCGGCGTCGGGATCGTCGGGGTCCGCGTCATGGCGCTGCGTCCCGAACCCGACGTCGAAAAGGCACTCCAGACGCCGACCCGCGAACGCGTCCAGCAAGACGCCGACCGGGCCACCTACGAGCGGCGCGCGCTGGCCGTCGAGCGCGAACGGGCTATCGGGGAGAACGAACTGCAAACCCAGATCGAACTCGCCACCCGCGAGGAGGCGCTGGTCACCCAGCGCGGCCTCAATGATCGGCGCAAAGCCGAGGAGATGGCGGCCGCGTCCCAGATCGCAGCCCAAGCCGAGGCGACGCGCTCCCGGACGCTCGCTGAGGCGTCCGCCGACGCCACCCGCGCCACCGGGATGGCCGAAGCCGAGGCTCAGCGAGCCAAGCTGGAAGCCTACGCAGGCACCCCCGAGGGTGTGCTGCTCGCGCTGGCCGTCCAGGAGCTTGCGGCCAACCTGCCCCGCATCGAGAACCTGGTGCTCACCCCCGACCTGATCGCCCCCGTGCTCACCCGGCTCGGCCTCGGTAAGGACGCGGCATGAGCGGGCTGCCCCCTCGGGTGGTGATCGTCCACCGCCGCACCGAGTTCACCGAACTGCTGGCCCGGCACGGGACGCGAGGCCAGGCCGCCTTCTTCCTCGCCTCCCGGGGCCGGGATCTGGCCGAGGTGGAGGCGCGACACGATCG
>RRZT010504054.1_pt1 | contig 33379 bp, 29 predicted proteins | sample 2165551 | NCBI WGS metagenome assembly RRZT01 (sample SAMN10456910, study PRJNA506462) | wastewater metagenome | biome: wastewater; feature: sludge; material: wastewater sludge; isolation source: wastewater sludge with Escherichia coli K12::gfp cells carrying plasmid... | place: USA: Moscow, Idaho...
AATCTTCTCTGCGCACCCATAGCTGCGGCCAGCTGCGCGCGGAGCATATCGGCCAGACCGTACGCCTGGCCGGATTCCTGGAGAATTTGCGTGAGGTGGGCTCCAACCTGGCCTTCCTGGTCCTGCGGGATTTCTACGGTGTCACCCAGGTGGTGCTGGAGACCGAGGAGCTGGTGGCCCTGGCCAAGAGCCTCAATAAGGAATCCACCCTGAGCGTAGAGGGCGTGGTACGGGAGCGGGACAGCAAGAACCCCAAGCTCCCCACCGGCGACATCGAGGTGGTCCCTGCCAAGATTGAAGTGCTGGGCCGCTGCCGCCACAACGAGCTGCCCTTCCCCATCTCCCGCAGCCGGGAGGCCGACGAGAGCACCCGCCTTAAATACCGATATCTGGACCTGCGCAACAGTGAGGTAAAGAACAATATCATCCTGCGCTGCAACGTGGTCTCCGCCCTGCGCCAGTCCATGACCGAGCACGGCTTCCTAGAAATCACCACCCCCATCCTCACCGCCTCCTCCCCCGAGGGGGCGCGGGACTACCTGGTGCCCTCCCGCAAGCATCCGGGCAAGTTCTATGCGCTACCCCAGGCCCCCCAGCAGTTCAAACAGCTCCTCATGGCCTCGGGCTTTGACCGCTATTTCCAGATTGCCCCCTGCTTCCGGGATGAGGACGCCCGGGGGGACCGCTCCCCCGGGGAGTTCTACCAGCTGGATATGGAGATGGCCTTTGCCACCCAAGAAGATGTGTTTGCCGTGCTGGAGGATGTACTTCCCCCCGTCTTTGCCAAGTACGGTAAGTACAGTGTGGCCTCCACCTCCCCCTTCTGCCGCCTCCCCTACAACGAGGCTATGGAGACCTACGGCTCGGATAAGCCCGACCTGCGCATCGACCTCATCCTACGGGATGTAACGGACCTCCTGTCCGACTGCGGCTTTGAGCCCTTTGTGGGGCACTCTGTCAAGGCTGTCCCCGTGTCCGGCTGTACCCTCACCCGCAAGCAGATCGACCAGCTCTGTGCCGACGTGGAGGTCCAGGCCGGGCAGAAGGCCTACTGGTTCCGCCTGGACGAAAACGGTGAGCTGGTGGGCGGCGTGTCGAAATTCCTGCAGGAGCGCAAGGAGGCCATTGTCTCCGCCCTGGGCCTGACCCCCAACACCCTGGTGGGCCTGACGGCGGGCAAGCTCCTCTCCGCCCAGAAGACGGCAGGCGTCTTCATCAAGCAGGCCGCCCAGGTCTGCCCTTCCCATTTGGACCGGGAGCGGTATGCGTTCTGCTGGATCGTGGACTTCCCCATGTATGAGATTGGCGAGGAGAGCGGTCTTCTGGAGTTCTGCCACAACCCCTTCTCCATGCCCAACGGCGGACTGGAGATTTTAAAACAGGCGGCAGACGGGGAAATTGACCCCCTGAGCATCACCGCCTATCAGTACGACTTGGTGTGCAACGGTGTGGAGCTCTCTTCCGGCGCGGTGCGTAACCATGAGCCCGACATCATGCTGGAGGCATTCCGGCTGGTACGCCTGGGTGAGGAGGATGTGAAGAGCAAATTCCCCGCCATGTACAATGCCTTTACCTACGGCGCCCCCCCCCATGCGGGCATTGCCCCCGGGGTGGACCGCATGGTCATGCTCTTGGCCGGAGAGGACTCCATCCGGGAGATCATCCCCTTCCCCATGAACAAGAATGCCCAGGACCTCATGATGGGGGCCCCCGGCATCGTCACCGACAAACAGCTTGCCGAGCTGAACATCCTCTGCACCAAGACCGAGGACGAGGGCTAGGACTAGCAAGATGGCCGCCCAATTGGGCGGCCATCTTATTTTATCATCGGGCCTTGCCAGTGCTCAGCACGATAGCCTCTAGAGCAATGGCGGGGGGTTGTTGCGCACCCCGGATTCTGTTACACTAGGGAAGCGCTGATGAAATCGATTGGAGGGTGAGCAACGATGAGCCCCACACCACTGTACGACGCCCGGCGGGCATTTGCCGATACACAGCCTCTCCGCTTTCATATGCCGGGGCACAAGGGAGGGGATATGCCTCTATCCGAACTAAATGACGCTGCTGCTCTGGATTTTACTGAGCTCCCCCCCACCGGGGACCTCTTTGCCGGGGAGGGTGCGCTCATGGAGTCCCAGGACCTCTGGGCGAAGGTCTTTGGCATGGACCAGTGCCTCTTTCTCACGGGTGGGAGCACCCAGGGAGTCCTCTCAGCACTCACCCTGGCAGCGGGGGACGGGGGAACCGTCCTCCTGGACCGGGGAAGCCACCGCTCGGCCTATCACGCCCTGGCCCTGCTCAATCTGAACCCCATCTATCTGGACCGGCCCTGGCTGGAGGCTGCCGGGGTTTTGGGCCCCATCTCTCCACAGCGCGTCGATTATTTGTTGAAAACTCACCCCGATATAAATACAGTCTGTATCACTTCTCCAACTTACTACGGTGTGTTGTCTGATATCCCCGCAATTTCCACCGTGGTCCACCACTATGGTGGAACGCTGGTGGTGGATGCCGCTCATGGAGCCCATCTCCCCTTTCTGGGAAATAGGGACCTTTCCGCTGCCGACCTGGTTGTAACCTCGGCACATAAAACCCTCCCTGCCCTGGGGCAGAGCGCCCTTCTCTTTGCCGGGGAGAGCTCCCGTTTTACCCATGCCCAGCTGCGGCGTGCGGGGTCCCTCTATGGCAGTGCCAGCCCTTCCTACGTCCTCATGGCCTCTCTGGACGGGGCCCGGGCCTGGATGGAGGGGGCGGGGTTGGCGTCCTATCGGGCCGCCATGCGGGAGACCGCACGGCTGCGGCAGCGCTTCCCATCCCTCACCCAGGAGGATGCCCCTTTAGACCCTGGCCGCTATGTGCTCAAGGTCACGGACGGGCTCCAGGTAAAGAAGGCCCTGGAGCGCCAAGGCATCTATCCCGAAATGGCTGACCGCGGCCATGTGGTCTTTATTCTCACCTGCGCCGACGGGTGCGGGCAGATCTCCCGGTTGGAGAAAGCCCTGTCCGAACTGGACCTGTCCTGCCCGGAATCCTTCTCCCCCCTTGGGCCGCCGCCAACGCCTAAAATTGTCCTTTCGCCCAGACGGGCCTATTTCTCCCTCGGAGAGTTCCTACCCCTGAGGGCTACCGTGGGGCAGGTCAGTGCCACGCAGGTGGCACCATACCCGCCGGGTGTGCCCATCATTGCGCCGGGAGAGCTGATTTGCAAAAAACATCTCGCATATTTGGCCGCGATAGGTTATAATATGGAGGAAACCGTACAAGTTGTTGCCAAGGAGGGATACTTATGAAGCTGATTCTTTCCATCATCAACCACGACGACGCTTCGGCCGTCACCCAAGCCCTTACGAAGAAGGGCTTCTCCTCCACCAAGTTGGCCACCACCGGCGGCTTCCTCCTGGCGGGGAATGTCACCATCATGGTGGGCGTGGACGAGGAGAAGGTACAATCCGTCATCGACATCATTAAGGAGCACTCCCACTCCCGCAAGCAGATGATTCCCACCACCACTGAGATGAGCTATGGCTACTACCCCAGCATGCCGGTAGAGGTCGTCGTGGGAGGCGCCACCATCTTCGTGGTGGACATTGAGCGGTTCGAGCACGTTTGATGAACCTCTCCCTTCTGGCGGGAAATGAACCCGTCAAGCGGCTCTTGGCCGCTGAGTATGGGAGTCGGGGCCTCTCCCATGCGTACATTTTGTCCGGCGAGGCCGGGTCGGGCAAGCGGACCCTGGCCAAGCTTCTGGCCGCCGTCTTTCTGTGTGAGGGTGAGGGAGAAACACCCTGCCTCACCTGCCCCCACTGCCGCAAGGTCATGAGGGACATTCACCCCGACCTCATACGGGTGGGGGACGACGGGAGCGGTATCAACGTGGCTCAGGCCAGGGCCCTCCGCTCCGACGCCTACATCCGTCCCAACGAGGGCCGGCGCAAGGTCTACCTGGTGGAGAATGCCCAGGCCATGAACGCCAATGCCCAAAATGCCCTACTCAAGTTGTTGGAAGAGGGGCCGGCCTATGCCGCCTTTCTCCTTCTCACAGACCACGCATCGGCTCTGTTGCCCACCATCCGCTCCCGCTGTCAGGTGCTCCCCCTCTCCCCCGTCAGCAGTCGTGAGGCCGAGCACTATCTCCGCGTCCGCTTCCCTGACCGGACGGACGGGGAGATTGCCCACGCGGTCCATCACTCGGACGGGCTCTTAGGCCTGGGTGTTGCCCTGCTGGAGGGAAATGACGGAGATCGCCCCGCCCGGGCGGGAGCCGTCCGCTTGGTGGAGCTCCTGGCCGGGGGGGAGGAGCTTCCCCTGCTGGAATTCGCCATAACACTGGAAAAATGGGATCGTGACGCGCTGGAGGAGTTTTTTGGAGAGAGTATCTCCCTCCTGCGCCATGCCCTGGTCCTCTCCGCCGGAGGCAATCCCGGCGAGGGGGACGAGAAAAAGCTCCAGGTCGCCCGGAAAGCGGCGGGCGCCCTCACCCCCAAGGCCCTACTGGAGGGAGTGGCTCTGCTGAACAAGCTGAGAGCTGCCTGCGCTTTCCACGCCGGGGCGGGGCACCTGGCCGGGTGGCTCTGTGCGGCCCTGGCACAGAGCAGATAAACCGCATCGCATTTATAGATTCGGAGGATCACACATGACCGAGATCATCGGCGTCCGCTTTAAGGGCGGTGGCAAGCAATACTATTTCGACCCCAGGGGGCTCCGGCTCCTGGCGGGCCAAGGCATCCTTCTGGAGACCTCCCGCGGACCGGAGTACGCCCTGTGCAGTCAGGGCAACACCATGGTAGAGGACGAGGCTGTGGTTCAGCCCCTACGTCCCGTCCTGCGTTTGGCCACAGAGCGGGACTTGGAGACCGTGGAGCAGAACAAGATTAAGGCGAAGCAGGCCTACAAAGCCTGTCAGGAGAAGATTGCAGAGCACGGACTCGACATGAAGCTGGTGGACGTGGAGTATAATTTTGACGGGAACAAGATTCTCTTCTTTTTCACCAGTGAGGGACGAGTCGACTTCCGCGCCCTGGTGAAGGACTTGGCCGCCATATTCCACTGCCGCATCGAGCTGCGACAGATCGGCGTACGGGACGAGGCCAAGCTGTTGGGTGGCCTGGGCATCTGTGGGAAGCCCTTCTGTTGCTCCACCTTCCTGGAGGAGTTCCAGCCCGTGTCCATCAAGATGGCGAAAACCCAGTCCCTCTCCCTCAACCCAGTGAAAATCTCGGGTACCTGCGGGCGGCTCATGTGCTGCCTCAAATACGAGCAGGATGCCTATGAGGACGCAGTCAAACGCATGCCCAAAAACGAATCCTTCGTAGAGACCCCAGATGGAGTGGGGACTGTGAGCCAGCTCAATCTGCTGCGGGAAACTGTGAAGGTCCGCTTGGACTCGGCCCCTGAAGCTCCTCACACCTTCCACCACAGTGAAGTCAATGTGATACGCAGCGGCAAGGGCAAGCGTCCCGACAACTATGTGGCTCCCCTCCCCCAGGAGCTGGAGAAGCTGCGCAAGACCACACCTCCTCCCGAGGACCCAAGTCAGAAGCTGGCCAGCGGCGTGGGGAACGCTCTCTCCGGAATCGGCATGACCTCCCCCCACCACCGGGAAGACCTCCCCCCCCGTGAGCACCGTGGCCCACAGCAGGATCACTCCAAGGGTGGTAATCCTAAGTCAGGGCGCAATCTTGCCGAGCCCCCAAGGGCTGAGCAACGCCCCCAAAGGCCGGACCGGCAGGGTAAGGGCAAAACCCCACCGCCCAAGCAGGGGAAACAGCCCCCCACCGCCACCGCACCACAAGGTGAGGGCGGAGAGGCAAAACCCAACCATCGCCGCCGCCACCGAGGCGGCGGAAAACCAAGGGCAGAAGGTACCTCACCTCAGTAGAAGAAAAAAGAAAAGCCCGCCGTACCGAGTCTTCGGTGCGGCGGGCTTGCTGCTTGTTTACTTTCCCGCAGTCTTCCCGAAGGCTACCACGGTGCGGCGGTTGGGTTCGGTACCGGTGGAGTAAGTGCTCACGTCAGGGTAGTCCTGGAGCGCAGTATGAATCACATGGCGCTCATAGGCGTTCATGGGCTCCAGAGTGACGCTACGGCGGTAGCGTACCACCTTGCCCGCCACCTTCTGGGCCAGGCGCACCAGACTCTCCTCCCGCTTGGCACGGTAGCCCTCAGCGTCCACATGGACCCGTACCCGCTTGGAGTGGCCCCGGTTGACGGCATAGTTGGTGAGCTGCTGGATGGCGTCAAGGGTATCCCCCCTGCGGCCGATGAGCGCACCCACATTTTCGCCCGTCAAGTCGACGTCATAGATGCCCTCCTCCACCAGTTGTACCTGTGGAAGGGCCTCCACGCCCATATGGGCCATCAGGCCGGTGAGGAATTCCACAATCCCAGAGGCCCGCTCATCCTCCCCCAGGGGGGCGGCAGGCTGGGGCACAGGGGCTGATTTCTCTACAATGGGCGTGGGGGCAGGCTTTGCAACGGACACGGGCTGCTCCACGGTAAGGGGGGCCTTTTCGGCCGCCGGGGCAGGGGCGGGCGCGTCGGGGACCTGATAGGTCACCTTCACCTTCGCAGGGGTGCCACCAATGCCCAGGAAGCCGGACCTGGGCCGCTCTAAAACCTCGACCGAGACATCGTCCCGATCCATTCCCAGCTTCTGGAGAGCCGCCTCAATGGCGGCCTCCTCGGTACGGCCGGTCATTTCAATATACTTCTCCATGAGAATCTCTCCTTACTTCTCGACTTCGCCAGTGGGCTCGGCCAGGTGGTAGGGGGTGGGGCCGTCGGGGCTGAAGCGGTTTGGGTCGTACGCCCTGCCACGGGCATAAGTACGAATCCCCACCCGGCTTGCCTCCTTTGCTGCGGCGGAAGTTTTGTCCTCCTCCTCCCGCTTGGGAGCCTTCTTCCCTTGCTTGGCCTCTTCGATGCGGCGGGAGCGCTCGGCCCGTTCGACCTCCCGCTGGTGTAGTTCCTCTTCTTTCTCCTCGGCCTCCCGGCGCTTGGTATCCTCAGCGGCCTTCTCATAGTCCTTTTTCAGGAGCTTGCCGGCCACATATTCCTGGGCCAGGGAAAAAAGGTTCTGGGAAATCCAGTAGATGGACATGGACGCAGGCATACTGAAGCCGATCCACAGGGAGATCAGGGGGCTCATAAGCATCATGCTGCGGGTGGTGGCGTTGGACGTCTGGTCCTTATTCTGCTGGTTCACTGCGTTGGTCTTCATGGAGATAACCGAGAAGAGCACGCTGGTCAGGGCGGAGATGACGGGCAACAGAAAGAGTCCCACTGAATTCCAGCTGATTCCGTCGGCCCAGAAGCGCCAATTGGGCGCCTGAGCCAGATTAACACCCAAGAAGTTGAAGTTGAGGGCTAGGAGCTTGTCCTTAAAGGCGACCACCGCAGGATTGGAGAGCACTGCGGAAAAATTACGGGTGAGCTGGTCGGCTGCGGTGAGCTGGAAATAGGCATCCCCCGTCTTGCTCACACCCAGAACCTCAACGAGCTGGGTGACCTGGTCGGCCGTCAGATTCATCATATAGGTCATGGGCTCACGGACAATGGCGTACAGGGGGAGCAGGATAAAGAGGGGGAGCATACTCCAGAGACAGCCGCCCATGGGGTTGACCTTCTCTTTTTCGTACAGCTTCTGTACCTCTATATTATACCGCTCCTTGTTGTTGCCGTACATCTTCTGAAGCTTCTGCATCTGGGCATTGAGGCCGTTCATCTGAATCATGCTCCGCTTGCCCCGCAGGGACAGAGGGAAGAGGAGCACCTTCACCAGCAGGGCAAAGAGAATGAGCGCCAGGCCGTAGTTATTGAAAATATCATTGAAAACAGTAATCAGCCAGGAAAATGGGGTAAGAATCAGCTGCATAAGGCATTGCCTCCGAATGAAGTAATGAAGGTGGCGCCGGTGCCCATCAGGGCACCGGGTCGTACTGGATGGACTTCTGCCGGTGGAAGGGGTGGCATTTCGAAAGCCGCTTCAGGGTGAGCCAGCCCCCCTTGACAGAACCGTATTTCTCCACCGCCTCCAGCGCATAGGCTGAACAGGTGGGGATGAACCTGCAGCTGGGCGCGCGGAGAGGGGAGAGAAATCGCCGGTATCCCCGGATGAGCAGGAGGAGCAATTTCTTCATGCCCGGTCTCCCGGTCTGGTGAGCAGACCCAGCTTGTCCGCCGTCTGGAGAAGATGCCGCTCAATCTCCCGGTAACGGGCCTTAACCGCCCGACCACGGGCCACCACAACCAGGTCGTACCCCGGAAGAAACCGGCCCTCATTGACCCGGTAAGCCTCCTTGATGCGGCGACGTACCCGGTTGCGCACCACCGCGTGGCCCAGCTTCGTTCCCACAGTTAGTCCTAAACGCGTGCGTCCCAGCCCGTTCTTCTTGCAGTAGATGGCTAGGGTGGGGGCGGCGGCGGTCTTCCCCTTGGCATACAGGCGGCGGAAAACATGATTGAATTTTAATGAGATGGTGTGAGTCATTTCAAATGCTCCAAGCGTGGACTCTGCCGCTGGGGATTTCCCCTAGCAATGCAGGGGCGGTAGAAAACCCACCGCCCCCTCATAAAAGCCCTATTTGGTTTGCTGCCCCATTAGTGGGTAAGACGGACACGGCCCTTCGCGCGGCGGCGAGCCAAAACCTTGCGGCCGTTGGCAGTGCGCATTCTCTTGCGAAACCCGTGCTCCTTGGAGCGCTGACGCTTCTTGGGCTGATAGGTACGAACCATTTAGTACACCTCCCGTTCGTTCTTCCAGCGGTTCACCCCCGAGGGGCGCCGCCCACCACAACGATTGACCCTCAATCGCGGTTGACAACCTTTACGCCTTTACATAAAAAGTATCTATGAGCGCAAATGACATTATACAGGATGAATAAAAGAGCTGTCAACCTTAATTTTTCAGAAGTTTTCGGGTATCTTTTTGGCCTGGTACCATATCTTGTGGCCGTTCTCCCACGGTATACAAAAAAAGAGTTATTTATTTATTAAGGTATAGGGCAAAAAACATTGCTCAAGGCGCGTATTTTTGGTATAATGAATACCGTGCATCTTAATAAGGAGAAGGGAGATATATCCTTGAATTCACCTGCTGATATATGGACAAAAATTCTCTCCCTCATGGAGAATGATATGACGGCCACTACCATCAACACCTGGTTCGACGATGCAGTGGCCGTAGCCCTGGAGGAGGATCGCTTCATCCTCCACACCCCCACCAACTTTAAGCGGGACATCATCATCAAGCGATACCTCCCCGCTGTGAAGAAGGCCCTGCAGGAACTCTTCTCCTCCGAGTTCGACGTACTGGTGCTGGGGGAGGGGGAGCTGGAACGTTTTTCTACCAGGGCGCCCGACTCCTCCTTCATGCCGGGCACTGAGGAATACACCTTCGACCGCTTCGTGGTAGGCTCATCCAACAAATTTGCCCACGCCGCCGCCCATGCCGTGGCTGAAAATCCGGGTAAAAGCTACAATCCCCTGTTCATTTACGGACAGTCGGGACTTGGCAAAACCCACCTGATGTATGCCATCGCCCATGCCATCCACAAGGCCCACCCCAACTACAACGTGGTCTACATTAAAGGTGACAGCTTTACCAACGAATTGGTACAGGCCATCCAGACCAGCCGGAACCAAGAGTTCCGGGAAAAATACCGCTCCGCCGACATTCTCCTCATGGACGACGTACAGTTTATCGCAGGCAAGGACATCTCCCAAGAGGAGATGTTCCACACCTTCAACACCCTGTACGAGGCCGGACGGCAGATCGTCTTCACCGCTGACCGCCCCCCAAAGGAGATGCAGCGGCTGGACGACCGTCTGAAGACCCGTTTTGAGTGGGGCCTGCCGGTGGATATCCAGCCACCCGACTATGAGACAAGAGTGGCCATTATCAAGAATAAGGCCATCCGCCGGGGTATGAACCTGCCCGACCCGGTGCTGCGCTATGTTGCCGATAACATCACCTCCAACGTGCGTCAAATCGAGGGCACGGTCAACAAAATCCTGGCCTTCCAGGAGTTGATGGGGGAGAGTGTGGACGTAGAGACCGTAATCCGGGCAGTACGGGACATGTTCAAGGAAAAGGCAGACTTCCTCCCCTCCTCCGACGTGATCATCGAAGAGGTATGTAAATACTACAACATCGACAACGACTCCCTCCGAGGCCAGGGACGAACCAAGGACACTGTCCTGGCCCGACAGATTGCCATCTACGTCATCCGCAATATGACCAACCTCTCCCTCACTGAAATCGGCAAAGAATTCGACGGGCGGGACCACACCACCATCATGCACTCCATTAGCCGTGTGGAGTCCCTGATGAAGCAGAACCAGGAGATCAATGAGATTATCAAGGACATAAACGCAAATATCAACGCCCGTTATGAGTAGGCCTAGCGCTGTTATGATTACGCGCAGTATAGTGGTAAGCCATATTCTACCCCTTTCCTGCAAGTTTTCCTTCTTCCCTGGTTCTCCCCTTTCCACATTTCCCTGTGGATATCCATAAGTTCTTCTGTGGATAAGTTTTGCCTTTCCCCGATTTTTGTGGAAACTCCGCGAAATTATCCCCAACCCCTGTGGAGACGCAAATTCATGCCCCCCATGGGTTTGGCCCGGTTTTCCACATATCCCCGCCCCCTACTACTACTACTGTTTTCTTAAAAACCTCTCCTCTCTCCCTCTGGGAGAGGCGAGAGAGAAGCTTTGGAGGTAATACAATGAAATTCTCCTGTGAGAAAGCTCTTTTACAGAGTGCCATCAGCACCTCTGGCCGGGCGGTAGCCGGTAAGAGTACAATTCCCGCATTGGAGGGCATTTTACTGGAGGCTGAAAACGACCTGCGGCTGACCGGAAACAACCTGGAGATCGGAATTCGCACCGTGGTACCCGCCGATGTCCAGCGCACCGGTTCCCTTGTGGTAAGCGCTCGTCTCCTGGGTGAAATCGTCCGCCGCCTCAGCGACGATATCGTGACCATTACAGTGGATGACATGATGATCAACATAAAGTGCGGCATGAGCGAATTCAATATCATGGGTACCCCCGCCGATGAGTTCCCTGCTCTCCCCACAGTGGAGTATCAAAACTCCTTCGAACTGCAGCAGGGCAAGCTGCGGGCCATGATCAACCAGACCCTCTTTGCCGTTGCGGGCAATGACAGCCGCCCCGTCCTCACGGGTAGTCTCTTTGAGATCAATGAGACGGGCCTCACCATCGTGTCGGTGGATGGGTTTCGTCTGGCCCTGCGGCGGGAGCAGGTGGATCAAAAAGAGGGCCTGGACGCCTTCTCCTTCATTGTACCCGGATCCTCCCTCTCAGAGGTGGAGAAAATCTGTGCCGACAGCGAAGAAACTGCATCCGTGACCCAGGGCTCCCGCCATATCATGTTCAAGGTGGGGGACACCATGCTCATCTCCCGGAGACTGGAGGGGGAGTTTATGGCCTATGAAAAGTCCATCCCCCGCAGCAACCCCACCCATATCTATGGCAATACCAGGGATCTCATCACCTCGATCGACCGTGTGAGCCTGCTCATCAGCGAAAAGTTCAAAAGCCCACTGCGCTGCTATTTTGAAAGGGATATGCTGCGCATCGAGACCAAGACTGCCATTGGCAATGCCACCGACCAGTGCTCCGTAGATGGGGACGGCGGAGGGCTAGAGATTGGCTTTAACAACAAGTATCTGATGGATGCGCTTAAGGCCGCCCCTTCTGACCGGGTAAGGCTGGAGTTGGGTACCCGCATCTCCTCCTGCGTCATCGTTCCTGCCGATGGGGAGGATAACTTCCTCTATATGGTGCTTCCCACCAGATTAAGAGCGGACGACTAACGCGAATGGCCGCCGGGTAAGTGCGGCAAGAAAGGAAACCCATTTATGAAGGAAGAAACCGTTCAGATTACCACTGAATTTATCAAGCTGGAGGGGCTGCTCAAATTTGCCGGAGCGGTGGGAACCGGGGGCGAGGGCAAGGTGCTCATCCAGGAGGGGGGCGTGTCCGTCAATGGAGAGGTCTGCACCATGCGGGGCAAGAAGATTCGCCCCGGGGATCAGGTCACTCTGGGAGAGTTGAGGCTGATCGTCACATGATGGTCAAGTCCCTTGCGTTGGACTTTTATCGCAACTATCTCCACGGCGAGGCTGAGTTTTCACCCGGGGTGAATGTGATCTGGGGTGAGAATGCCCAGGGGAAGACCAATCTCCTGGAGGCCATCGCCTATCTGTCCACCGCGGCATCCCACCGCTCCCGATACGACAGGGAACTCATCCAGTTTGGGGTGGACCATGCCTTTTTGAAGGCAGAGGTGGTATCTCGTGGGCGGGATTTCACATTGGAGGCCCGACTGAATCGGGGGAACCGCCGCCAGCTCTTCTCGAACGGAGTGCGCCTTAAGACTGCGGCTGAGCTCTCCGGAATTTTGAATACCGTCCTCTTTTGCCCGGAAGATCTGTGGCTGATTCGGGCGGGTGCTGCGGAGCGCCGCCGTTTTTTGGATGAGTGCATCTGCCAGCTCCGGCCCCGGTACGCCGCCGCCCTGTCCGAGTACCGGCGACTTTACGAGCAGAAGACCAGAATCCTCCGGGACTGCGGAGAAAAGCCGTCCCTGCTGGACACTCTGGACGATTTTAACCTGCGCATGGCCCAGACAGGGGCCATTATTATCCACTACCGGGCTCACTTCGTCCGCCGCCTGTGTCAGTGCGCCCCCCCCATCCACCGAGAATTCTCCGGCGGACGGGAGACTTTGGCCCTGCGGTATGAGACAGTGAAGACTGTGCCGGACCCGGAGGCCTCACCCAAGGATATTCTTCCCCATCTCCTGGCACACCAGGAGAGTCACCGCCGGGCCGAGCTAGAGGCGGGGCAGTGCCTGTCCGGCCCTCATAAGGACGACCTGGCCGTGGAGCTGGACGGAACCGACGCCAGAACCTACGCTTCTCAAGGCCAGACTAGGACGGCAGCCCTCTCCCTCAAGCTGGGAGCCAGGGAAATTTTTTACCACGACACCGACGAATGGCCCGTCCTTTTGCTGGACGATGTGCTCAGCGAGCTGGACCGGAGGCGGCAGAGCTTCATCCTCAACCATATCGAGGGGGGACAGGTCTTTCTTTCGGGCTGTGAGGAGTATAGCCTTGAGCGCCTTGAGGAGGGAAAGGTCTTCCATATCCGGGCGGGGGAGATCATACGGAGCAAAAAAGAAGCGGACAGTATGGGGGGATCATCCTGTATTTACATCTAGGCGGCTCAGTCTCGGTGCGAGAGCGGGATGTCATCGGCTTCTTTGACCTGGACAATACCACGACTAGCCACCTCACCCGCAAATTTCTGGAGCGGGCGGAGCGCGAGGGGCGGCTGGAAAGCCTGACCGACGACATTCCCAAATCCTTCATCCTCTGCGGAGGAAAGGAGAAGAGCAAGCTCTACTTCTCCCTTCTCTCCACCGCCACCCTGCGGGGGCGGACCGAGGGTGGAAGGATGGAATCAATATAAGCGAGACAAAGGGCTCTTTGAATACCAATGGAGGGAACAACTATGTCAGAATCCTATGAGCTGGAGGGGCATTCCGCCCCGGTGGAGCATGAATACGGCGCATCCGAGATTCAAGTGCTGGAGGGCTTGGAGGCCGTCCGTAAGAGACCCGGTATGTATATCGGCTCCACCTCATCTTCCGGCCTGCACCATCTGGTCTATGAGATCGTGGACAATGCCATTGACGAGGCGCTGGCCGGGTATTGTACCAAGATCAGCGTATCCATCCTACCCGGTGATATCATCAAGGTCACAGATAACGGCCGCGGTATCCCCGTAGATACCCAGCAACAGACGGGCAAGCCCGCCATGGAGGTGGTCTTTACCATTCTGCATGCCGGTGGCAAATTTGGTGGAGGGGGTTATAAGGTCTCGGGTGGCCTCCACGGCGTGGGCGCCAGCGTAGTCAACGCTCTAAGTGAGTGGATGGAAGTCCAGGTCCACAAAGACGGCAAAATCCACGAGATGAAATTTGCCCGGGGCAAGGTGACTCAGGAGATCACCATTGTGGGTGACACCGACCAGACGGGGACCGTGGTCACCTTCAAGCCCGACCCGGAGATGTTCACCGATACCACCGAGTACGACTATAGCATTCTCCACACCCGGATGCGTGAGGAGGCCTTCCTCAACGCAGGTCTGAGCATCCACACCGTGGATCTCCGCCCCGGTAAGGAGCAGGAGGACAATATGTGCTATGAGGGGGGCATCCGTGAGTTTGTCACCTACCTCAACCGGAGCAAGGACCCCATCCACTCCGATGTGATTTATATGGTGGGGCAGAAGGGGGACTCCATCTGCGAGCTGGCCCTTCAGTATCACGACGGGTACAGCGAGAACATTGTCTCCTTTGCCAACAATGTTCACACCCCAGAAGGTGGTATGCACGAGACCGGGCTGAAAACCGCCCTCACCGCCACCCTCAACACCTACGCGGCAAAGCTGAACATCCTCAAGGAAGGGGATGAGGTTAAGGGTGAGGACTATCGCGAAGGCCTCACCTGCGTCATCTCGGTAAAGCTGATTGACGCCCAGTTCGAGGGCCAGACGAAGGCCAAGCTGGGCAACAGTGAGATACGCACTCTGGTGGCAGGAGTGGTGTCCGATAAGCTCTCCATCTATCTGGAGGAGCACCCTGCCGTGGCCAGGGCTATTTTGGAGAAGGCTCTGCTGGCCTCTCGGGCCAGGGAGGCTGCCCGCAAGGCCAGGGAGTCCATTCGCCGTAAGACAGCCCTGGGCGGAGCCGCCATGCCCGACAAGCTGCGTGACTGCAACGAAGTAAACCCCGAACTCACCGAAATCTATATCGTCGAGGGAGACAGCGCCGGAGGCTCAGCCACCCAAGGGCGTGACTCCCGCTTCCAGGCCATCCTTCCCCTCTGGGGCAAGATGCTCAACGTGGAGAAGGCCCGGGCGGATAAGGTATATGGAAACGATAAACTCACCCCCGTCATCACTGCCCTAGGCGCGGGTATCGGGGAGGAGTTCGACGCGAACAAGCTGCGGTACCACAAGGTGGTCATCATGGCCGATGCCGACGTGGACGGCGCCCATATCCGCACCCTACTCCTCACCTTCTTCTTCCGTTTCATGCGCCCGCTCATTGAGCAGGGTTATGTCTACGCCGCCGTGCCCCCCCTCTACAAGATTACCCGGGGCAAGGTGAGCCGTGTGGCCTTCTCCGACCAGGAGCGGGACACCATCTCCGCGGAGCTACGCGGGGATAATGCCAATGCCAAGGTGGAGATCAGCCGATTCAAGGGTCTGGGTGAGATGAACCCCCACGAGCTCTGGGAGACCACCATGGACCCGGAGAGGCGCACCCTCAAGCGCATCGAGCTTGACGACGCCATCCGGGCGGATGAGGTGTTCAGTACCCTCATGGGAGAAAAGGTGGAGCCACGTAAGGAATTTATCGAGAAAAACGCAAGGTACGCCGTAAATCTTGACTATTAATCCCATGAGTTGGAGGAAAAACACCGCGTTTTTTCTGGTGGGGCAGGCAATTTCACTTTTAGGTTCCTCCACCGTTCAATTTGCCATCTCATGGCATGTTGCCCGAGAGACAGAATCCACCCTCCTGTTCGCGCTCATCACCATCTGCGGCTTTCTGCCGCAGGTGCTGATTTCCATTTTTGCGGGGGTCTGGGCGGACAGGCTCAACCGAAAATATCTCATCGCTGGAGCTGACGCGGGCATTGCCCTTGTTACACTCGTGTTGGCCTTCCTTACCATGGGTGGAGGGGATGATTTCTGGGCACTGATGGTGGTCTCCGTCATCCGGTCGGTCGGCGCGGGGATCCAGACCCCTGCGGTGAGTGCCGCCATAGCCCAGCTTGTCCCCCAAGAGCAGCTCATGCGTGTGGGGGGAATCAACAGTAGCCTCCAATCGGTGATCTTTCTGGTGTCTCCGGCCCTGGCCGGACTGGTACTGGGGGGTGGATCCTTTTACCATGTCCTCTTCATCGACGTGTTTACAGCAGTCATTGGCATCTTGATTCTCTTGTTCCTCGTTCGGCTTGATCGGCTGGAGGCCCTGGACAGACCGGAAAGGGCCGGATATTTTTCCGACCTGCGGGAGGGCCTCTCTTATGCAATGGGGAGCTCTTTTCTCAAATGGATGCTTGCTGCCAGCATGGTTTTTGGCCTTTTAATCTCCCCTGTGGCCATGTTTAACGTACCCATGGTGACGCAGGTCTTTGGAGATGACTATTGGTATCTCACTGCGAACGAGCTGGCCTTTTCTATTGGTGCACTGCTGGGCGCGGCCGGGCTGTCGGCCTGGGGCGGCTTTCAGAACCGACTGAAAACCTTGGCCCTTGGTACTTTGGCTGTCGGAGCGACGGGAGTGGCAATTGGAATTACAAAAAACTTCTGGTTTTATCTGGCGGCCATTGGCTTAGCCGGAGTCTTTGTACCCCTATGTAACACACCGGTCACCGTGATGCTGCAGGAAAAGGTGGAGCCGGAAAAACAGGGTCGTATCTTTTCCCTGTTACAGATGGTCTCCCTGCTGGTCCAGCAGCTTGCAGCCCTATTTTTTGGTTATCTGGCCGAGTCCATTCCTCTTCAGACGCTGACGCTTTGGACAAGCGTCGGCCTAGTCCTATTCTCTCTGGCAATATTTAGCAGAAAGGCATGGTCATAAATGAGCAAAAAACCACAGTACGATCCGGAGGAGATTCGATACCCCAATCAGGCCATTATCTCCTCCCCCCTGGTCTCCGAGATGGAGAAATCCTATATTGAATACGCCATGAGCGTGATTGTGGGCCGGGCCCTGCCCGACGCCCGGGACGGCCTAAAGCCGGTCCACCGCCGCATTCTCTATGCCATGTATGAGGATAATCTCACCCACGACAAGCCCTTTAAGAAGTCGGCCACCTGCGTGGGCGACGTGCTGGGCCGATACCACCCCCACGGGGACCAGTCGGTCTACGACGCCCTGGTGCGTCTGGCCCAGGACTTCTCCCTGCGCTATCCCCTGGTGGAGGGCCACGGCAATTTCGGTTCCGTCGACGGCGACCCCCCCGCCGCCTACCGATACACTGAAGCTAGGCTCGATAAAATTTCCGTGGAAATGTTGCGGGACATCGAGAAGGACACGGTGGACTGGGATCCCAACTACGACGAGAGCCGGAAGGAGCCCAGGGTCCTCCCCTCCCGCTTCCCTAACCTGCTGGTCAACGGCTCCTCGGGCATCGCGGTGGGTATGGCCACCAATATCCCTCCCCACAATCTGCGGGAGGTCATCGACGCCACAATCTGTGTACTGGAAAACCCGGAGGCCACCCTGGAAGACCTGATGGAGCACGTAAAGGGCCCCGATTTTCCCACCAAGGGCATCATCATGGGGCGGGCGGGCATCCGTGCGGCCTACGCCACTGGGCGGGGTGCCATTCGGGTCCGTGCCCGCACCGAGCTGGAGGAGTTCGGCCAGAATCGACAGCGCATCATCGTCACCGAGATCCCCTACCAGGTCAATAAGCGAATGCTCATCAAGAACATGGCCGAACAGGTGGAGGATAAGCGCCTGGAGGGTATCTCCGATATCCGGGACGAGTCGGACCGCAACGGGATGCGGGTGGTCATCGAGCTGAAGAAGGATGCCAATGCTCAGGTGGTGCTCAACCGCCTCTTCGCCCAGACCCAACTCCAGACTACCTTTGGCATCAATATGCTGGCCTTGGTGAACAACCAAAGCCAGCCCAAGATTCTCTCCCTCCGCCACGCGCTGGACGAGTACATCACCTTCCAGGAGGAGATCATTGTCCGCCGTACCCAGTTTGACCTGCGTAAGGCCCAGGAGCGGGCCCACCTCCTGGAGGGTCTGCTCATTGCCCAGGACAATATTGACGAGGTTATTCGCATCATCCGCACCTCCTATGATAACGCCAGAGAGAATCTGATGACCCGCTTCAGCCTGGACGAGGTCCAGGCCCAGGCCATCTGCGACATGCGCCTGATTGCCCTTCAGGGCTTAAACCGGGAAAAGCTCCAGGCCGAGTACGACGAATTGCAGAGCCGCATCACCCGCTTCCAGGAGCTCCTGGCCTCTGAGAGCATGCTCCGCGAGGTGCTTAAGACCGAGCTTCTGGAAATCCGTGAGAAGTTCGGCGATGAGCGGGTCACCGAAATCGGCTTCGCCGAGGACGACCTGGATATCGAGGATCTCATCGAGGAGGAGAACTGCGTCTTCACACTCACCAGTGCGGGCTATATCAAGCGTCTGCCCGCCTCCACCTACCGCTCTCAAAAGCGGGGTGGCCGAGGCATCACGGCCATGTCCACAAAGGAAGAGGATTTTGTGGAAACTGTTTTCACCGCATCAACTCACGATTTCATCCTCTTCTTCACCAATAAGGGCCGAGTCCACCGGAAGAAGGGCTATCAGATCCCCGAGGCGGGTCGCACCGCCAAGGGTACGAACCTGGTCAACATCCTCCCCATCGAGGGGGATGAGAAGGTCACCGCGATGATCCACCTGCGGGAGTTCCCGGAGGACAGATACCTCTGTATGGTGACCCGCAATGGCACGGTGAAGCGTATTCCCCTGGCATCCATCAACACCAACCGAAAAGCAGGGATCCGCTGCATCACCCTGGACGAAGGGGATGAGCTCATCTGCGTCCGGGAGACCGATGGGGAGCAGAACATCCTCATTGCCACCAGCCGGGGTGCGGCGATCTGCTTCCAGGAGACCGATGTCCGCTCCATGGGCCGGGATGCCACCGGTGTCCGCGGCATCCGCTTGCGGGAGGGTGATTTTGTGGTTGGGGCCGCCCGGGCAAAGCCCCAGCACCAGGTTCTCATGGTCACTGAGCACGGCTACGGTAAGCAGACCGATATCGAAGAGTATATCCGGGGTGACGGGCCACAGAACCGGGGCGGCTACGGATTGAAGGGCTACTCGGTTACCGAGAAGACCGGGGCTGTGGTGGGACTTAAGGTGGTGGAAGGCAGCGAGGACCTGCTCATCGTCAACGACGCGGGAGTCATCATCCGTATGGCGGTGGACGGCGTGAACACATATAGCCGCTCAGCCCAGGGAGTCAAGCTCATGAACCTGGACGAGGGCGTCAAGGTGATCTCTATTGCCCTTACCGAGCATGAGGAGGACGAGGAGAGTTCCACAGAAACCGTGGACGCTGTGGAAAACAATCCGGTCTCCGGGGAGTAAGGTGGGCATGAAGGAAGTGACCGTCTATACCGACGGGGCCTGTTCAGGAAACCCCGGCCCCGGGGGCTGGGGCGCCATTCTCCGGTATGGAGGCTTCGAGAAGGAGCTCTCCGGCGGAGAGCTCCACACCACCAACAACCGCATGGAGCTCACTGGGGCCATCGCCGCGCTGGAGGCTCTGAAGGAACCCTGCACCGTAGAGCTCTACTCCGACTCCAAATACGTCATCGACAGTCTCTCCAAGGGCTGGGCCAAGGGCTGGAAGGCCCGGGGCTGGAGGAAGGCGGACAAGAAGCCTGCCTTAAACCCGGACCTTTGGGATAAACTGCTTCGGCTCTGCGAATACCATAAGGTGAACCTCCACTGGGTCAAGGGCCACGCGGACAACCCATACAATAACCGCTGTGACGAGCTGGCGGTGTTCGAGAGCAGAAAATTTAAATGAAAAAGAGGCTGTATCAAAACCTAGGTTTTGATACAGCCTCTTTTAGTTCTTCAGGGCAGATATTTGAGGGGATTCACGTCGGAGCCGTTGATCTTTACTTGGAAGTGGCAGTGGGGGCCGGTGCTGCGGCCTGTGGAACCTGCCCGGGCAATGACCTGGCCCTGGTAGACCTTATCTCCCACGGAGACCAGCAGGCTGGAGTTGTGGGCGTAGTAGGTCTGTCTACCGTTGCCGTGGTCGATGACCACGTATTTGCCGTAACTCCAGGTGGAGCCGCTGCCCGTGCCTGCGAAGATGACAGTGCCGCCGTCGGCAGCCTTGATGCTGCTGCCGTAAGGCACCGAGATATCAATGCCGGAGTGGTAGCTGTAGGAGCCAAAGATATAGCGGGAACCAAAGCGGGAGGTGATGGTACCCCAGGTGGGCCAGGTGAAATGACCGGTGGGAAGCCAGGAGGGCCGGTCCTTGGTGCCCACGGCAACCTGCTTGGCGGTTGGCTCGGTGAGGACTTCGGTGTTCAAAACGGTGCGCTCCCGCTCATTGCCGTTTTCATAGACCACGTCGGCGGTAATAATCGCCTGCCCCTCGCTTCCCTCCACCAGAATCTTGCTCTCCCCCTTGTACATGGTGGAGTCCTCCACCTCTATAATGGGGGTGGCCAAAGCCTGAGGATAGACCTGGTGCTCTATCGTGCGCACAGAGAGGAATGGGATGGTCTCACGTACGGTGAGAACGTCACCGATAAAGAGCTTGTCAATGTCCTGCTGGGGATTGAGGGACTGGAGGTCGGCCATGTCCATGTCATTATCATAGGCGATCTGCATGAAGGTGTCGCCCTTTTGGACGGTGTACTGAGTCTCGCCGTTGGTGTTGGCGGTGAGGAGGTCGGTCATGCGCTGTACATTTTGCTCCACGTTGGCAGGTACGTCCTCCTGGGAGATGGAGACCTTCTGGAGGAAGGTGGTGGAGGTGGTGCTCTCATTTTCGTAGGGAGCGGACACGGCCGAGAGGAGGGCGGTGAGGGCACCCTCGCTTGGGGCTGCGCCAATCATCTGCCCATCCACCCGAAGGACATAGGCCGAGATGATCTCATCCACCTTTCCGAAGAGGAAGGACTCAAACCCGGCAGCGGGGGTCAGCTCATCCTTCTCGGTCAGGGACCGGGAAAACTGGGGCGTCTGGTCCAGGGTGTAAGAGTACCCCAGGATATTGGAAGCCTTAGACTCTACCCGCTGGACGGCCTCCGTATAGACGGAGGGGTTCTGCACGGTACCCAGGGACTGGCCGTCCACGGTGACAGTGTACCCCAAGGTGTAAAAGGTAGCAAACGTTAAAAGAGCCCCCACCAAGGCCGAGGTGGCCAAGAAAACAAGGGGGGCCAAAACAGGGTGACTGTATGAGAGGCCGTCCTCCCGCTGTAAGGCGGTGCGGAGCCGGGTGCCGGTGCAGTTCAGCGCCGCGCCCATGGCGGTGGTAGCACGGAGCAGGGGTTCTGCCTGTTCGTGTAAATCCTGTTCGCCATGATGGCGCAGGAGTTCGTCCATGAAAATTGGCCTCCCATCATCCCAATGATTACAAAATGGTTACAATCGGTATCATATCACTGTTAGAGGATGTAGTCAAGGGGAAAACGTGCGCTTATCTAATTCCGGTTATCGATTCCATGGGAGTGGATAAGGGATCGGTATAAAAAAGGAGCAGCCTTTCGGTTGCCCCTCAGTGGGTTGCATCGCTAACATTGATTCGCATTCATGAGAGCATATTATGCAATTCGCGAAAGAACAAAATATACGCCGCCAGCAGCGATGAGGACCTTATTGTCCTGCAGGATGAGTGTACTTCCACTGGTAGCGCCGGTGGGGTCTGAAATGTCGACTTTGGTGATGTCCCCCTCAGTAAGCCCCAATTGTGCAGCCGAGATTTTAAACACAGACTCGAAATCGTCGACGGCTAAAGTGGATTCGCTATACTGCGGGCTTTTCATTTCTACGGGTGAGGCAGACGGCTGGTCATTCAAAATGACCGCCTCATCGGAAGAAAAACGAAGGGTCTTGCCTATCATTTCATCGATGTCTGTCTGACTGTATGTGCTGACGCCGGAAGCTGCCTCCTCGGTGACCTCAAAGGTTCCGAAATAGACTTTTTGTTCCGTGGGCGATTGTGAGGCGGCTGTGTCCGGTATACCAGTTTCGGTGGGGGTAGCGGTGGCGGGTGTCTGCAAAGAGGGCGAAGCGGAGGGGACCGCCTGAGACATGGAACAACCGGTAAAAACGATAGCAATCATTGCAGATAACAATGCGGCTGCGAATTTTTTCATTTGTAAGAATCCCTTCTATCAATAAATTGACGTGGCCCGCCTCAAAAGGGGCGGGCCACGTGGACTTTACCGCAGGGCCGCAGTGATGATGGCCATGGAGTAGACCTCCATGGCGTTGCAGCCCCGGGAGAGGTCGTTGACGGGGGCGTTAAGACCCAGGAGAATGGGGCCGTAGGCCTCAAAATTGCCCAGGCGCTGGGTAATTTTATAGCCGATATTACCCGACTGAATCTCAGGGAAGATAAAGGTGTTGGCCTTACCGGCCACGGGGGAACCCGCACACTTGGCCTCGGCCACACGGGGGGAGACGGCTGCGTCGAACTGAATCTCGCCGTCTACGGCAAAGTCGGGATTGGAGGCAATCAGCTTCTCGTAGGCGTGGCGCACCTTGTCCACGTTGGGGCCGGAGCCCGAGCCCTTAGTGGAGTACGAGAGGAGAGCTACCCGGGGGTCGATTCCAAAGAGGCGAGCACACTGAGCCACCTCAGTGGCAATCTCTACCAGATCGTCCTCCGAAGGGTCGATGTTGATGGCGCAGTCGCCCATGGCCAGGACCTCGTTGCCACCCACACCCTCACGCACCAGGATAAAGCAGGAGGAGACAATTTTGTTGCCAGGCTTCGTCTTGATGAGCTGGAGTGCGGGGCGCACAGTGTCGGCGGTGGAGTAAGTCGCGCCACCCAGAAGACAGTCAGCCTCTCCCAGCTTGACCAGCATGGTGCCGAAGTAATTGCCCTTCTTTAAGGCATCACGGCACTGCTCCTCGGTCATCTTGCCCTTGCGCAGCTCCAGCATGGTTGCTACCATCTCGTCCATGCGGGGGTAGGTGGCGGGGTCCAGCAGAATCGCACCCCGAATATTGAAGCCACCCACCTCGGCGGCGGCACGGATATCCACCTCATGCCCCACCAGGATGGGGGTGAGGAAGGTGCCGGCTAGGAGCCGGGCAGATGCCTCCAGGATGCGGGGATCGGTGCCCTCGGTAAATACAATCTTACGGGGGTTTGCCTTGAGAGTTTCGATGAGCTTTCCAAACATAATTTGGTTGCCTCCTGAGAATAATTTTTTATATGTTGAAATTATACACGTTATTTTCTCAATTGCAAAGTCTTAGGGGAAAATAATCTCGGCTTTTCCGGTGTGGAGAATATTTTACTTTACTTTTTGTATTGCCCAAACTATACTATACTGGCTGTCATTATGAACAAAGATTAATATTGCCATGTACAGAGACAGAGATAGAGGTGTACGCATGAGCTCAGATTTTTCACGCTCCCTGTCCCTTCTACGCCAGGAGAAGGGCATTTCCCAGCGAGAGACCGCCAAGGACTTAGGGATCTCCCAGGCACTCCTTTCCCACTATGAAAACGGTGTTCGGGAGCCGGGACTCGCCTTCGTAGTGAAGGCCTGCGACTATTACGGCGTCTCGGCCGATTTCTTGCTGGGCCGTACCTTGACCCGGGACGGCACCACCATTGCCGCCGAGGAGCTGTACGACTACAGCGCCGAGAAGGATAATGTACTCCAGGGTAGCATTATGGCTACCCTATCCAAGAAGCTGCTGGTCAACTCGGTCAGCATCCTCTTCGACCTGCTGAGCCGGATGGGCGATAAACCCGCCATTGTGGCCGCATCGGACTATCTCTCCACCGGAATCTATAAGCTTTTCCGCCATCTCTACCGGGCCGACGGTACCCAGAACGAGGACTTCTTCTCGGTTCCGGTGCGCCAATTCATCTCAGGCTTACCCTCAGCCGCCATGGTGTGTGCCGAGGTGGATTTCGTGGACGCTCTTGCCGCCCATGTAAAGGAAAAGGGCCAGTTCCCCCCTATGAACCACGAGGCCCTGGCCCAGGGCTACCCCGGCCCCTACCAGTCCCTGCTCCAAATCATCCACAATACAGGTGAGCGCATCAATACCAGCCGGATCAGCCAGCGCGCCCACCCCAAATCCTGACCAGTCGAGGTGCCGAGTATGACCGATCAGTCTAAAATAAGAAGCTTTTCAATTATTGCACATATTGACCATGGGAAATCCACCCTGTCCGACCGGCTGATTGAGCTGTGCGGGGCGGTGGAGGCGCGGAATATGGCGAGCCAGCTCCTGGACAATATGGACCTGGAGCGGGAGCGGGGCATCACCATTAAAGCCAGGGCCGTCAAGCTGGACTACAAGGCCTTGGACGGCCAACTGTACGAACTCAACCTCATCGACACCCCGGGCCACGTGGACTTCAACTATGAGGTGAGCCGGAGCTTGGCCGCCTGTGAAGGCGCGGTGCTGGTGGTGGACGCGGCCCAGGGCATCGAGGCCCAGACCCTGGCCAATACCTACCTGGCCCTGGAGCATGACCTGGAGATCCGCCCCGTCATCAATAAAATCGACCTGCCCGCAGCCGACCCGGCCCGGGTCAAGGCCGAGATTGAAGACATCATCGGACTGGAGGCTCGGGACGCCCCTGAGATCAGCGCCAAGCAGGGCATCAATATCCAGGCTGTGCTGGAGGATATTGTGGCCCATGTGCCGCCTCCCAAGGGGGATACGGCGGCGCCCCTTCGGGCGCTGGTCTTTGACAGCCAGTACGACGCCTACCGCGGCGTCATCGTCTACTTCCGTGTGATGGAGGGCGTGGTGCGCCCCAGGATGGAGGTACGGCTCATGGCCTCGGGGGCGGAGTACGAAATTTTGGAATGCGGCCATCTCCTGCCCCTGGGGATGGAGCCCTGTGGTGAGCTCATTGCCGGGGAGGTGGGATACTTCACGGCCTCCATTAAGAACGTGAAGGATACCCAGGTGGGTGACACCATCACCGGGGTTGACCACCCCGCCAAGGAGCCCCTACCCGGATACCGGCCAGCCAAGCCCATGGTCTACTGCGGCATTTACTGCGAGGACGGCTCCGACTATCCTGCCCTGCGGGATGCGCTGGAGAAGCTCCAGCTCAACGACGCCTCCCTCACCTTCGAGCCCGAAGCCTCGGTGGCCCTGGGCTTTGGCTTCCGCTGCGGCTTCCTTGGGATGCTCCACATGGAGATCATCCAAGAGCGGATCGAGCGCGAGTTCGACCTGGACCTCATCACCACCCTCCCCAGCGTCATCTATGAGATTGAAAAGACGGATGGCTCCATCGTCTATGTGGATAACCCCCACAACTACCCTGACCCTGCGATCATCACCGAAGCCCGGGAGCCCTACGCCAAGGTCTCCATCATCTCCCCTCCCGACTATGTGGGCAATATCATGCCCATGTGCCAGGATCGGCGGGCGGAGTTCAAGGATATGCAGTACCTGGACACCAATCTGGTAGAGCTCCACTACTCCATGCCACTGAACGAAATTATCTACGACTTTTTCGACACCCTCAAGGCCCGTACCAAGGGCTATGCCTCCTTGGACTACGAGCTGGACAAGTACCTGCCATCCGACCTGGTGAAGGTGGATATGCTCTTAAACGGCGACCAGGTGGACGCACTCAGCTTTATCGCCCACCGGGAGAAGGCCTACCCCCGCGCCAGAAGACTCTGTGAGAAGCTGCGGGAGAATATCCCCCGTCAACTCTTTGAGGTTCCTGTCCAGGCTGCCATTGGTGGCAAGGTCATCGCCCGTGAGACGGTGCGTGCCATGCGTAAGGACGTGCTTGCCAAATGTTACGGAGGTGACATCACCCGAAAGAAGAAGCTGCTGGAAAAACAAAAAGAGGGCAAGAAGAAAATGCGGTCTCTCGGAACAGTACAAATTCCCACCGAGGCCTTCATGGCCGTGCTCAAGCTGGATGAAGAATGAAAAGACAGGGCTGCCGCAAAACTGTGGCAGCCCTGTCTTTTATCTGGAGATTACCGGCTCATGAGCTGATAGAGTACGCTGACGGCTTCTGCCCTGGTGGCTGGGCGGGCGGGGGCAAAGTTGCCCGCCTGGTCCCCCTTGACCACGCCCAGTGCCTGGGCCACGGCGGCATAGCCCAGATACTGGGCGGGGATGCTCCCACCGTCAGAAAAGCGCACCGTGAAAATACCCTCCAAGCCGGCGATATTGCTGTACCCGGCTCGGTCCAGCAAGAGCTTGACCATCTGGGCCCGGGTGATCACCGCGGCGTCGGCCCGATCGGCCTTCTTTAATATCCCCATGCTGTAGGCCATCTGATAGAGGCCCTCGGCACTCTCCTCGCTGCCGTCGTAGAGATATCCGCCCGTGCTCACCAGCAGGGCCACCAGGTCCCGTTGGGTGAGGACCTGGCTCGGCTTGAGAGAGCCGCCCAGCCAGCCCACGCCGTACTCGGCCAAGGTCTGAGCTTGGGTGCGGACCCAATGGTTCGCCAGGTCGTTGTAGCGCAGGTCTGCGGGGGCGGTCTGCTCCTCAAATACAGGCTTGCCCGTCTTGGCATCCACACCCTGGTACCAGCCCCCCCGGGTCAGGCTATAAGCCAGCTTCTGGGTGTAGAGGTAGCTCCGGCCCTGCTCCAGGAGGGGCTTCCATTTGGGCTCCCGCAGGTCCAGCTTCTCGGGCACGGCCAGATAGCCCAGAGTGACGGCGTAGGTGCCGAACCAAGCGCTCCGGGCCGCGTCCATATCCACAATGCCGTCGGCACTCTGGAAGGAGAGATCCTCCTGGAAATTGTGATAGTAGCCGCTCACTGACCCGTCAATCCTATCGATCTCCACGGTCAGGCTGCTGGAGGCGAGGAAATAGCCGTTCTCCTTTTGAGCATACTGGAAGGAGGGGGCTGTATTCTCCCCGTCGGGCTGACTGTACAGGGCGGTGTGGGCAAACTGGTCGGGACGCTGTCTCTTCAGGAAGTCCTCGGCTTTGGTCTGGGCCTGGGCCAAGGTAAACGTCACCTTTTCCTTGTCATCCCAGGGACGGGAGCTGTACACGCCCTCCAGGGCGGCGGTCTTGGCATCCAAGCTCACGGTGCGGTACCATATCTTGTCCCCGTTTTTATATGCGTACTGGAGCTGGGCTAGGATACCCTCTGCCTCAGTTCTTCGCTGAAAGCTAGCCTGGGCCAGGGTGTATTTTCCAAGACCCAGGGCGGAGAGCTTCCGGGCGGCGGCGTCCAGCATGTCGGTAGAGAGGACCCCCTCCAGCTTGGAAACGCCCTCTAGCTCGGCAGGGGTGAGACCCGCCCCCTTATCCGCGGTGGCCGAGGGCACCGCGGCGGTCTCTTGGGCGTTGGTACGATTCCACATGCTGTTCCCTAGCTCGGTCAAATCCACCAGTGCGCCGGTTTTGGCGTCCACGTAGAACTCGTGGCCGTATTTGGGCAGGTAGCGGAGAACGGCGGTCTTGCTGTCCCCGACAAGAACGTATTCAAGATAGAGCTCCTGGGTGGACTTGAGGGCTTCCCCAGCCTTGGCCTGGTCTGCGCCGGACACAGGAGAGGGGATTCCGCCCAAATAGTTCTGAGGCTCCCCTTGGAGGGAGAAGGCGGTGACGGCGTTATCTTCTACGCTGACACTGATATAGAAGCGGAATGGGGAGGAGAGGCCGTGCTCCAGCACCTGCCCGTAGAAGCTGTGCTCGGTGACGGCCAGTCCGCTGCGTTCCTGGTCCTCGATAAGGGCGCTCTCCACCCCGGGGGATAGAACCCTTCCGAGGAAGGTCTCCGCCGTTTTTTGGGCCTGGGCACGGCTCAGCTTGGGAAGGGAGATAGAAGTGGGACCCACAGGGCCTGGGCGGGAGATGCTGTCCCCTTCGACACCGGGGTGGTAGCGATAATAGCTTAAGATCCTTCCATCCTCAGTGGAAGTGACATTCAGCTCCCGGCCGTCGCTGCTCCATTGGAGCCGCCACACGGGGGTAATCAGGTTTTCCTCCAGGTCACCCTGGAATTTGTCATAGGCCGATGTGTCCAGGCCCAGGGTGGTCTTGACCTTCTCGGTCAGGGTGGATAGGCGGGTGTCCGCCGCCTCTGCGGCGGCGGCGGGGGCCCCTAGGGAACAGAGCAGAGCCGCGGTGAGCGCGAGGGAGAGCAGCTTTTTCATGGCACATCCTCCTTATTTCACTTCATCGGTGGGCATTCATTACCCTTTAGACGAAGAAAACGCACCACAAGTTTCCTCCCCCTCTAAAATATTTTTAAAAATCTACTTGCTTTTATAGAACATATGTTATATTATTTAATCGAACAAAAGTTCTTTTAAGGGGGAACTCCTATGGAGATGGCGTACAGCAGGGGGAACAGGGGTAAGGTGGTGGATTTCACCGCTTACCGCCGGGCGTTGGAGGCCCCAGCGGCGGAGGAAAGGCCTAAGGAAAGGGGGAAAGCAAGGGCTCGTTGGCTCACAGCGTTGGACCTGATGGCCACGGGAGCGATTCTAGTGATGTCCGTGGTGGTGATCATGGCCTTTTTACCCCTGCTGTAGGCAATAGGGTTTTGGTTGACATCTCCTCTATAAGCTATATAATTATACCGTTACCGTTTTACAGTATGGAGGGTGTGTCATGCTAGTCAATCAGGAAAAGACGATGGAAAAGATCGTGGCCCTGTGCAAAGGGCGCGGTTTTGTGTACCCCGGCAGTGAGATTTACGGCGGCCTTGCCAACTCCTGGGACTACGGCCCCTTGGGCGTGGAGCTGAAGAACAATGTCAAGCGGGCCTGGTGGAAGAAATTTGTGCAGGAGAGCCCCTATAACGTGGGTTTGGACTCTGCCATCATCATGAATCCCCAGACCTGGGTGGCATCAGGCCATCTGTGCGGCTTCTCCGACCCCCTGATGGACTGCAAGGAGTGCAAGGAGCGCTTTCGGGCCGATAAGCTAATCGAGGACTACTGCGCCCAAGAGGGTGTCACCCTGGAGAAGCCCATCGACGCATTTACCCAGGAGGAGATGAAGACCTTCATTGAGGATCGGGTCATCCCCTGCCCCTCCTGTGGGAAGCATAATTTTACCGATATCCGCCAGTTCAACCTGATGTTTAAGACCTTCCAGGGCGTGACCGAGGATGCCAAGAACACGGTCTATCTGCGGCCCGAGACCGCCCAGGGCATCTTTGTCAATTTCCCCGCCATCCAGCGCACCACCCGGAAGAAGTTGCCCTTTGGCGTCTGCCAGGTCGGCAAAAGCTTCCGCAACGAGATTACACCGGGCAATTTCATTTTCCGCATCCGGGAGTTTGAGCAGATGGAGCTGGAGTTCTTCTGCGAGCCGGGGACCGATCTCGAGTGGTTCGCCTACTGGCGCAAGTACTGCCACGACTGGCTTTTGAACCTGGGCATGAGGGATGAGAACCTGCGCCTGCGGGACCACGACCCCGAGGAGTTAAGCTTCTACTCCAAGGCCACCACCGACTTTGAATTCATGTTCCCCTTCGGCTGGGGTGAGCTTTGGGGCATTGCCGACCGGACCGACTACGACCTTACCCAGCACCAGAACGTGTCGGGCAAGGACCTGTCCTACTTCGACCAGGCCAAGAACGAGCACTATATCCCCTACGTGGTAGAGCCCTCCCTGGGTGCCGACCGGGTGACACTGGCCTTCCTGGTGGAGGCCTATGACGAGGAGGTCGTAGGTCAGGACAAGGACGGCAAGGACGACGTGCGGGTGGTCATGCACCTCCACCCTGCCCTGGCCCCCTTTAAGTGCGCTGTGCTCCCCCTTTCCAAGAAGCTGACCCCCGCTGCTGAGGAGGTCTATGCCCAGCTCCGAAAGGACTTCATGGTGGACTTTGATGACGCGGGCTCCATCGGCAAGCGGTACCGCCGCCAGGACGAGATCGGTACCCCCCTCTGCGTAACGGTGGACTTCCAGACCGTGGGCGACGACAACACCTCCGCCGACCACTGTGTCACCGTCCGGGACCGGGATACGATGGAGCAGGTACGAATTCCCATCAGTGAGCTGAAGGACTATATCGCCAACAAATGTGCGTTTTAAATCTACCACGCAACAGCCCCCTCCACCGATTGGTGGAGGGGGCTGTTTTGTAAATAGGGGGGTTAAATCCTCCCCAGGGGGGAATTTTTGCACTCCCCTCTGTGGAGGGGCACCTTAGTCGTCGTGGTTGAGGTAATAGGACTTCATCAGGGTGGGCTGCTCGGTAGAGTCCTTCTGTCCGCCGGTGCGCAGTGTCACTTCGGGCGGACCGCCGCGGCGACCGCGGCCGGGGCCTGGGCGCCGCTGGTCGTTCCTCCTGCTCTTCTTGGCAGCCTCGGATTGGGCGGCGGCAGGAGCGGTGGGGGCGGCCTTTCGCCGGTCAGGGGCAGTCTTGGCCCGGGGGGCGGGGCTGCTCTTTCCCGGAAGGATGGAGCTCTTACGGGGCGCCAAAAGGCGGGCGGTGGCGTCCATAATCACGTCGCCGGCCAAGGGGTTGGTCCGGAGGAACTCGCTCTCGGCCCGGACGGGCTGGGCGGGCATGGTGGCCCCTAGGTCCTGGTGCCGATAGCCACGCTTGGACCGCTTCTGGACCTCCTTCCCCTCCGGGGCGGCGGGCGTTTTTTTCACGGGGGCGGGAGCCTTCTCCACGGGGGCGGGCTTGGGCTTGGCAGCGCGGGTCTCCGCCTGCCGCTGGGTCTTGCGCTCTTTGGCGGCGGCACGGGCCTCTGCAATGTCGGCATTCACCAGGCGGCCCTTGGGGTCCTTGACGGCCACCTCAAAAACCTCCATGGGCCAGGGGTGCCCTTCCACCTGTGGGATGGGCTTGCCCAGTAACTTCTCGATGTCTTTGAGATAGGCCTTCTCACCAAAATCGCAGAAGGAGACGGCCACCCCGTCCTTCCCCGCCCGGCCTGTCCGGCCGATGCGGTGGACATAGGTCTCAGGCACCTCGGGGAGATTGTAGTTGAAGACATGGCCCAGGTCCTCGATATCCAGGCCGCGGGCGGCGATATCGGTGGCAACCAGGGCACGGATGGCGCCCCGCTTAAAGTCGGCCAGGGCCTGCTGGCGGGCGGTCTGGCTCTTGTTTCCGTGAATGGCGGCGGCGTGGATGCCCGCCTTTTCCAGGTCTGCGGCCACCTTGTTGGCCCCGTGCTTGGTGCGGGTAAAGACCAGGGCACTCTTGGCATTCAGGTCCCCCATCAGCTTGGCCAGGAGCTTGCTCTTGTTGGCCTTGTCCACCAAATAGACGCTCTGGGCAATGACCTCCACCGGAGAGGACACCGGGTCCACCGCGACCTTAACCGGGTCGTGGAGGAGGGTGTTCACCAGCTCGGTGACCTCGGCGGGCATAGTGGCCGAGAAGAAGAGTGTCTGCTTTTTCTCGGGCAGAAGCTTCAAAACCCGGCGCACATCGTGGATGAAGCCCATGTCCAGCATGCGGTCGGCCTCATCCAGAACGAAGATCTCCAGCTTGGACAGATCCAGGAGGCCCTGGCCCTGCAAATCCAGCAGGCGGCCCGGCGTGGCCACTAGAATGTCAAGCCCGCGCTTGAGTTTTTCCACCTGTGGGGCCTGCCCCACGCCGCCGAAGATGACGGCACTGCGCAGGGGAAGGTGGCGGCCATAGTGCTCAAAGCTCTCCTGAATCTGGAGAGCCAGCTCCCGGGTGGGGGTGAGAATGAGGGAACGGATGGGCCTGCCCTGGGCCTTCCGGCCCTGGAGGGACTGGAGAATGGGGGTGGCAAAGGCACAGGTTTTGCCCGTACCGGTCTGGGCGCAGCCCAGCACATCCCGCCCGGCAAGGGCGGGGCCAATGGCTTGTTCCTGAATGGGGGAGGGCGTCTCATAGCCCTCTTCGGTCAGCGCCCTCAGGATGGGGTCGATCAGGCCGAGGTCTTTGAATGACATAGTTACATCCCTTTTTTATTATTTGCACCGGGCAGTGTGCAGGCCCTGGACAATCGGAAACTGCCCGCCGAAACATCCGACGGGCAGTGCACACCATAATTTCCTAATATTAAGTGTACCATAATGCCGAAGGGATTACAACCCCCCGATCAGCTCCTGTAGGACGGCGGACACCGTCTCCTCAAGGGTCTGCCCCTCTTCTATTTCCACCAAATGGTCGGCATAAAGCTCGTAGAGGGGGGCTCGGGCTGCATGGAGATCGGCAATGCTCTGTCCCGGCACCATGGCGATGCCCCGGGTGCTAATATTGCTCAGGCGCTTCTCCAGTGTGGGGAGGGGCACCTTTAAATAGACCACCCGTCCCAGGGTCTTCAAATGGGCCATGGCACCGGCCCGGCACACGGCGCTTCCCCCGGGGGAGATTACCGTCTTGTCACAGTCCACCGAGCGGATGGCGGCCTCTTCTGCGTCCAGAAAGGCCTCTATCCCCCCCTGGTTGAGAATTTCTTGGAGCAGGGCCCCCTCCCGGCTCTGAATGGTCAGGTCCGTGTCCAAAAAGCCATAACCCAGGGCTTTGGCCAAGAGTACACCCACAGTGCTCTTCCCCGAGCCGGGCATACCAATTAATACAATGTTTCCCAAAAAATCACCCTCGCTTCTCCGGACAGTTTACCAGAAAGGCGAGGCGGAAGCAAGCCCCCCAGCACACGAGCACTACCAGTCACTCGTTTTATGGGCGGGGTCGAACCGCACCCTACGACAGGAACATCTCCACATCCTCCACCGTCAGCCCGGTCTGGAGAGCCAGGTTGACTCCGTAGCCGATGACTTTAGCCAGGTCGGCCACCTGGCTGTCAATTTCCCGCGGCGTGACAATGACACCCTCCGCCGCATCACGCAGAGCCTCGGGGTCCAGGTCCCCCCGCCCCGCCTCGGCCAGCACATCCGCGCAGAGTGTGGCGGCATCCACTACCGTGGGCACCCCTATGGCGATAACGGGCACCCCCAATGTCTCCCGAGAGAGGGCGGCACGGGCGTTGCCCACACCTGAGCCGGGGACGATGCCCGTATCGGCAATCTGTATGGTGCGGCAGATACGGTCTAGACTCCGGGAGGCCAGGGCATCCACCGCCAGGACACAGGAGGGGCGGATCTCCCGCACCAGGGCAGCCGTAATCTCCCCACTCTCCACCCCCGTGGTGCCCAGCACCCCCGCAGCCAGAGCGGCCACCGGGCGGAAGGAGCCAAAATGCTCCGGCACCTGCTCCACCAGGTGGCGGGTGACCATGGTGTGGTCGGCCACCAGGGGGCCCACCGCGTCGGGGGTGATGGCACGGTTTCCCAGGCCCACCACCAGGGCAGCGGAGCGCTGGGATGGGGGAAGCAGGGCCTTCAGCTCCTCTGCCAGGGCCCGGGCCGCCCGGCCAAAGGCGTCCTCCTCCCGCTGGGCCAGTCCATCCAGCAGGATGGTCACATAGGTCCCCTCCGGCTTGCCCAGAGCCTGAGCCCCCGCCGCCGAGGTAATGCGTACCCGGTTGACCGGATACCCCTCTCTGCTGTCGTCAATGGCCTCCACCCCCTCCAAGGGTACCCGCTCCCCTGTCTGCTCCTCCCAAAGCGCCTTGGCCTCCATGGCCAAGTCAGTCCTACGCTTCAGCATATGGTCCCCTC